>Ga0209681_1000008_pt1 | contig 71607 bp, 65 predicted proteins | sample WorMetLIZISLAND2_3_FD_187416 | JGI IMG/M metagenome (GOLD analysis project Ga0209681, IMG submission 187416) | Marine gutless worms symbiont microbial communities from Max Planck institute for Marine Microbiology, Germany - Olavius clavatus LIZARD... ... | reverse complement strand
TTGCTTGAAGCTCATCACGTTCATCTTGATTCAATGAAAATCGGTATTTGATCTTGGGCATGGTCTCCTCCTTTTTCTCTGACCATACCAAATATTAACTAACTTCTCAAGCGTGACATGACATTAGTTAGACATGGAAAGCCGGATTATACGAATAAAAATAAACTGACCGTTGAAGAGATGGTTCAGGAGTTGGCACATTACAACAAGACTTCTATTCTGATTAAAGATCAAAATGAGCAGATACAATTAACATCTGACAAGATAAAAGATGCTGATGTTATTTTTTGTAGCGGGCTGACCCGGGCCAAAGAGACAGCACGAATCTTTTTCAAACCTGAGCAAATAATCTTCGATAACGAGCTGAATGAATTTGGTCTCCATCCGCAAATGTTTATGACAAAGAGAGCGTCTTTTTCAACCTATCTGATCTACTCGCGCATTTTATTAATGCTTGGGAAAAAATGTTCCTCTTGCGAATCCCACCGGGATGCTATTTGCCGTGTTGCCAGATTTCATCAAAGAATGCGTAAAAATTATCCCGGGAAAAATATCGTTATCTTTGGTCATTCGTTATTCTTTCGTTATATTCAAAGGCTATTAAAAAAAGATGGTCTCAGGTGCAGTTTTTCCACCGGGCATTCCTATTTAGGAATTAAAATATTCACAAAGCGATAGAATGAAGATCTTATTTTCCGAAAAGTTTCATTCCAGTTTACAAAGCGGCAGGATTGTTTTTTACCGGCTGACTCAAAAAGCGCCGCTCTCGGCCAAGCCGCCATAACGCAAGGCAGATGAAAAGCGCCAGCATCACCATGAGGGTGAAGGGAAACCATATAAAAGATTTAACAAAAACGAGGTTTTCTATCAAGTCCCCATAAGTCTCGGGATGTGTCTCTTTCACGCCCGGGCGGGTACCCGCCAATAAAATGGAATAGAGAATGCCCAGAATGCCGTAAACAAGGTTATAGGAGAGTCCCTTAAAGCTCAACACAGTGGCCCGGCGGTTAGATGGGGTCATGCGGTTTAAATAGTCACTGATAAAGAAGCCGTTAAAGTACATTACACTGAAGAGAATGATCGCCGGAATCAGTCCGTGGTAGGGGATAAACAGGTTCATGCCGGCCAATCCAATGAGACTGAGCAGGGCCATGACCCCAAAATTGAAACGGATGGAGCGGTATTCACTGAGCCGCCGGGTAATTTTGGGAAGTACCAGTCCCAACATGGATACGCCGGCGCCGATAATCCCATAGGACGCTTCGGGCAATTCAATGACCCGGTAGTATTGGCTTGACAAGGTGATCACCACCCGGGCAATTCCGTCAAAGACAAACCCGGCGGTAATGATGACCAGCACCCAATGCGTCTTCAAAATCCAGCGGCCCGTCTCAAGCGTCAGATGAAATGCCTGGCGCAATGGGGGTTGCTCCGGGGTATGCTTCTTTGGGGTGATAGGTTCATTGGCACGGGGTTCTTTAAAGCGGTGGGTGATGACCAGGGTTACCAACGCCATGACCAAGGTGAGAAAAAGAGGGATGCGCAGAGTCGTTTCCCGGGTAATGACTGTTTCCAGACCGGTCCAATCGGCGGCAATCTGAACAGTGGCCGGATCGTACACCGCCGCACCGATAGTCATCGCCACGATAAAACCCAGGGATTGCCGGCGCATTTGCGACTCCAGCACCGATCCCCAAAGATGCTCCTTTCCACTGAATTTGAGCGAGTCGTAGGCCAACGCCTCATCGGCGCCGCTTGCCGCCGCTTCGGCCAGTCCGCTTAAAATCCGGTTGATGGAAAAGATGGCAAAGAGCAGTTGCGGGTTACCTTTCGGAGCAAACGCCAACAGGCTGATTTCAAAGACCATCAGCCAGCCAGTGAGCCGTAATAATTTACGACGGCCGATAGTATCGGCCAAAGCGCCGGAAGGCACTTCCGCCAAAACAATGGTGGCGGCCCAGATTGAATTGAGAATCGAGAATTGGGCAACAGTGAGACCAAAGTCAATAAAGAGGATGGTAAAGATCGGATAATAGAATCGGGCGTTAAAAAATATCCGGAATAAGATGTATAACTTGACGTTCGTGATAGTGAGCGGTGAGGCAGTGGTCGCTTGAGACATATGGGTTCCCAAAAAACAGGTGCATGTTAAATTGGTACAGCCAAGTGTTAGTACGCATTAATTGAAGTCAAGCTGGTGGTGCGGTAAAAGCGGCATGCCGAGAGATAATCGTGTCACTGGGCATAGAGGGGATATACGTTTGGATCAACCTAAAGCGTGCGGATGATTTCGTGCATCACGCCAGCCAATTGAGGCGCGGCTTTTTGGGCCACGCTGATAATCTCGTCCAAGGTGACCGGTTGAGGGTCTTCCGGCGTATGTACATTCGTAATGGTGGAAAACCCCGTGACCCGCATACCGCCGTGAACCGCCGCAATCACCTCGCAAACGGTGGAAAAGCCTACCGCATCGGCACCGACCGATTGTAAATATCGGATTTCCGCCGGAGTCTCCAGGCAGGGGCCCTTTAATCCGGCATAAACCCCCTTTGAAAGCTTCGGTGAACATTTTCTGGCGGCATCGGAAACAGCTTTAATTATAAAGGGGTCATAGGCGTGGCTCATGTCGGGAAACCGTGGCCCCCATTCGTCAATATTGGGTCCGACAAGCGGATTTACGCCGGTCAGATTGATCTGATCGGTAATCACCATGATTTGTCCCGGTTCAAAAGAGGGGTTTAGACCGCCGGCGGAATTGGTGACGAAAAGATGCTTCACACCGATCGTTTGCATCAACCGGACGGGAAATGTCACCTGCCACGGCTGATACCCTTCATAAAGGTGTAATCGTCCCTGAAAAACCATAACGACCTTTCCATTAAAGGTCACCAACCGCAACTCGCCGGGATGGCTTTGGACCGTTGGTTCCGGGAAATGAGGGATGTCTCTGTAGTCGAATCGGGCGATGGGCGCCATCTTGTTAAAACCGGCGGTCAATCCGGTGCCGGTCATAATTCCCGCGACCGGGATGACATCAATCTTTTTTTGCAGCCACCCGGCTGCCGAACCAATCCGTGTTTCAGGAGAGGGCGTCATTGCTGGTTCCATTTGGGTTCGGGCCATATCGGTGGTTGCCATTATACCATTTTTATTATATAGACTTCTTCGTTAAAATTTGATGTGAATCGCTGTGGTTTGCTCGATAAAAGAGACAGAGATTCATTATATTTTAATGGCCGCCGCCACAACCGGTTGGCCGATTTTTACGACCTGGAGGACAATTTATGGGCCAACCTGTTGATAGCCTACAACATCCCGACATTACAAGCGAAATGTGGGAGCAAATCGATGAAGTTATTTTTCAAAACAAACCTGTCCCCGGGTCGGTGATTACTGTTTTAAGAGAGTGTCAAAATATTGTGGGCTACTTGCCGGTAGCACTGATCGATTATATCGGTCGCGGAATGAACCTGCCCCAAAGTGATGTCTTCGGTGTGGCCTCTTTTTATTCCCTTTTCTCCATGGAACCCAAGGGTCGCCATACGATTCGGGCCTGCATGGGCACTGCTTGCTATGTCAAGGGGATGAAAGACGTCATGATTCGTATTAAGGGCAGCTTTGGTCTTGAAGACGGTGATACCACAGAAAATCGTCGGTTCTCCTTGGAGGCGGTTCGATGTTTAGGGGCTTGTGGTCTGGCGCCGGTTTTGACCATTGGTGAAGATGTCCACGGGGATGTCAGTGCGGACAAGATCGTGGAGGTTTTAGAGCAATACGAATAGATAGGACCCGGGGCAATCGCTTATGATGCTATGTCCCGACGAATAGGATACTTTCGGCTTTTTATAACGGGCTAGAATCTTATCCTCGAATGATGACCGGGTATTGTATGGGTTGCATTCGTTGTTTTCCAGGAATTTGAACAAAATTGGCATGTTGAAAAGGTCTCCTTCAGGTTTTTTCAAAATGCACATGGAATTTTTCAGGTAGAGGAGCAGATAGCCATATGGCGCGATTAACCGTCGAAACCCTTGGGGCGCTGAGAGAAGAGTATGCGCTTAAAATGGATCCTGAGTCAAAAATACGGCTGCTGGTTTGCGGTGGCACCGGTTGTCATGCCACCGGTAGTCTGAAACTGATTCCGGCATTGCAAGAGGAGATTGAATCCAAAGGAGTAAACGACAAGGTAGAAGTCGTTGAGACGGGGTGCAACGGTTTTTGCGCCGCCGGCCCCATTATGGTGGTGCAGCCGGGGGGGATTTTCTATCAGAAACTAAAGGTTGACGACGTTCCCGAACTGATCGAATCGCATCTGATTAACGACAAACCGGTGGAAAGGCTCTGGTTTAAAGATCCGATCACCAAAAAGAAAATCGGTGAACTGGACCGGATTCCCTTTTTCTCCAATCAGATGTCCCGCGCCCTGCGGAATAAAGGGATAATCGACCCTGAGGTGATTGAAGAGTATATCGTTCACAATGGATACGATGGTGTGGCCAAAGCGCTTTTTGAAATGGAACCCGGCGATATCGTCGAGGAGGTGAAGAAATCGGGCCTGCGCGGCAGAGGCGGGGCCGGCTTTCCGGCCGGACTTAAATGGCAGTTTGCCCAAGCCGGCCCGGGTGATGAAAAATATGTGTTGTGCAATGCCGATGAGGGTGATCCGGGTGCCTTTATGGACCGCAGTATCCTGGAAGCGGACCCCCATGCCGTTTTGGAAGGGATGACGATTGCCGCCAAGGCCATCGGCGCCCAAAAAGGCTATATTTATGCCCGTACCGAGTATCCGTTGGCTGTCAGGCGGCTGGGGCTGGCAATCCAACAAGCTTCCGAATACGGGCTGCTGGGTAAGGATATTTTGGGTTCCGGGTTTGACTTTGACATCGAAATCTATCAAGGCGCCGGGGCTTTTGTATGTGGCGAAGAGACTGCGCTGATGCGCTCCATCGAGGGGAAACGGGGCATGCCGAGACCCAGGCCGCCGTTTCCGGCGCACAAAGGGTTGTGGGAAAAACCGACCATCCTGAATAATGTGGAAACCCTGGCAAATGTGGCGCAGATTGTCCGCCATGGTGGCGATTGGTACGCCAGTGTAGGAACGGAAACCAGCAAAGGCACCAAGGTGTTTGCCATTTCCGGTGACATCAACAATATCGGGCTGTTGGAAGTCCCCATGGGCACCACGTTGAGGTCGATTATCTATGACGTTGGAGGCGGAATACCCAATAGGCGTAAGTTTAAGGCCGTCCAGTTGGGCGGCCCTTCGGGCGGCTGTGTACCGGAGCAGTATCTCGATATCCCGGTCGATTATGAGGCCATTGCCAAGGTGGGAGCCATTATGGGTTCCGGCGGTGTCATCGTTATGGATGATCGTACCTGCATGGTTGATATGGCCCGCTTTTTTATGGAATTTATCCAGGATGAATCGTGCGGGAAGTGTACCCCTTGTAGGGAGGGGACCCGCCGTCAGTTGGAGTTGTTGGTTAAAATCTCTGAAGGGCGTGGGGAGCCGTCTGACCTGGATCTTCTCGATGAGCTCTCCGATACGATCAGGGAGGCGTCGTTGTGCGGTTTAGGACAAACCGCACCCAATCCGGTATTATCAACCCTACGCTATTTCAGAGATGAGTACGAAGCCCATATTCTGGATAAGGTTTGTCCGGCCAAACGTTGTGCAGCACTGCTTACATTCACTGTGGACCCAGATGCTTGTAAAAAGTGCGGACTTTGTTTTAAAGCATGCCCTACCGATGCCATCACATGGAAAAAGAAAGAAGTGGCGGTGATTGACCGGGAAAAATGCGTCGAATGTTTAACCTGCTATGAAAAGTGCCGTTTTGACGCGATCTTTTAGAACTTTGAAGGAACCTTTACCAACGCTGTTAAGGAGTTACATATGACCACAGCGATTATCATTATGGGCAGCTTGGGCGTAATTGTGGGCCTGGGTTTGGCCGTGGCCTCAAAAATATTCTACGTTTACGTGGATCCGCAGGTTTTGGCTGTGGACGATGCGCTTCCCGGCGCAAATTGCGGTGGTTGCGGCTATCCGGGATGCACTCCCAATGCCGAGGCGATTGTGGCGGGGAAATCGTCACCCAACTCATGTGTGGCGGCCGGATCGGATGTGGCTGAAGCCATTGCCGCCATTATGGGCATCAGTATTGAAGCCAAGGAGCCGGACATTGCATTACCCGACTGCACGTATGGGGTTGAGGATGCCGATGTAAAGTATCTTTACGAAGGGATGTCCGACTGCCGTGCAGCGGCAATGCTTTCCGGCGGGATGAAAGTGTGCACGATTGGATGCCTGGGCCTTGGCAGCTGTGTCAAAACATGTCAGTTCGGGGCGTTGAAAATGGGTCTGGACGGTCTTCCCAAGGTGAGTGAAAAAAAATGTACCGGCTGCGGCGCCTGTGAACGGGTCTGCCCGAAACACATTATCAAGCTCTCATCTGTCACCCGACGGTTGATACAAGAGTATACCCTTGAAGACTGCACGACCCCCTGTCAGCGGGCCTGTCCGGCGGGGATCGATATTTGCCGTTATATCGGTCATATCCAGAAAGGTAATTATGCCAAATCGGTCCAGGTCATTAAGGAACGCAACCCGTTTCCCACGGTCATCGGACGTATTTGTCCACGGCCTTGCGAGGATGAGTGCCGCCGCATGCTGGTGGACGAATCGGTTGCCATCAATGGGCTAAAACGGTACGCCGCCGATTACGAGATGTCCAAAGGCATCCGGGTTCAGCCCTTTCGGGCGCCGAAAACCAGTCGTACAATCGCCGTCGTGGGCGGTGGCGTACAGGGGCTGTCAACCGCCTTTTTTGCCGCAAGGCTGGGACATTCAGTAACGGTTTATGAAGCCACCGACCAGCTGGGTGGACTGCTCCGAAGCGCCATTCACGAAAACCGGCTGACCCCTGGGGTTTTGGATTGGGATATCGAAGGAATTCTCCAGATGGGTGTCTCAGCGGAAACCGGGCAAATGATCGGTGACGATTTTACCGTTGACAGCCTGCTGGGTGGGGGGGTTGAGGCGGTCTTCTTGGCCACGGGCGGTTGGGACAACCGCCTGGCGCGCGGCGTGACCCATACGCTTGAGCAGCCGATTCCCGGTGTCTATCTGATGATTGATCTCTTGCGGTTTTCCAATAACCATCCCGACGCATTTAATTGCGGGCGCCATATAGTCATTGCCGGTAGTGATAACGCCATCTGGACCGCAGCGGCCATGCTACAGACTATTGGGGTTGAAAAGGTAACCGTTGTTTTACAAGCCGCAGATGAGGTGCTGCCGCCTCAAAACGAGGGTATTGAAGCTGATAATTTACCGGAAATTGAAGTGGTGACCGGCGGCGGTGTCACCGGCATAGTGGGTGTTGATCAAAAGCTCACGGGGATTCGGTGGATAGATCTGGCGTCCGGGAAAGAGCGCCGGATTGATGTTGATGCATTGCTTTTACCCATGGGGCGCTTTCCGCAATTTATTTATACCGCCCGAACAGAAGCGGACAATCCCATTGAAAGGTCTGAAGGCCCCGTTCACTGGCAGGCCTTTGAACCCTACAAGGCCCCGGAGCAGTTCGGTGAGGCGGGGCTGCTTGCCAAGGGGGATGTGGTTAGCGATTTTTCCGGTGCGATCAGGGCCATTGGAGCCGGGCGTAGGGCAGCGGCGGCGATTCATCAGGCGATGTACGACATTGAGTTCTCTTTACCGGTCAATGTGGTCACTCCGAACAGCCCGGTTCAAAACGTGGACAAGGTGGCGCCGACCCGCACCTATCCTAGGCAGATTATACCCCTTGATTTGGCGCCCGGCGCCGTTGAATTGGAAAAGGGCCTGGATGAACACACCGCTCGCAAGGAAGCCGGCCGTTGTCTGCAATGTGGTTTGATCTGTTATCGTAGGTATCCGCCGGTAAACGAAGAGCGTGAAAAAGAGGAGATTGCCGCGGCGTAATCGCGCGGAGATCATTATGGCCACGGAAGAGGGTATCGTAGCGGAAACAGCGGGCGGCATGGCCTGGGTGAAGACCACTCGCAGCAGCGCGTGTAACCACTGTAGCGCCAAGGACTCTTGCGCCACCCACGGCGATGGGGCCGGCATGATGATCAAAGTCGAAAACCGGGTGGCTGCCCAAGCCGGCGACCGGGTGGTGCTGACCTTTAAAACCGCGTCACTGTTGAAGGCGGCTTTCCTGATTTATGTCTTCCCCATCTTGTGTATGTTGATGGGGGCTGTGTTTGGTAGTTTTTTGGCTGGCCGCATGGGTACGGATGTCTCGACGGTGGCGGCCATTTGCGGGGTCAGTGCCTTTGTGGCGGCCATATTATTTATGAAATTCCAAGGCAATCGCATGGGGCGCCGTTCTGATTATACGCCCAAAATCCTGCGGGTGATTCGGACCAATATCCGGCCACCTCAGAATCGACGCGGGAATCAGGCTTGTTAAAGGGTACTTTTAGCTTGCATTAGAGGCTTTTTCCATATTATTGAGAAACGGTGCCTCGGCTGTCTATATAGCCGTACCGCTATTGCAAATATTGTATTAGGCGTTAGCGTAAAAGGAGAGGGTAGGATGCGAAAAACGGTCTTTGTGGTGCTCGGTCTGTTGGCAGTGATCGTCTATGGCATTGCCACAGGTACAGCAAGCGATACGGAAATGACAGAAGGAGATGTCATGCAGGTTCCTCTGGGTGCATTTGAGTTAAGCCCGCCGGATTCCGTGGAAGCCAAACGGGCATCGGTGGAATTTCCGCATTCGCAGCATTTTAGCATCAACTGCATGACCTGCCATCACCAATGGGATGGTGAGGATCAGGTCCAAGGCTGCATGACCTCCGGGTGCCACGACTTGGACGCCATGCCGGCAAAGGATTCCGGTGATGACCCGGTGATATATTACAAAAACGCCTATCATGATCAGTGCATTGGTTGCCATAAGGCCATCAAAGCGCATAATAAAGAGATTGCCATGGCTATGGGAGGGAAACAGGAGCGGATCAAACCGACTGGTCCGACAAGCTGTAACTCATGTCATCCGAAGGAATAGACCAACCGCCATCTATCTCGGCGCTTGTTTTGCGCCTACGCAAGATTAACCGAAGTGAACGGGTTTTCTCCGTGATATCACCACAAGCCACTGGTACGCCTTCCAGTGGTTTTTCTGTTGTTATTCCCTCAAAACCGACAATAAAATATCTCCAATGACAGGTGACATTCTCATTTTAGTCATTTTGTTGCTTTTATCGGGTTTTTTCTCATCGGCCGAAACAGCCCTTTTCTCCATCAGTTCCACCCGGGCACGACATTTGCGCAAAAACGGCGGTCGAACCGAAGCGCTCATCGAGCGAATGAAAAAAGATTCCCACAAGCTGCTAACCACCATTCTGATCGGCAACAATATAGTCAATGTGGGCGCTTCGGCTTTGGCCACGGTGATCACATTGCGGCTTTTCCCCAATTATGCGGTAGGTCTGGCAACAGGTGTCATGACCTTTCTCATCCTGGTTTTTGGTGAAGTGCTGCCCAAATCTTTCGCCACCCGCAATAACGTTGCTATTGCCCGGTTGACCATCTACCCGATCTATTGGCTCTCCGTCTTGTTTTGGCCGGTATTGCTGATATTGGGCTTTATTCCCAAATTGACCGGCCGGATGCAAAAAAAACCTTCGGTAACCGAAGAGGAACTGATGACCTTTGTGGAGGTGGTGGAAGAGGTGGGGCAGATTAAAACCGAGGAGCGTAATCTTATTCATAATATTTTTGAGTTTGACGATACCAAGGCTTCGGAGATTATGACGCCCCGGGCCGATATGTTTGTGATTGATATTCTAAAACCGCTCAATTTAGAGGAATTGGCCAAGACGGGATATACCCGCGTACCGGTTATTGAGGGCGATATTGATCACGTGATCGGCATTATCACCACCAAGGATTTGCTCCTGTATCAGATCACCCACAATGGAGATGCGGATCTGCGCAAAATTATGCGCAAAGCCTATTTTGTGCCGGAAAATAAAAAGCTTGATTCCCTATTGACCCAATTTAAAAAACGCCGCAACCATTTGGCTATTGTGGTGGATGAGCATGGCGGGGTTTCCGGTTTGATCTCCTTAGAGGATGTGATCGAAGAACTGGTGGGGGAGATCGAGGATGAGACCGATAAGGTGGAGCCGCAGATCACCAAAACCGCCGAATGTGAGTGGCGGGTGCCCGGCAGGTCGGATATCGAAGATGTCAATGCCACAACAGGTATGCAGATAGTAGATTCCAGTGAATACGATACGTTTTCCGGTTATGTACTGGATGTTATCGGTAAAATCCCCCAGGAAAATGAGGAGTTCGCCTTTGGCCCCTATATCGTGGCTGTTAAACGTAAAGAGGGCAATCGCATCCAGGAATATCTGGTGCGTAAGGTAAAATAGCGGTGTTTACTATCCTTTGGATGGTAACATGATGTGGACGCTGGCGCCCCCGGCAGGGATCGAACCTGCGGCACCAGGATTAGGAATCCTGCGCTCTATCCACTGAGCTACGGGGGCATTTGGCAAATTTATGACCGGGCGCCTACATTAGCAAACAACATAACTGCCCGCAACACCGGCATGTGACGGCTAATAAAGCAGCATGATAACAACGGTCAACACCAGCAAAAAACACACACTCAAGGGCATTCCGGCTCGAAGAAAGTCCTTGGCGCTGTATCCCCCGGGACCCATGTAGAGAGCATTAACCTGGTGCGTGGGCAGCAAAAAGGCGTTGGAAGCAGCCAACCCTACCACCAGCGCCGCCAACCGGGAATCCGCGCCCACCTGCCCGGCCATGCCCACCACCAGCGGAACGAGCAGCACCGTCGCCCCGACATTGGAAACCACCAAAGTCAACAGAGTGGTAATGAATCCGATGGTGAGGAAAAACAGCGTGGGTGATGGGGTTCCGATGAGGGTCAGCAGGTGAAAGACGATCCAATCGGCGGCATTGGTTTTTTGCATGGCCAATCCAAGCGGGATCAACCCGGTCAGTAAAAACACCGTGCGCCAATCGATGGCTTGATATGCCTCATCGATGCTCAGGACATTGAACAAAATCATCCCCAAAGCGCCGGTCATCAAGCTGACCGAAATCGGCAGTGAGGTAAAAATAACCATAGCGGTGGCCAGGGCGAAACAGGCCAAAGCGGTGCGGGCCTTGAGCGGTTTTAGAATTTCATGCTCCGGTGACTGGGCAAAAAGCAGACTGCGCTTGGGTCTCATCTGCTGCAGATATTTCCAACGGCCGTGCATTAAGATGACATCCCCCGATTCCAGTTCGCGAAAACCGATTTTGGTGTAGTTGATCTCACCCTGATGAACAACAGCCATGGGGGCCAGTAGATAATTGTGTCGGAAACGGACTTCCATCAAGGTTTGGCCGATAAATCGAGAGTGCGGTGGAACAATCGCTTCCACCACGCCGGACATATCCTGAGAAAGTTCTTCTACAAACAGATCCAGTTCCGGTTTTATATCAAACCCAAAATCCCGGGCAGCCTGCCGGACATGCCCCGGAGAGCCGTAGGCGGCAAACACCGTGCCGGGCGCGATCCGCAATTCCCGGTCCGGCGGCATGATAATATGCTTGCCGTAATCAAAGGATAAAATGACCGGGTGTATGTTGTATTGGTCGCAAAGCTCCTGGACCTTGATTCCTTTTCCACCGGCATGAACCGGGAAATCAATTTCGTATAGCCGGGCCAATTCCGGGTAATAGACCAACGGGTTGGGACTTGCCTCATCAGCGTCGTCGTCCGCTTCCGCCTTTTGGGGCAACACCCAGCGTCCCAGAAACAGAAAGTAGCAAATACCCGTCAACAGCAATGCGATTCCCGCGGGTGTAACACTAAATAAACCAAAAGGTTTGAGATTAAAGGGGCGCAGCAGATCGTTCAGCATAATCAAAGGGCTGGAACCCACCAAAGAGATGGTTCCGCCCAATATGGCGGAAAAGCCTACTGGCATTAACAGTTGCGAGATAGGGGTTTTTGTTTGACGGCTCATGCGTTGGAGCGCCGGTAAAAAAAGGGCCGCCGCGCCGATATTTTGCATAAAACTGGAGATGACCGCAACCGTAGTCGACATCATCAGGATAATGCGCTGCCGGCTTTTGCCCGCAATCCGTAACAGCGGTTGAATTCCCCGGCTGATGACACCGGTATGATCCAACCCGCGACCCATGATCACAACGGAAATAATCGATATGACCGCTGTGCTGGATAGGCCCTGGAAGGCTTCCCGGCCATCTACCAGTCCCATTAAAGGCAGGGCAACCATCACCAGCATCGCTACGATATCAACCCGCAACCACTCGGTGATAAAAAGTACCACGGTCACCAGCACCACTCCGAGCACCATGGCGATCTGCAGCGTGAATTCAGTGGAAGCCATAACTTCAGAATAACACAATTCCCTGTAGGTTGCGACGGTTATTATGATTTCTGTATGCGTTTCCAATAAGGCACAAAAATCATGGAACGTATCATATTGCGGCGCATCGCTTTTGATCAGCTCCAGTTAAGGGAGATCCCCTCCTGTAAGCTTTTGCACCTTACCAATGTCGGAATGGTTACCATGGTGGAGCAATGTCTATCTATAGGTCCAATACCCGCCTGGTGGGGATCGGCAGCAACGATACACGAACCGGCCAATACAATAGCACCGGCCGTCAATAGGATTGCAAGATGTCGCATTGTTTCTCCAAATCTGTATTTAGGCAGTGTTTTACCTGCTTTGTTCATGATAAATGGACCGCCAAATAATCAACCGGCATGTGACAGTTTTAGAACGGGGAACCTGGAAGATGCCCGGCCCTGTATTTAGACGGTTCTATTTGGAATTCAAATGTTTACTTCAACTTCCGCACCGATCGTACATTGCGCACTTCCCGCAGGTCGGCCAGCAAACGGATCAGGTGATTGTGGTCGTTGATCATCACGGTGAGGGTGGTTGACACCTCTTTTTTCTTGTTGGTGGCGGTGTTGGCGGAGATGATATTGGCGCCGCTTTTCGAGATGACGCCGGCCATATCGGCGAGCAGCCCTACCCGGTCCAGGGATTCCACAAAAATATCCACAGGATAGGCCGCCTCAGAGGACGAATCCCACTCCACGTCGATATAGCGTTCGTGGTCCAGGCGGGCCACATTTTTACACTCGGCGTGATGCACAGTCACCCCCTGGCCCCGGCTGATATAGCCGATGACCGGATCACCGGGCACCGGCTGGCAGCAGTTGCCAAAGCGGATCAGCATGTCGTCCATCCCCTGAACGGTAATCCCATCACCCTTTTTCTTGGAAGGGGCGTCTTTAGAAGGCGCCATTTCCGTGATGCCGTCGGTTACGACTGCATCTTTGGGCACGATCTTCCGGATAATCTGCAAGGGCGTTGTTTTTCCGTAACCGACATCGGCCAGCAGATCATCCAACTTTTTAAAGCCAAAGTCGGCCACCACGGCGTCCATCTCTTTTTTCTTCGACAGGGTGTTGAAGTTGAGCTTTTGTTTACGGAACGCCTTTTCGCACATCTCACGGCCCAGGTTGATGCTGCGCTCCTTTTCCTGAGTTTTCACCCAATTGCGAATACGCGAACGCGCCTTAGAGGTCTTGACAAACTCCAACCAATCTTTGCCGGGGGTGCTCTGCTTATTGGTCACCACCTCTACGTGCTGGCCGGTCTTCAATTCGGTGCGCAAGGGGATCATGCGGCCATTGACTTTGGCGCCCACGCATTGATGGCCGACATCGGTGTGGATTTTATAGGCAAAATCGATGGGCGTCGCACCCCGGGGCAGTTCCATAATATCGCCCCGGGGGGTAAAGACGTAAATGGCCTCGGGAAATAGATCGATACGGACATTTTCCAGGTACTCGTCCGGGTCCTGGATACTTTCCTGGCTGGCGACCAGATCCCGGATCCAGGCGTAGGTGTGGTCCAGTTCCTTGTCGGATTTGCCCCCCTCCTTGTAGCGCCAGTGGGCCGCGATACCGGAGTTGGCCACCTGGTCCATTTCGTGAGTGCGGATTTGAATCTCCATCCGATCTTTGACCGGACCGATCACCGTGGTGTGCAGCGACTGATACATATTGGGTTTGGGGCGGGCGATATAATCTTTGATCTTGCCGTCAATGGGCTTCCAAAGCGAATGGATGTGCCCCAATGCTTCGTAACACTTGGAATCGGTATCTAAAATAATTCGAAAGGCGATGATGTCGTAGACATCCTCAAAGTCCAGCGCCTGGGTTACCATTTTACGGTAGATACTGTAATAATTCTTAAAGCGTCCCTGCACCTCACATGACAAACCCTTTTCGGCCATTTTTTGGGTGATGAGCGCCTGTACGCTCTCGATGTACTCTTCCCGGGCCTGCTTTTCCTTGTTCACCAACCCTTCAATTTCGGTATAGGTGTCGGGCTGGAGGTAATAAAATGAGCGGTTTTCCAGTTCGCTTTTAATCCAGTAGATACCTAAGCGGGCAGCCATGGGTGCAAAGATATCCATGGTTTCACGGGCGATTTTTTGCTGCGTTTTTTGAGCCTTATGGTACTTCAAGGTCCGCATGTTATGGAGCCGGTCGGCCAATTTAATCAAAATTACGCGAATATCATCGGCCATGGCCAAAAACATTTTACGGATGTCCTCCGCTTGCTGCGCTTTGGCCCCTTTAAGGGGCACCGTACCCAACCGGGTGACCCCGGCCACAAGAAGGGCCACCTCTTTACCGAACATGTCGCGGACGTCATCCTCGGTAAATTGGGTGTCTTCCACCACATCGTGTAAAAGCCCCGAAGCGATGGTGATCGCATCCAGTTTCATATCAGCCAAGATACCTGCGACCTCAAGCGGGTGCGACAGATAAGGCTCGCCGGAAAGTCTTACCTGGCCTGCGTGAGCACGGGCGGAAAAGATGTAGGCCCGGTCAATCAGGTCAAGATCCGCTTCGGCGCTGTAAGCGGTCACTTTTTCGATGATATCGTTGATACGGATCATTGCTGACCTGAATATTTTTCTTTTATGGCCTTATCCACGCTACTTGCCGGACACTAAACTACCATCGTCTTAAAGACGATGGATTTATGGTGCGTCAACGTTATTGTAAGGATCGGTCGGAAGGCCACCCCATTTATGGGGTGGTTGTTTACGCCGACTGGGCGAAACCACCGGCTGTAGCCGGGGGTGATCCGTATCTACATACATACTGCTATCTAAAAGATGACCGTCTTACAGACGGTGGTTTCAACCTTATAACGGACGAATGAAAACAAACACAACGATTGAATATTTTGATATTGCAAAAATAATGTCTATTCAGTTGGAGATGAAACCTGTTTTTTCGGCGGCAGAGGGATAAACATGGAGGTGTTCTTTTTGTAAGCTTCGTAGTCTGCGCCAAAATCGGCCAAAAGACGCTCTTCCTCCCGGAGAACAACACACCTGACCATGATCAAAAACAAGATGATCACCACCAGTAAGCAGCCCAGCGAGTTGAAAAAGAGTGCCATGGAGAGGTAAATTGCGTTCATCCCAAAAACCATCGGATTTCTTGTGTATTTATAGGGGCCCGTTACCGCCAGTTTTTGGGTACGGGGGCTGATCGCGATACCGGCAACATCTGCAGGCCCGCCCTTGCCCTTGAAAAAGAGAACCAGGTTGGACCAAATCGCAAAAACAACGCCGGGTACGAAAAAGAGGAGCGCCAAGGTTATTCGCACATCCGTATTTGAAGTCAACGGCATTGAAAAAGGCGCGAGTCCGCTTGAAGCCAAACGCCATATGCCATAGGGTATCAGGAATACGAAAAGGGTGATGCCAAACGTATACCCGGCAATATGTTTTAGGATATCATTTCGATGCTCATGTGTCGGCATAACAAACCGCCCTTTTAAAACATGTCGTCATCAGTACGCTTTGGCAAAAACTACCCGCCGTCGACCGGGCTTGTCGCAATAGATGCAGGAACCCTCCTCTTTATTGCCCGCCAACGGGATGGCGCGGATCGTCACCTTCAACGTCTCCTTGATCCGGGCTTCACAATCGGCATCCCCGCACCAGCGGGAGCGGGCGAATCCGCCGTGGATTTCAGGTGTGTCTTTGTCGGCCGGAGTAAAAAAGGCGTCAAAGGCCCGACGATCATTAATCTTGTGGGTATGGGCATTGCGGAACGCCTTGGCCCGGTCAAAATAGGTCTGCTGCATCTCGTCTAAAACGGTCGTGACATTGGCCAAAAAGGTTTCTCGTGGGATCGGACGCTTTTCTTGATGGGGAAGATCCCGGCGGCCCACAAACAGGGCGTCCCGGGCAATGTCCCGCGGCCCGATCTCCACCCGCAAGGGGATTCCCTTTTTTATCCAGTCCCATCCACGGGCGCCGCCGCTGGTGCGGGTATCGATCTCTACTTTCAACGGCCGGCCATGATAGTAGATGGCGCGCAGCTTTCGGGCCAAGGTGCGGGTGTAATCCATCACCGTTTTTTCATCCTCTCTTTTGCGGAAAATCGGCAGCAGCACGACTTGGGCCGAGGCGATTTTCGGCGGCAGCACCAGGCCGTCATCATCACTGTGGGTCATGATCAATCCGCCGATCATACGGGTGGAAACCCCCCAGGATGTGGTCCAAACATACGCCTCGGTCTCTTGATCGGACTGATATTTGATGCCGGCCGCTTTGGCGAAATTTTGACCCAAAAAGTGAGAGGTCCCCGCTTGGAGCGCCTTGCGATCCTGCATCATCGCCTCGATGCAAAAGGTCTCCTCGGCGCCGGGAAAGCGTTCCGATTCGGTTTTGGCGCCTTTGATCACCGGAATGGCCAGATACGCTTCCACAAACGCGGCGTAAACATCCAGCATCTGACGGGTGCGCGCCATGGCTTCGTCGGCCGTTGCATGGGCCGTGTGGCCCTCTTGCCACAAAAATTCGCTGGTTCGTAAAAAGATCCGTGTACGCATCTCCCAGCGGACCACATTGGCCCATTGATTGATGAGCAGCGGCAGGTCACGGTAGCTGGTAATCCAACGGGCAAAGGCGTCGCCGATGATGGTCTCGGAGGTGGGCCGAACCACCAGGGGCTCTTGCAATTGGCCCGCCGGCGCCAGTACGCCGCCCTCTTTTTTCAGACGATGGTGTGTCACCACCGCGCACTCGGTGGCGAACCCTTCCACATGGTCGGCCTCTTTTTGTAAAAAGTGGAGTGGAATAAACAGAGGGAAATAGGCGTTGCGTACGCCGGTTTCCTGAAACATGATGTCCAGTTGATGCACCATGTTTTCCCACAGGGCGTAGCCCCAGGGTTTGATCACCATGCAGCCGCGCACCGGCGATACTTCCGCCATATCGGCGGCTTTAATCACCTGTTGATACCATTCCGGATAATCCTCGGCCCGGGTGGGAGAAATTGCGCTCTTTTCCTTTTTGGCCATCTCTATTCCTGTGATTGATTTTCCGTTTTTGCGGTTTGAACCTGTTTGTCGACTTCCGCCAAAAGCACCTCCACCAACTGCTCCTGGGGAAATTTTTTAACCAGCTTGCCCTTGCGGAACAAAATACCTACGCCATCGCCACCGGTGATGCCGATGTCGGCCTCTTTGGCCTCGCCCGGGCCGTTGACCACACACCCCATGATAGCTACCGTGATGGGCGTATCAACGGTCAAAAGAGCCTTTTCAACGGTTTCGGTAATATGAAAAAGATCGATATTGCAGCGGCCGCAGGTGGGGCAGGAGATAATTTCGGGTCCTTTTTGTCTGAGCCCCAGCGCTTTTAAAATCTCAAAGCCGACCCGAACCTCTTCCACCGGATCCCGGGTCAAAGAGACCCGTAAGGTATCGCCGATGCCCTCGGCCAGCAGCATGCCGATGCCCAGGCTCGACTTGACAATCCCCGGATAGAGCCCGCCCGCCTCGGTCACGCCGATGTGCAGGGGCACATCGGTTATTTCCGATAATTGGCGGTAGGCGGCAACGGTTCGATACACATCGGAGGCCTTCAGCGAAACCTTGATGGCGTCGAACCCCAGATCTTCCAGTAATCGAATTTGGTCCAGGGCGCTTTGCACCATCGCTTCGGGGGTGGCGCCGCCGAATTTTTCCAAAAGGCGCTTTTCCAATGAGCCGGCGTTGACGCCGATACGGATGGGCAACCGCTCTGCATGGGCCGCCGCCGCCACTTTTTGGATACGTTCTTTAGAACCGATATTGCCCGGGTTGATGCGTAGGCCGTCCACCCCCGCCTCGGCTGCGGTAATGGCCAGACGGTGATCAAAATGGATGTCGGCGATCAGGGGGATCGTAATGCGCTTTTTGATGGGGCCGATAGCTTTGGCCGCCGCCCTGTCGGGTACGGCTACGCGGACAATTTCACATCCGGCGGCGGTCAATCGCTCGATTTGTGCGACCGTGGCGTTTATATCCTCGGTCGGCGTGTTGGTCATGGACTGCACCGAAACAGGCGCATCTCCGCCCACCTTGACATCCCCGACCTTGATTTGGCGGGTTGATTTACGCGGTTGCCACATATTTAATATTACGCTTGCACAAAGGGATTACTGCGTTTCTCTCTTCCGATGGTGGTTTCCGGCCCGTGCCCGGTGTAGACCATTACCTCGTCAGGCAGCACATAGAGACGATCCCGGATGCTGGCAAGCAGTGTGTCGTGATCTCCCTTGGGCAGATCGGTGCGACCGATGGACCCCCGAAAAAGGGTGTCCCCCACAAAAAGATGGTTTCCGCACAGTAAAGAGACCCCGCCGGGAGTATGGCCGGGCGTGTGGATGACGGTAAAGATCAGGTTGCCCACCGCTATGGTGTCATCATGGGCGATAAGCCGGTCCGGCTTGGGTGAATCTTCTCCGGAGAGTCCCCAGCGGGAGGCGCTTTCCGCAACAAAGGATAACCACGGTTCATCCAGGGCGTGGATCATCAACGGTGCACCCGTCGCCTTTTTGACCGGCGCATTGGCCCCCACATGGTCGAAATGACCGTGGGTGTTGATAATCACCGCCACTTCCAAACCGTATTTTGCAACGGCGGCTAAAACTCGCTTGTCTTCATCACCCGGATCGATAATGGCGCATTTTTTTGTCTTCTCGCATCCGGCGATAAAACAGTTGGCCATGATGGGGCCGACTTCCAATTTTTCAACGATCATACATGCTCCTTTACCACGTCATCTGTTTTGCTTACGTCTCTTTATGCGAGACCTTACTATCAGATGGCAAAATGCCACAGCGAGTCCGGGCCTGCTCAATCAGTTCCACAAGGCGGGTCACTTTGGACGGTGGTTGCGATGCTTGCAAATTTTTCACCGCCTCGGAACCGAGGGTCCGGTGGAGATAGGCCACCACGTCAAACCGCTCCCACCAGCAGTCGCAGACCTTACAACAAGGGCCCTCTTCCGAAGCGTATTTTAAACAGTATTCAAAGGTGATCTCACTGCCCAAACGCGGGCAGCGGCGCGATCTGCTTTCGGGCAGTGATGGTTGCGTCGTCATTACGAGTTAAACATCTCGGGTTTGGGAAACCGGTCAAAGACCTCTTCGGACTTGGCGATCTCTTCATCGGTCAATTGATAGTTGGTCAGGTTGCCGGAAAAATATTGGTCATAGGCGCCCAGATCCAACAGACCATGACCGCTCCAATTGAAAAGGATTACTTTTTCTTTGCCCTCCTCCTTCACCTTTTGGGCCTCTTCAAGTACGCAGGCCAACGCGTGGGTGGTTTCCGGGGCGGGAATAATCCCCTCCGCCCGCGCCACCAGCACCCCCGCTTTTAGGGCATCCACCTGGGTTACGGAACGGGGGGTGATCAGACCATCCACCACCAGCTGGCTGACGGTGGGGGCCATGCCGTGATAGCGCAACCCGCCGGCATGGACGGGGGGCGGTACAAACATGTGCCCCAGGCTGTGCATGGGCATCAAGGGGGTGTAACCGGCGGTATCGCCATGATCGTAGACAAAGGGCGCCCTGGTCAGGGTCGGGCAGGCGGCCGGCTCCACCGGATAGCACTCGATCTCCTTGCCGTTGATTTTGTCATGGACAAAAGGAAAGGCGAGGCCGGCGAAGTTGCTGCCGCCGCCGGCGCAGCCGATTACCACATCAGGATATTCGCCGATTTTCTCCATCTGTTTTTGGGCTTCCAGTCCAATGATGGTCTGATGCAGCATCACATGGTTGAGTACGCTGCCGAGAGAGTAGCGGGTCTTGCCCGAGGTATCGCTGACCGCCGCCTCAATGGCTTCACTGATGGCGATGCCCAAGCTACCCGGTGTGTCCGGGTCTCTTTCCAAAGCGGCCCGGCCGGCTTTTGTATCAGGGCAGGGGCTGGGAACCACATTGCCGCCCCACACCTGCATCATCGATTTGCGGTAGGGTTTTTGATCAAAACTGACCCGTACCATAAAAACCTTGCACTCGATGCCAAAATGGGCGCAGGCAAAGGAAAGGGCGCTGCCCCACTGGCCGGCGCCGGTTTCCGTTGTCATCCGTTCAATTCCGAACTCTTTGTTGTAGTAAGCCTGCGGGACGGCGGTATTGGGCTTGTGGCTGCCAGGCGGGCTGGTGCTCTCATCCTTAAAATAGATGCGGGCCGGTGTGTCCAAGGCTTTTTCCAGGTTGCGGGCTCTCACTAAAGGGGCCGGACGCCAGATGCGTAAAATATCGAGGACCGGTTCGGGAATATCGATCCAACGCTCTTGACTTACCTCCTGCTCAATAAGATTCATGGGAAATACCGGCGCCAGCATGTCCGGTGAAACCGGGTTTCCGTCAGGTCCCAAAGGCGGATTCAATTTGATATCGGCGCAAATATTGTACCACTGCTTGGGGATTTCCTCTTCCGCCAATCTTACCTTACGATAGGTCATTTCTCTCTCCTTCATTGGAAATAGTGCCTTTCACCTGACGTCTCCTCACCCCTGGGGCCACAGATATCGACCGGCGGGCCGGTTCTTGGTCAGATGCGGTCGACTGCTGCGCTTTTGGGTCGGCGGTTTCATCTGTTAAAAAAGCGTCGTCTGAGGCGGTTAGTGCCGGCGTCTCGATGGCCCCTTTTTTATGGGCGTTGTGGACGGCGTCCAAAATGCCATTGATAAAGCTTCCCGACTCTTCTCCGCCGTATTTTTTACCGATTTCAACCGCCTCGTTGATGATCACCTTGACGGGGACATCATCCCGGCAGAGCATTTCGTAAAGAGCGATGCGCAATACATTGCGGTCCACCCGGGACATACGGTTGACGCGCCAATTGTTGGAAAAACGCTCAATGACGGCATCCACCTGAGGCCCGGCCGCCAACACACCGTTCAGTAGTGTCTCGAAATACTCTTTTGCCTTGGCCGCCACGGGAACCGATTCTAAAAAATCGGCCAAATGCGGGTGGGCGCCATTACGAAAATCAATATAGTAGAGCGCCTGCATGGCGGTTTCGCGCGCGCGGCGGCGAATACCCATTTGAAAACTTCCTGTCGCTACTTTTTATCAATCAACTGAACCAGATTCGCCATCTCAATGGCGGCTATGGCCGCATCCCAACCCTTGTTCCCCGCTTTGGTCCCTGCACGCTCCACGGCCTGCTCAATGGTATCGGCGGTGATAACGCCAAAGATAACCGGAATTTTGGCATCCAACCCCACCTTGGCAATGCCTTTACTGGCCTCGGCACTGACATAATCAAAATGGGGTGTGGCGCCGCGGATAATGGCGCCCAAACAGAGCACAGCATCGTAACCGCCCGTATCGACCAGTTTTTTGGCGATCAGGGGAATTTCAAAAGCGCCGGGCACCTTGATAATATCCACGTTATCTTCCTTGGCGCCCGAACGGGTCAATGCGTCCACGGCACCACCGATCAACCGCTCCGTGATAAAATCATTGAACCGGCTGGCGATGATGGCAAACCGTTTTTTTTCGGCCGATAATGGCGCTTCAATGATATTGGGCATACATCTCTCCTTCAACTCTCTCCATTCTCTTTTAATTATGTCAAACCCAACAAATGACCCGTTTTCAACTGCTTACACTCCAGATAGCAGCGGTTAAACTCGTTGGGGGCTACCTGAATCGGCACCTGCTCCACCACCTCCAGGCCGTACCCTTGGACACCCACCAGTTTTTTGGGAGTGTTGGTTAAAAGCCGCATTTTACGAACGCCCAAATCCACCAAGGCCTGGGCGCCGATGCCGTAATTACGGATATCGGGTTTGAATCCCAGCCGTTCGTTGGCCTCCACCGTATCAAGGCCTTCATCCTGCAAGTTGTAGGCCTTGAGTTTGTTTGCCAATCCAATGCCGCGGCCTTCTTGGCGTACGTAGAGGATGATTCCGTTGCCCTCGTCGTCAATCATGCGCATGGCCTGGTCCAACTGATCACCGCAATCGCAGCGTAAAGAGCCGAAAATATCACCTGTCAGACATTCCGAATGAACCCGAATCAGCAGTGGTTTTTCCGGGTCAATAACCCCCTTAATCAGTGCAATATGCTGAATATCTTCAAGATCATTTTCATATACAATTACCGTAAACTCACCCGCATGGGCCGTTGGTACTTTGGCTTCTACGGCGCGGCGGACAAAGGATTCGGCGCGCATGCGGTATTCGATGAGATCAGCCACCGTGCAGATCCCGATGTCGTGTTTGGCACTGAATTTCTCAAGCGAAGGCATCCGGGCCATGGTACCGTCGTCATCCATGATTTCACAGATCACTCCGGCGGGCGTTAATCCGGCCAAACGGGCCAGATCCACCGAACCTTCCGTCTGGCCGGAACGGACGATGACGCCCCCCTCTTTGGCGCGCAACGGAAAAATATGACCCGGACGCACCAGATCCGACGGTTTGGCGTCATCGGCCACGGCGGTCAGGATCGTGGTGGCACGGTCCGCCGCCGAAATACCCGTGGTGACCCCATGGCGCGCTTCGATGGAGACGGTAAACCCCGTTTGAAAAGGCGAGCTGTTTTGGTCCACCATCATCGGCAGGCCCAGCTGATCACACATATTCCCGGTGAGCGACAGGCAGATCAACCCCCGGCCGTACTTGGCCATAAAGTTGATCAATTCGGGGGTCACCTTTTCGGCGGCAACGGTGAGATCGCCTTCATTCTCCCGGCCTTCATCATCCACCAGGATGACCATCTTACCGTTACGAATATCTTCAATCGCTTTTTCAATGCTAATCATTGGCATGACGCTATGATCGACTTCTTTTTATAAACACCCGCCACCACAAGCGGCCGCAACAAAAATCAAACATCTCATTAGAACCGGAGTGGGTTAAAAGTTCATATCACTGTTGTCCCAGCGTTTGAATCCATTCGATTAACGTTGGGGCGCGAATGCGTTTACATAAAATCTCAAACCGGTCCGGCTTCCCGTCTATTGGTTTTGGCGGATACTGCCGGGTATCTTTCAGTATTAAAGGAAACCGTGTTTGGCCAATGTTTCCAACCCCAAATCGCCTCCGTCCGATGCTTTCTTTTTACCCTCTTTAAGCAGCCGGGAGACATATTTACCTAAAATATCCGTTTCGATGTTCACCGCATCTCCCACGGCGCAAAACCCGATGGTGGTCAATTGGGCCGTGTGAGGGATAATTGTAATCCCAAAAGAATCATTGTCGCGCCGGTTGATGGTCAGGCTGATCCCATCCACCGCCACCGACCCCTTGGTGATCATATACCTGGCCAATTCGGGCGGCACCGTGATGTCCATCACAAGGGCGTTGGCATCCTCTCTCCGGGCGGAAACCGCGCCTACGCCGTCGATATGACCGGTAACAAGATGGCCGTTGATACGGTCCGAAAGGCGCATGGCCCGCTCCACGTTGACCCGATCGCCCACTTTCTTGGTGGAAAAGGTGGTTTTGAGCACCGTTTCCGGGCTCAGATCCGCTATAAATTGTGAGCCGGTCTTTGACACAACGGTAAGGCAGACGCCGTTGACGGCGACGCTGTCGCCAATGGCGGTTTCGGAAAGGTCCAGCCCCGTCTCCACCGAGATTCGCTTGCCGCCGCCGGCCGGTTGGATTTGGCGGATAACGCCCAATTTTTCAATTATTCCGGTAAACATCTGTTTTATAAACTTTTATTCATCATCCGGGGGCTTGAACAATCCATTTATAGATAACCTTCCATCAAGATATCCGAACCCAATGGGCGAACAGTTAAATCGTCAATCTCCATGGCATCGGCCATCATCTCCGCACCACGGCCCCGGCATATGGGAATGCCGTCATCGCCGCCCAGCAGCTTGGGGGCGTAAAAAAAGGCGATTTTTTGTACAACCCCTTCGCGCAAGGCCGATCCCAAAACAGCACCGCCGCCTTCCACCAGTACCGAAGAAATGTTGTTTTCCCCCAACATGACCATCACCTCAGCCATGTCAAACCGCCCATGGGTGGCGGCAAGGGGTAACAGTCTGACACCGGCGGTCAATAATTTTTTTTGTTTGGCCGGTTCGGTCTTCTCATCCATCAGAACCCATGTTTCGGCGTCGGACGGCTGGGTCAACATTTTGGCCGTTTCAGGCAGCCGCGCGTCAGGATCGATAATCACCCGTATGGGGTCTTGTCCCGGTTGACCCTCCCGCCGGGTGGTCAAACCGGGGTTGTCGGTCAAAACCGTATCGATTCCTACTATAATGGCGTCATGGCGATGGCGCAATTCGTGGGCCTCAGCCCGCGCTTCGGGTCCGGTAACCCATTTGGAATCACCGTTTGCGGTCGCAATCCGGCCGTCCAGGGTGGCGGCACATTTGGCCGTCACAAAGGGTCGTTTGGTGCGAATAAAATGGATAAAGGCCTCGTTTAACCGCTCGGCGGCCCGGCGCTCCACCCCGGTTTCCACTATAATACCCTGTGACCGTAAAAAAGCGGTACCGCCGCCGGTCACATCAGGGTTGGGGTCCGGAATGGCAATCACGGCCCGGGTGATGCCGGCCGCTAAAATCGCCTGGGTACACGGGCCGGTTTTACCCGTGTGGTTGCAAGGTTCCAAGGTGACGTATAGGTCCGCCCCGCGTGTCTTTTCACCGGCCGCCGCAATGGCGTTGACCTCGGCGTGAGCCGATCCGAAGCGTTTGTGAAACCCCGTACCCACCACCTCTCCCTTGCGAACAATGACGGCCCCCACCATGGGGTTGGGGGAGGCGAAGCCCGCACCTTTTTCGGCCAGTTCCAAGGCTTGACGCATGTAGTGGCGGTCCTTGTGCTCGTCCATCTTATTTGCGTAACAGATTTTTCAATTCGTCCAAAAAATCATTCACATCCTTAAATTCCCGGTAGACCGAGGCAAAACGGACATAGGCCACATCATCCAATTGATGCAACCGGGCCATTACCTTTTCACCCACCAGTTCGGCCGAAAACTCTTTTTGCCCCTCTTCACGCAAATCGCGTTCCAGATCCGCCACAAACTGATCAATGGTATCGATACTGATATTTCGTTTTTCGCAGGCACGAATAATCCCTTTGCGAATCTTCTCCTTGGAAAAAGGTTCCCGCCGGCCATCCTTTTTCACAATCATGATGGGGATCTCTTCAATATGCTCATAGGTGGTAAAGCGTTGGCTGCAGCTTACACATTCCCGGCGGCGGCGGATCACCAGCGAATCCTTGCTTAAACGCGAATCAATCACCTTGTTGTCTATTTCAGCGCAATAGGGGCACTTCATGGCGTTTCGTCGTCTGAAGGGGATGGGTAGTGGATCACTTTGATTCCGGCTTCGGCAAACATTTCAACGGCCATGGGATCGGCATAACCATCCTGATAATAGACTTTGCGAATCCCCGCGTTGATAATCATCTTGCTGCAGATGCTGCACGGCTGGGTGGTGCAAAAAAGAAAGGCGCCTTTTATGGAGACGCCGTGCAGCGCTGCCTGTATGATGGCATTTTGTTCTGCGTGAATTCCACGGCAGAGTTCATGGCGTTCACCGGACGGCACCTTCAACTGTTCGCGTAGACAGCCGGTTGCGCTACAGTGGCGGATACTGCCGGGCGCACCGTTGTACCCGGTGGCCAAAATGCGTTTCTCTTTGACGATCACCGCACCCACCATGCGGCGGCTGCAGGTGGTTCGCCGGGCTACCAGGTTGGTAATATCCATAAAATAATCGGGCCATGAAGGCCGTTTATCCGGTATGTTCCGTACCATTGGGCCTGCCGAACTATTTTATTGCGCGTTGTGCCGGTCTTATCCACCTTGGGAACCGGCTGTTTTCAGTTTGTAAGTCCGCCAATTTAACCGATCATCTAAAAAATGTCTATAAAAATCAGTAGATAGGGCGGCAAACCTGCACGGGAAATATCACGACAAGGAGGTCGCGTGGTGCCGGGCCGGACCGAAGATTCGTAAAGGGATTACGGAGTATGATCAAAAAGATTCAGCCGGAACTGGTGGCGGTCGCCGTCAAAAGGAGTGTTGAGCCAGGTTTTCAGGATCTCCAGCGCCAAAATATCGCCGATGACCCGGGCGCCCATGATCAAAATGTTGGCATTGTTGTGGCGGCGGCTCATGACGGCGGAAAAAAGATCGTTACACAGCGCCGCCCGCACGTGGGGAAAGCGGTTGGCCACCATGGACATCCCCAATCCGGTGCCGCACAGTAAAATGCCCCTGGAAATGGTTCCATCGGAAACCGACCGCGCCACGCTTTGTCCAAAATCGGGGTAGTGGACCGAGGCTGTTCCGTGGGTACCCGCGTCTTCAACGTCAAATCCAGCCTGAATCAAGTTCGTCTTTAAGATCTCTTTTAGCGCGAACGCTGCATGGTCGCAACCGATAGCAATCCTTTTTTCATCCACCATTGTCTTCTCCTCAGGGGCTCTTTTCATCTTAGCAGCCAAATTGTCAATGGATTGTATTGATAGAACAGGTCGCCCGTGAGAGCGGGCATACGCTTAGAGCGTAAAGCTGCCAACCAAATTATACGTTTCTACCGTATAATTTTTGCAATGTTAAAAACGGGGCGCCCCGTGGACGCCCTCAATCGGTTACCAATTAAGGTTGATACGCTCGAATCACTAACGAAGCATTGGTTCCGCCAAACCCAAAAGAGTTGGTCATAGCATATTCAATTCTGGACTGTCGTGCTGTATGCGGCACATAATCGAGATCGCACTCTTCGTCCGGATTGTCCAGGTTGATGGTGGGCGGGATCGTTTGATGATAGGCTGCCAGGGCGGTAAAGACGGTCTCAATTCCGCCGGCCCCACCCAAAAGATGGCCGGTCATGGATTTGGTGGAGCTGATGGGCACCTTGGGTGCGTGTTCTTTGAAAACGGTTTTCAAAGCCCGGGTTTCGTAAAGATCATTTAAGGGTGTTGAGGTCCCATGGGCATTGATATAGCCGATCTCTTCCGGTTTAATTTCGGCGTCATCCAGCGCGTCCTGCATACAGCGGGCCGCGCCTTCGCCGTCGGGCGGGGGGGCCGTCATGTGGTACCCGTCACCACTCATCCCGAAGCCCGCCATCTCGCCGTAAATATGAGCGCCGCGTTCCAGCGCCGCCTCCAGCGGCTCCATGACGAGAATCCCGCAGCCTTCGCCCACTACAAAGCCGTCCCGGTCCTTATCAAAGGGCCGCGACGCCTTTTGCGGCTCATCGTTGCGGATCGATAGCGCTTTCATGGCGCCAAACCCGGCCACACAACTGCGGGTAATCACCGATTCCACCCCGCCGGTGATCATGGCGTCGGCTTTGCCCGACTGGATCAGCCTAAAAGAGTCGCCCACCGCATGGGCACCGGCGGCGCAGGCCGTGGCAAGGGAGGCGTTGGGGCCCTTGGCGCCAAAATGGATGGAGATCATCCCCGCGGCCATATTGCCGATGAGCATGGGGATCAAAAACGGCGTTACCCGCCGGGGCCCCCGGGTTTCCAAGATGCGACAGTTTTCCTCCAACAGCGCCAAACCGCCCAAACCGCATCCGGTAATCACGCCGATGCGATCGCCATTGGAGTCATCAATCACCAATTGGGAATCTTCCATGGCCATCCGGGTGGCGGCCAATGCGTATTGAATGAAATGCTCCAGCCGTTTGGCGTCCTTTTTGGCTAAAAAATCTTCAGGGTTAAACCTTTTGACTTCGCCGGCGATTTGCGTGGCGTAACCCGAGGCATCAAAACGGGTGATGGGAGCGATTCCCGATTTTCCGGCGCACAGCGCCGACCAAGATTCGTCAACACCGATTCCCACCGGCGTCACCAGCCCCAACCCTGTTATGACAACCCGTCGTTTCATTGCAGCCTCTCTTTTTTCAGTAGATGCTGCGCAATTGATTGAACAGCAGCATTGATTTATACGTTGTTGATGTAGTCGATGGCGTCTTTAACGGTCACCAGTTTTTCAGCGTCGTCATCGGAAATCTCGATGTCAAACTCTTCTTCCATGGACATAATCAATTCCACGAGATCCAGAGAATCGGCACCCAGATCATCCACAAAGGCCGCTTCCGGAATCACCTCGCTCACATCGACGCTCAATTTTTCCGCCACAATTAGTTTCATTTTATCTTCGATAGACATTCGTTCCTCCCGGATTAAGTGTAAATAAATGGTCGTCTCCAACTGATGGATCAGAATGTAAAACCGTCCTTGAAAATGATGGCAGCCATGGTATCCATATCGGCCATCAGATTTTGGCAACTGTCATTGTAGGCGCTAAACATGGGCCCGGTCATTAAAGAGGCCGCTTCATCGGTGCTAAAACCGCCGGAGCCCAGGACGATCTGGCGCACACCATCAGCGACCAGTTTGGCCGTCTCATGGGAAAAGATTCTCGCGGCGCATTTCAAGCCGTCCTGGTTGCCGTCCGTGGCCGCCCTTTTAGCCAGGGCCGCGCCTACTTCCACGTGGGTGATCATATCGGCCAACAGAAACATCAAATGCTGCCGGCGTGTCAGACGCCGTGTGTGCATCTCGTCGATCAGCCGATTCACCAGGCGAACCGCTTCTTCAAACACCACCAGGCCGCAGTCAGGGACTGTTTCGGCAAGTTTCCCAAGGTTAGCAGCAATTGTCTGATAATAGCCGCCTTTGGTTTTACGGGTGGTTTTCCAGCGGAAGGTGCTGATAATGTTTTGCTGAATTTCGCTGGTGCCTTCGTAAATGCAGGTGATTTTCACATCACGCTTGATCTTTTCCACTTCATATTCGCAGATGTAGCCATAGCCGCCCAAAGCCTGCATGGCGTCATCGGCGGCATTGTTGGCCGATTCCGAGGCAAAGTATTTGGCGATGGAACCCTCCACCTGCAGATCCAACTCACCACCATCAATTCGATGGGTCACCTCATCAATATGGGTGGCGGCGGCCTTTAGCCGCACCACGTGGGGGACGATCAGCTTGTGGGTATAGCCCTGTTTTTCCGCCAGGGGCGTTCCAAACTGGACACGCTCTTTGGCGTAGGGAATGGCAATCTCAAGGGCGGCTTCACCCGCGCCCAGGGCCATGGCGCCCACCATCAGGCGGGTATAACCAAACACTTTGTTGGCCTGCTTGAGACCTTGGCCGGGAACGCCGCCGATGAGGTTTTCAACAGGCACAAAGGCGTCTTCAACGGTTAGAGCGGAAGTGTTGGACGCCCGGATGCCGTGTTTGATCTCCCCTTTGCCTTGGTGAAAACCTTTGGTCCCCTTTTCCAGAACAAAAAAGGAGGGGCCTTCGGGGGTGTTGGCTAAAATCGTGACATAGTCGGCGTAGCCGCCGGTGGAGATGAACTGCTTGGCGCCGTTGATTTGATATCCCTGAATTGACCCATCGTCGTTACAAACCGGCTCGGCTTTGGTTTTGAGCGCCGCCAGATTACTACCGGCGCCCGGTTCGGTGACGGCGTACGCCACCAGGGTGTTACCCTCGGCAATAGCGCCCAGCCATTTGGCTTTTTGCTCCTCGGTGCCCCCCACCATCAGCGGGTCGGCGCCCAACTGAATGGCAAAAAAGGCGGTGCCCACACCCAGGCAGATTTTGCACATTTCGCGGGTCACGGCACAACAATCCCGCGCACCGCCGCCCATGCCGCCGTAAGCTTCGGGGATAAACATCAGTTGCAGGCCGATATCGGGTCCCAACATTTGACGAATCTCTTTTTCCGGAAAAAACTCCTTTTCGTCAAATTCCAGCACTTTTTCTTTGGTAAGCAGTCTTTTGCGCAACTGGCGAACGACATTCACAACCATTTGGCGGGACTCGGTATCCAGGCCGTACAGCTCCGTTGGTCTGTTTTCCGTCATTCATTCAACTCCCTGGGTTACTCTTCGTCCGTCTTCATTACAGTCCGGCCGCGGTAGCTGCCGCAACCGGGGCAGACGTGATGGGATTGGCGCGCTTCACCACATTCGGGGCATTCGGTTACCGCCGGAGCGTTGGTTTTATAGTGCGACCGCCGCATGTCCCTTTTCGACTTGGATGTCTTGCGCTTGGGAACAGCCATGAGTAATTTCCTTAACTAATTGAATTTAAAATAAAAATAAATTTTTCAATCACTTTGATAAAGTGAGCTGTTTAGTAATTGAATGTGGTCCGTTTGTCAAGGATAAATTGCGATTTGATTTGGTTAAGAAGCGATGCGTTGGTTAAGTGTAAGCCCTGAGATGATAAAAACAAAATAATATCAATAATATACAGGAGATTCGCGGGTTGGTGGATTTTTGTGCAAGCGATTGTGCAACGGTTGCTTGAGGTTTTTTAGCAAATTATGGCGGTCAGACCAAATGGCTTGTAAAGAGTAATGTCTTTATATCTTATTGTTATAATTGAGATTTAATATACTTCAATATAGCCATGCCGGCTTGTGTTTTACCCGTGTCGTTTGATACGGTGACGCCCCCTCCTATTGACAAGAGGGTTGCTATCGGCCTGGATTAAAGATAAGATTGGGTATTAGAATACAGCTTCGCCCTTGTTGCCTTGCCAATGAACCCATCCGTGGCGTGCAAAATCCGGGTTTCATCAACCGAAAATATTGGGTATATCCATGAACAACGAGACCGTCGTCACCCGCTTTCCCCCTAGCCCGACGGGCCATTTGCACCTGGGGGGCGCCCGGACGGCCCTTTTTAATTGGCTATACGCACGCCATACCGGCGGCAGGTTTGTGTTGCGGTTTGAAGATACCGATCGGGTTCGCTCCACCCGGGCATCGGTGGATGCCATTTATGAGGCGCTGCAATGGCTGGGGATTGACTGGGATGACGGCCCCTATTTTCAGTCTCAGCGCTACGATCTTTACCAGACCTATATCGACCGCCTGATCGAATCGGGAAAGGCATACTACTGTACCTGTTCGGCCCGGCGGCTGAAAGAGGTGCGCGAACAGGCCATGGCAAAGGGGGGCAAGCCCAAATATGACGGCGCCTGTCGGGAACTAAACCGTCCTTTTACCGAGGAGGCGGTGGTGCGTTTTAAGGCGCCCCGGGGGGGGAGTACGCTTTTACGGGATGTGATCAAGGGGAATATCACCTTTCCCAACAGCGAGCTGGACGATTTCATCATCCGGCGTAGCGACGGCCACCCCACCTACAATTTTGTGGTGGTGATCGACGACATCACCATGGGCATCAATACGATCATCCGCGGTGACGATCATGTGAATAACACCCCCAAACAGATTCAGCTCTACCAGGCCCTGAATGCGCCCCTGCCCGTTTTTGGCCATGTGCCCATGGTTCTGGGCGCCGATAAATCGCGTCTACGCAAACGTCACGGCGCCTTGTCGGTGCTTGCCTACCGCGATATGGGCTATCTGCCCGAGGCGCTGATCAACTTTCTGGTAAGGCTAGGTTGGTCCTTTGGTGATGAGGAGTTCTTTATGCGGGGCGAACTCATTGAAAAATTTTCCCTGGACAATATTGGCAAATCGGCAGGGGTGTTTAACCCTGAAAAACTTTTGGCTCTAAACGGTGAGCATATCCGCCAAACAGCGCTTCCAGAGCTGGTGCAAAAGGCCAGGCCGTTTTTTGAAAAAGCCGAAGTGGATATTGCCAAGGGTCCTGATCCGGAGATGGTGGTCGCGACCGTCAAGACCCGCAGTAAAACAATGTTGGAACTGGCGGAAAACGCGCGCTTTTATTTTGACGACCAATTTGAATACGATGCAAAGGGCGCAAAGAAATTTTTTAAACCGGCGGCCCTGGACCCCCTGCAACAACTGCGGACGGCACTGGCCGCTTGCGACGAGCCGTGGGATGAAAAAAAGCTGGAAGCGCCTTTTATTGCGGTAATGGAGGCTACCGGCTTGAAATTGGGCAAAATCGCCCAACCGCTGCGGCTGGCCCTCACCGGTCGGACGGTGAGTCCCGGCATTTTTGAAATCATTGCTGTTTTGGGCAAGCCGGAAACATTACAACGAATCAACCGGGCCATCGCTGCCATTGAGTCGGCAGGGGTTGACGACTCGAATTGATTTCGTTATTTTCGGGGTAAATTTGATGGGAGATCGTCCAGCGGCAGGACTACGGACTCTGACTCCGTCAACCCAGGTTCGAATCCTGGTCTCCCAGCCAAATAAATACAGGGGTTCGCCGAAAAACGGCGAACCCCTTTGTTTTCTCCAATTGGGAGAATGGAAAAAAACCTGGCCTTCCTTTACAGCTATAAAATAATGGGAATTATACACTTGACTAACCCATGCGCTGGGTGATTGTTTTGTTGTACCTGTAAAGTCGGCCAATATCGGAGGGGTGTATACGAAATTTTGTTCCATGATTACGAATAGGCGAACCAGGGCCTTCATTGGTTCTGGCATCGAAATCAACAAGGATCAATCCTGTTTCAACAGCATCGCAAAAACCCTTTAGGTTTACCTCCCAATGCGCCTGCGAGGAAACATATTCGTTGTGTGGCATGTTGTCGCTGTGTGAGGCGTAGCCATTGATTAGGGCGGCGTTGGCCCACTTGCCGCCCGTTCCATTTTTCATCCCGTTGCCGGTGCTGTTTTTTAAATTATAAAGTTGTCATTTAGGGTTTCAATGGCCTGAGACAGCCTGTCCCCTCTTTTTATGCGGGCCTCTTTCTCGGCATTCAGCCCCTCTATCAATTGCGCGATCTGCCTGTCGTGATGATCCAGAATATTCCGCCGGTCTTCATCGTGGGGGATTATTTTTGCTATGAATCACCTCGAAAATAGGGCGGCATGAAATACAACATGAGGCGCTTGCTGCCTAAGTAGATACCACTGGTTGGGGTCGTTGTCAAGCAGGTGTGCGGCTTGCCGCACACCTGCAATATCATGTTACACGTTAGGAGCTCCGGTCTGTGAGGTCGAGCTCCCCGACCCGGGCCACGAAGTGTTCTTATTTGGACTTCGCACGAAGACGAGGCGCTGTAGGGGGGGGGAAAGGCCGCGGGAGCGACTCCCGGTGTGGCTGATAAAGAGGCGAGAGTCACCGCGTTTTGTAACTGGTACCTGTCAACAACTCAAACAGTATCATTTGCGTCATTGGCTTGGCGCAATCCCTGAAATACCAATCGTGCGCTTTCAGCTTTTTCTCCTTGTCACTATCAAGCGGCGGCGTTTCATATATCATCTCTACGCCGATGTTTATTTTAAAAATAACCGGGTCGTCTTCAGACGGCTCGCTTCCTGTTTGCAACATTCCTCTTGCGTCGTGATGCACCTTGCAAATAAGAGTATCCGGGTCTTCATCCGGTTTCTTCTTGTGCGCAAATTCAATATCAACTGCGGTTCCTTGCTTTAAATAACCCGTCTCGTCATCACTTAAATCTACAGGATTGACAAGCTCGAACGACCTTTGTCTTATGGCGTATCTGAGATAGTTGATACCCCTTAGCGCTTTAGGCATTGCCATCTTTTACGGCCTCCCTTCGGCTGTTGCCGGGACGCGCGGACCTTCAAGGCGCCACGCGCCTGCTGGCCACGGATCTCCAAGTATATCCCGCTCCTGAACAACCCTTAGCCTTGATGTTACCCGCAGGTGTACATCGACACGTTGGGGTGCTTGCCGCTTTAGGCTCTGTAAATGGGATGTGACGGCCCCTTTAATAACCGCGTTGATCGACCGGCTGGTGCGCATGGCAAGCATCGCCACTTCTTTATGCAGATCAGAACCAATGCGAACATTAAAGGTCCCGCTATAGGGCCTATCGGGGTTTTTCCCAATATCCCTGCACATTACAATATAATCATCAACCTGCTCGTGAAACGCTTTTTCAAGTTCAGGCACAGTTTCCCCTTCGTAGGTAACCAGGTCATTAATGTGCTGAATGCTGCCATGCATACACCCGTCTTCCAGGCTGGCTTCAATTGACCCAATATACCCCTTGTACTTCATTATGTTTGCCATCGGTCGAGACCTCCCGTGTTTTTTAGGGCTTCGGTTACTTTTTTAATCTGATAGGGCTTTAACGTGTTTTGAGGGTGAGGCTTGTGGATATTGAATGCCACCCTTGTTCTTTTGTGGACGAAACAACACCTGGACCCTCCGGTTTTCCCGGACTTTACCCGTTTATATCCAAGCCCTTCCAATAGCCGTAACAGCTCAGGCCATGTAAAGTCTTTTGGGTTAGATAAAAGTTTGTTGAGTAGTTTTTGCGCCCTTGTCATACACGTTAATTATATTGGCTGATAAATGCAACTATTATTTGGTTACACAATTCATATCAACTGATAGTTTTTTGATGGAATTTTGATGGAAATAGTCGCTTGTCAATGTATCTATTGACACGAAGTTGCTTTGTCAAATTGTTTTTTGAAACGGGTGTACAGCGGCAGGGTGGCAGGAGCTTCAATCAAGGGGCCCGCCTGTAGCGGACAGGCCCCTTGTTATGTAACTCAACGGTATGGGTTTATATGAAAAGTCTTACCAAATATGTACAAAAACAAAGACTTTCATCGTTCGTTGTAGCTGTTTACAGCCATGGAGGTTTAGTCAGGCATATAATCCCCTAATATATACCTATGAGCCACTACGAGTGACTATACGAAAACCTAAATTAATCCATACCTGCTAACGTGCTAACGGCGTTTCATCCTTAGGCGGCCCTGCCGGCCAGGAGTCCATGGGGTACGGACGCTGTTCGCTGTTAAAGGTTAAAAACCGGATGATCTGGTAAATGTAGGTGGCAAGATTCTGACCCAGATCGAGCATCCGCTGGTTGGGGCCGCCGGTAAACAGTGCAAAAATCACCTGGATAAACGCCACCACCCCCACCACCATCTCGGCGATGCCGTACAAAATGGTGTAAAGTATCATAAACAGGATGCGTTTCCAGGTACTGCCGCTGAGGAACGAGTGTTTGGTTGCCTGCCTTTCCATGGCTTCCTCCGATTTACAGGATGTCATTTGATGATTTACCGTAACCGCCGGCCATTTTTATCGATATACCCCCACTGCACCAGCCGGTTGAAGGAATGATTGTACATGTCGCCCTTGTTGACCACCTTCAGGAAAGAGTTGTAGTGGTTGGCGGACAGGTCGCGGCGGCCCATGTTTTCCATGGCATAGCCCTTAAAAAAGGTGCTGACCGGGTTACCCGGCAGCCGTTTGTCGTAGGCCTGAAAATCGTGATAGGCACGGTCAAATTTTTCCAGCTTGATGCGGCTATACCCGGCAAAAAAGTGGCCTTGGGCCTCTTCGGGATATACTTTGCGGGCCTTCTCGGCATATTTGAGGGCCTGGCCGAAATCTTTTTGGGCGACATTGCATTTGGCCAGGAGCATCAGGCCGGTGTAATCATCGGGCACCTGGCGCAGAGCGGCTAAAAGCCCCTTTTCAGCTTCGTCAAACCGCTTTTTGGCCAGTGCGCCCTCAGCCTTCTGCATCTTTTCGATGGCTGGCCTGATTTTGCGTAAACGGGCAATGCGGTCCATATAGCGGTTGCGGTGCAGCGGCAAGCTTTGGGTGCCCTGGTATTCCCCGCTGGCTTGATTTTGAGCGGTTCGCAGTCGCTCAATGCTCATGGGATGGGTTGAAAAAAGGGTCCGGGAGGCGGAGGACTTGCCTTTGTGGAGGCTGTTTAGCATCTCCATCAAACCCACCATCCCCATGGGGCTGTAACCGCTTTGAACCGAATATTCCATGCCGAGGGCATCGGCTTCGCGCTCGTTGGCCCGGCTGTAGGAGGCCAAAAGGGCGCTGGCGCCTAACATCCCCAACTGCCCCACTACCTGAGCCCTTTGCTTCCCCAATTGGGTTCCGACCAACACCGCACCCAGCCCCACTCCCAACTGGGCCAATTGTCCTTTGCTCATGCTTTCTGCCGAGTGGCGGGCATTGACATGACCCAGTTCATGACCCAAAAGCGCGGCCAACTGGGCTTCATTGTCCAGCTTCAGCAAAATCCCGCGGGTGGCTGCGATGCTGCCGCCGGGGAACGCGTAAGCGTTGATATAGTTGGCGTTGACCACCCGGAAGCTGTAGGGTATCCGGGGGCGGTGGCTTTTTTGGCCCATGCTTCGCCCCACCTGATCAACATACCGATTGAGCTGCGCATCCTGAACCGGGCCGTAATCATTGGAGAACTGTTTGGGCGAACGCTGCTTGTCACTGGCGATCTCCTGGGCTTCGGAGACGATGTTAAACGTTTTGGCGCCTGTTACCGGGTCAACAGCACATCCGATGACAAATCCGGCCGCCGAAAGGGAGGCAAGGGTTAAAAAATGGCGTCGTGAAAGCGGTGTCTCCAATGTCACTTGCGGTTGCATGATCACTCCTTGTGAAATTCTTCATGGTCAGGGGTCGACGTTGAAGGTTTCCCTTCTGACATTGAATGTAGCCGGTTTCGGTGCTTTTTGTCAATTGTGGGACACAAACGGGATCGGTTTGTTCAGGTCAGAATTTGTCCGGGCGGGCCCATATCCTGTCCCGACCGGAGGCGTCGGATATTTTATTGAAAACGATCCGCTGGTATAGTAGGGTCTCGAAACGATTTACGGCGTAACACATTAACATCAGGGTCCTTCGCATCGCGACGAAGGGGGTGATTTTTTATGGAAGCGCTTTTGATTACCGAAGACGGTCGGTCGTTTCCGTGCCGCTCTTTTACCGGGCCGGGTGAAGTGACCGCTGAAGTGGTGTTTAACACCGGCATGACCGGATACCAGGAGGTGCTTACCGACCCTTCTTATAAGGGCCAGATGGTGGTGATGACCTATCCGTTAATCGGCAATTACGGCACCAACAGCGAAGATGTGGAGTCTGACCGGATTCAGGTGTCGGCCTTTATTTTACGGGAGTATCAGGATTATCCCAGCAACTTTCGTTCCAACGCCTCTTTGGCGCACTATCTGAAAAGCGGCAAGGTGATGGGCGTCGATCAAGTCGATACCCGGGCCGTAACCCGCCATATCCGAGACGGCGGCGCCATGCGGGCGGTGATTTCCACCAAATCCCTCGACCCAGAGACGATACGGCAAAAAGCGCTGGCGGCGCCCGCAATGGCTGGTCAAAATCTGGCCGCGGTGGTCTCCACGAACAGGCCCTATCGCTGGGTGTCGGGTAAACGGCAGTTTTTGAATCCCAACACCGGGGTCGCGGGATCGTCAATGTGGCGCAATAACGACGCCCCAAAGGTGGCGGCCTTTGATTTCGGAATTAAATACAACATCTTGCGGCAATTGGAAGCGCAAGGGCTGGAAGTCATCGTGGTACCCGCCGACACCACGGCCCGAACGATCAAACAGATGGCGCCCGACGGCATCTTCCTGTCCAACGGCCCGGGCGATCCCGAACCGGTTACCGATGCGGTAGCTGCAATTCGGGAATTGATCGATTATCGCCCGCTGTTTGGGATCTGCTTGGGGCATCAGCTATTGGGATTAGCCTTGGGCGGAAACACATTTAAGCTCAAATTCGGCCACCGGGGAGCCAACCAGCCGGTCAAGGATCTGCGCAGCGGACGCATCGAGATTACCTCCCAAAACCATGGGTTTGGTGTTGATCTGGAGAGTATGGATACCGACGCTGTCGAAATCACCCACATGAATTTGAACGACGGCACCCTGGAAGGTTTTCGTCATAAAAAGTTACCGATTTTAGCGGTTCAGTATCACCCTGAAGCATCACCGGGCCCTCACGACGCCGAGTACCTGTTTCATCAATTTAAAGAGATGGTTGTAAAGGAAAAGAGGGCGTCGGTGTAAAGATAATGGCGACGATTTTAGACAAGTTGCGGGGGGGTGATCGTCGCTCCATCGGCCGGGCCAACGAAGTGGTAAAGGAAAGGGAATCGACGACTTAGATGCCCAAACGAACTGATATACAAAAGATTCTGATCATCGGCGCCGGTCCCATCATCATCAGCCAGGCGTGTGAATTCGACTACTCCGGCGCCCAGGCCTGCAAGGCCCTGAAGGAAGAGGGCTATGAAGTGGTGCTGGTCAACAGCAACCCCGCCACCATTATGACCGATCCGGAACTGGCCCGGCGGACCTATATCGAGCCGATCACGCCGGAATATGTGGCCGAAATTATTGCCGCCGAACACCCTGATGCGTTGCTGCCCACCCTGGGAGGTCAGACCGGTCTGAACACCGCCATCGCCGTGGCCAACCAAGGGGTTTTGGAAAAATACGGTGTGGAGATGATCGGCGCCTCCACCGAGGCGATTAAAAAAGCCGAGGACCGGGATCTGTTCCGTCAAGCAATGGATCGTATCGGCCTGCGTATTCCCACAAGCGGCATTGCCGTCAATATGGACGAAGTACTCGCCATTGCCGATGATATCGGGTTTCCGCTCATTATTCGGCCCAGCTTCACTTTGGGCGGCACCGGCGGCGGTGTGGCCTATAACGCCGAAGAGCTGGAAATCATTGCCCGGGGGGGGTTGGACGCCAGTTTAAACACCCAGGTGATGATTGAAGAGTCGGTACTGGGCTGGAAGGAGTATGAACTGGAGGTGATGCGGGACAAAAACGACAATGTCTCCATCATCTGCTCCATTGAAAATATTGACGCCATGGGAATCCATACCGGCGACAGTATTACCGTGGCCCCGGCCCAGACGCTGACCGATAAGGAGTACCAGGTACTGCGGGACGGTTCCATCGCCATCATGCGGGAAATCGGTGTGGATACGGGCGGCTCCAATGTCCAGTTTGCCGTCAATCCTCAAAACGGCGAGGTGGTGGTGGTGGAGATGAACCCGCGGGTGTCGCGCAGCTCGGCCCTGGCTTCCAAAGCCACCGGCTATCCCATCGCCAAAATAGCCGCGAAACTGGCCGTGGGCTATACCCTGGATGAAATCCCCAACGACATTACGGGCAAGACCTTTGCCGCATTTGAGCCGACCCTGGATTACTGTGTGGTCAAAATTCCCCGTTGGGCCTTTGAAAAATTTCCCGAAGCCGACGATACCCTCACCACGACCATGAAATCGGTGGGTGAAACCATGGCCATTGGTCGCACGTTTAAAGAGGCCTATTTAAAGGGGATTCGTTCATTGGAAATTGGCCGCCTGGGTATCGGTGGTGACGGCAAAGATCCCGACCCGCCCCCGGATGAGCAGACGCTCAAACATCTCCTGGCAACGCCGAATTCCCAACGGCTCTTTTATGTGGGGATGGCGTTACAACAGGGCATGCGTATTGATGATCTCCACGGGCTGACGAAAATCGATCCCTGGTTTTTGGACCAGATGCGCCAGATTGTGGCGCTGGCGGACCGGCTGTCCCGTTTGGGCGGGCCGTTGGAGCCGGTGCTCCTCAAAACCGCTAAAACCACGGGGTTCTCAGACCGCCAAATTGCCGTTCTGTGCGGTACTACGGAAACAGCCGTCAAAAAAATCCGAGACGAACAGGGCGTAAAGCCGGTTTACAAGCTGGTGGATACCTGCGCGGCGGAATTTGAAGCGGCCACGCCCTACTATTATTCCACCTATGAAACCGAATGCGAAGCCCGCCTGGGCGATCAGACCAAGGTGATGATCCTGGGCGGTGGCCCCAACCGCATTGGACAGGGCATCGAATTTGACTATTGCTGCGTTCACGCCTCTTTCGCATTGAAAGATCTGGGTATTGAAAGCATCATGGTCAACTCCAATCCTGAAACGGTGAGTACCGATTATGATACCTCGGACAAGCTTTACTTCGAGCCGTTGACCCATGAGGATGTGCTTAACATTGTGGAAAAAGAGCAGCCCAAGGGCTTGATTGTGCAATTTGGCGGGCAGACGCCCCTTAACCTCGCCATGGGACTCAAAGCGGCCGGCGTCCCCATTTTGGGCACCCAGCCCGAGGCGATCTGGCAGGCGGAGGACCGCAAGCAGTTTCAAACCTTACTCCAAAAACTTCAATTACAGCAACCGGCCAACGGAACGGCCCTCTCCCTCGAAGAAGCCGTTCAGTGTGCCGATACCATCGGGTATCCGGTGGTGGTGCGGCCCTCGTTTGTGCTGGGCGGCCGGGCGATGAAAATTGTTTATAATGAGGCCGATCTTGTCAACTTTACCCGTATCGCCATGGCCGATTTTGGTGAACACCCTGTGTTAATCGATCACTTTCTCGAAGACGCGTTTGAAGTGGATGTCGATGCCATCTGTGACGGTGAAACCACCATTATCGGCGGCATCATGGAACACATCGAAGAGGCCGGGATCCATTCGGGGGATTCGGCCTGTGTGCTGCCACCCATTCGTTTCAGTGACGAGATGCTGGCGCAAATTTCCTCGGCGACGAAAGCCATGGCCACAGAACTCAACGTCATCGGCCTGATGAACGTGCAGTACGCCATCCGGGACGAACAACTCTACGTTTTGGAAGTCAACCCCAGGGCTTCGCGGACGATCCCCTTTGTCAGTAAGGCAACGGGGGTTCCTTTGGCGCGATTGGCCACCCGGGTGATGCTGGGCGCCACACTCAACCATCTGGGTTTAACCCGGGAGGTGATTCCCACCCATATCTCGGTCAAAGAGGCGGTACTGCCCTTTGACCGGTTCGACGGGGTTGATACCCTTTTGGGTCCGGAAATGAAGTCTACCGGCGAGGTGATGGGGATTGCCGAAAATTTTGGTGCGGCTTACGCCAAGGCCCAGCAGGGCGCGGGTCAGAAAATTCCCACATCCGGCACGGTGTTTATCAGCGTCCGGGATCTGGACAAAGAGAACATGCTGCCGGTGGCGCAAAGCTATGCCGATTTAGGGTTTACCATCATTGCCACCGATGGCACATGCCTGTTTTTAAAGCGTCAGGGGATCTCCTGCGGGCGGGTCAACAAGGTCGCTGCGGGTCGGCCCCATATTGTGGACGCCATTAAAAACGGGCAGGTCCAAATGATTGTCAATACCGCCACGGGTGACCAAACCCGCAAAGACGGCTTTCGGATCCGCCGGGCGGCTATTAAATACAGCGTGCCGTATACCACCACCCTGGCGGGCGCCATGTCCATGAGCCGGGCCATTTCGGCCTTGAAAAAAGAGGCTATTGCCGTTACGGCGCTGCAGGATTATTCGGCCTCGCGCCGGCCGGATGGATGTTGACATTGTTACACCCAACAACAAGGAATCCGAGCCATGATATCCCATCCCGGCCCTGATGCCGCTGATGTCACGTCACTCCCCCCTCCCGATCATCCCAGAGAGGCGTGCGGACTTTTTGGGATTTGCGGACATTCCGAAGCCGCCCGGATGACCTACTTCGGTCTCTATGCATTACAGCATCGTGGGCAGGAGAGCGCCGGGATTGCCACCGTACAAAACCGGCGCATTACCGGTCATGTAGGCATGGGGCTGGTGCCCGATGTGTTTAAAGACCGCCAGTTGAACCAACTGACCGGCGATACGGCCATTGGGCATGTCCGCTATTCCACCACGGGGGCGTCGGTGCTGGCCAACGCCCAGCCTTTTATGGTGCGTCATCGTCAGCGCTCTTACGCCGTAGCCCTAAACGGTAATCTCGTGAACGCGCACCACCTGAAGGCGGAGCTGGAAGAGAGCGGTTCCATTTTTCAGTCCACCATGGACAGCGAGGTTTTTTTACATCTTTTTGTGAAAAACCTCGATAAGGGGTTTGAGGGGGCGTTATCAGCCGCCGCCGGGCAGTTGCAGGGAGCCTTTTCCTTTGTGATGATGACCAGCGAAGGCGAGGTGGTGGGAATCAAGGACCCGCTCGGTTTTCGGCCGCTCTGCCTGGGAAAGCTAAACGGCAGCTATGTGCTGGCCTCGGAAACATGCGCTTTTGATCTGGTACAGGCTCAGTTGATCCGTGAACTGGAACCGGGTGAGATCGTTATTTTAAACCATGATGGGGCGAAAAGTATTACACCGGCGCAGCCGGCGCCCAAACAGGCCTTTTGTATTTTTGAATTCATCTATTTTGCCCGTCCGGACAGTACCTTTCAGGGGAAAAATGTTTATCTGACCCGTAAGGCCCACGGTCGACAACTGGCCAAAGAGGCGCCGGTGGATGCCGATCTGGTGATGCCCTTTCCCGACTCCGGTACCTACGCCGCGCTTGGTTATTCCGAGGCTTCGGGGTTTCCATTTGAAATCGGGATGATCCGTAACCACTATGTGGGGCGCACCTTTATCCAGCCCACCCAGAGCATGCGCGACTTTAGTGTGCGGGTCAAGCTGAATCCCATTCGGTCTTTGCTGGAGGGTAAGCGCATTATTATCGTCGAAGATTCCATCATTCGCGGAACCACCGTGAAAACCCGGGTGAAAGCCCTGCGGGAGTTGGGGGTCAAAGAGATCCATTTGCGGGTCGGTGGTCCGGCCCACCGGTTCCCCTGTCATTACGGGATCGATTTTTCAAGCCGGGGCGAACTGATCGCGACAAAAATGAACACCCGGGAGCTGCAAGAACATCTGGGCCTGGATTCACTCTACTATTTGAGTCTGTCGGGACTGCTTTCATCCACCGGCATGGATGATCCCGAAAACCGTTTTTGCAAGGCCTGTTTTGACGGCTGCTATCCGGTGGCATTCGATGATGATTTATCTAAAAATTGCATGGACACATGAAACCCTTACAAAAAACCGTGGCCTTCAGTAAAGCCGCGGTGAATGTTTTTTTTCACATCTTAACCCGGTGCAATTTACATTGCCGTCACTGCTACATCAATCCTGATCAGCACGGTCACGGCGCCCTTCCCATGGAAAAGATCCAGGCCTGGCTGAATCGCTTCAGCGACCCCGACGGCAACGTCAATGTAATTTTTCTGGGCGGTGAACCGACCCTTCATCCGCAACTCGCCGAAGTGATCAAAAGCGCCAAGGCATTGGGCTACCATTCCGTCACGGTGGATACCAACGGCTACCTGTTTCACGATATTCTGGATAAAGTGACACCGGATCAGGTTGACTATTTCTCTTTCAGCATCGACGGCGCCACGGAAAAGACCCATGATCATCTACGCGGCAAAGGCTCGTATAAAGCTTGCACCAGGGGTCTTTTGCAAGCTGTTGAAAAAGGATTCGCCGCCAGTGTGATCTACACGGTCAGCAGCGCCAATTTGCACGAACTGGAAAAGATGCCCGCCCTCTTGGCCCAATGGGGCGTTAAACGCTTTTTTATTCAGGTGCTAGGGCTTCGGGGTGCATGGGATCCGGAGGCGGAGACGCTCAGCCGGGTTTCCCCGAAAGAGTGGCGGGCAGTGGTTCCGCAGGTTGCCGAAAAGGCGGCGGAATCGGGTATTACCGTCACCTATCCCAAGGTCTTTTTAGCGCCGCAAGAACCCTTTGAGTGCGCCGGACGGGTGGCGGAAAATTATTTTATTTTTCCCAACGGCAGGGTCTATTGCTGCCCGCTGTGCGAAGATTATCCTCTCCACGCCCATTGTATGGAGGGCGATCAGTTAGAGGCGATGCCGCCCATCAATGAAAAAGATCTGTTTCAGCTCTCCATCCCCGAAGGGTGCGTGATGAACAAGCTGATTCAGCCTGAAAACATCTCTTATGATGCCGATGGTGTCCCCACCCATAAAATCGCCTGCTGCCTGTTAAAAGAGGAGGTCGGTCCGCGCTAGCGGAGCGAAACAGGGCATTACGGTTGATGTTGCAATTGCCGCAACTCGGTTTGCGCCTGGTATTCAAGCTCGGAGTCCGGCGCCAGTATCGTTACGCGTAATAATGCCTTGCGGGCCTTATCAAGCTGTCCCGTTCTTTTCCATAACCGCGCCATATCCAAATAGAGCGGCGTAAAATCGGGGGCGAACGCCAGCCCTTTCCGGAGTTGGGTTTTCGCGCCATTCAGGTCGCCCTGGGCCAAATAGCAGCGGCCCAACCCCCGTACGGCCTTTACATAATTGATATCCCTGGAAATACCGTTTTGGTAAAAAGAGATTGCTTTTTGGTAGTGTTTTTGCGCCGTGGCGAACTCTTGGATATTAAAGTAGGCCCATCCCAGATTCAAATCGGCAAAGTGCGGTGTGGCATAGAGCATATCTTTGGAAAGGGTCTGAAACACGGAAATGGCCTTATCCCACTCTTTAACGGCGAGGTAGGTTTCGCCCAGATTGTTCCGGGCCACCGCGTAGTTTGGCATGAGTTCAAGGGCTCTGGTAAAATGGGTGACGGCCAGGTTGGGACGCGCCTTACCCCGGTAGGCCAGGCCCAGATAATTATGCAAAACCGGATCATCGGGATGGATGGTTTCCGCCCGCAGCAGTTCGTGTAAGGCGGCGGTGAAGTTTCCCTGTACCAGATAGGCCTGGCCCAAGTTGCGCGCGGCCCGGCCGGCCGTTGTTTTTTCCGGGCCGCCGACTCCGGCGCAACTGAAAAGGAGTGTCATCATCAGAAGTAATGCACTGCGGAAAAATTGATGTGGCATTTGCAACCTCATTCATCACCCTGAAACCGGTATCACGACAACGCCGACCGGTCGGGCAGTTCATATCGCGCCATGGATTGTAACCGTTGCAACAGGGGCCTGTGATGTCCGGGGCGTTACAGACCTAATTCGCGGGCAATTTGGGCGACGGTGGCCTTCACAAAGCGGTCTTGCTCCTCCGGCGCCAAAGGTTTGCCCCAGGCAGGCGTTGGAATTTTCTCACCCGGATGGGCGTCAATGGGGCGGTTGACAAATTGGGGATCTTTACGGATTTCATAAGCCGGATCGAATTCCTTCTCTGCGCTGAAATAGATATCCTGGAAACCTGAAAACTTGATGGCGTGGGACGTTGAATCCAAAATGACGGTTTCATCGGGTTTGATGAAACCCCCGGCCCTGGCCGCCACCAGCCCGGCGAGGCACTCCCCGCCGTGGGGGCAGGCCACATGGCCGTTACGGTTGGCCGTCAATTGGCTGTCGATGATCTCCTGTTCGGTCACTTGCACAAAAAAGACATTTTCGACCCCGGACGCCGCATTGTAGCGCACCACCCGGTTTTGGACCCTCGGCATGGAGACGGGATTGCCGATCATGGCGGCCTGGGCCACACTGGGCCGAACGGTGACCGGTTTGAATTGACGTTCGTTTTCAGGCTGGGAATAGTAGCGGTAGACCGGATCGGCATGGGCCGACTGGACCCCGATGATTTTTGGTAACGATTCAATCACCCCCGCTTCAAAAAATTTTATAAAACCGTTCATCACCGCCGTGATATTGCCGGCGTTACCGATGGGCACCACCACGGCCACATCCTGCAGTTCGTATCCGAAATCCTGGGCGATCTCAAACGAGTAGGATTCCTGCCCCAAAATCCGCCAGGCGTTTTTGGAATTGAGCAACGCCACCGGATAGTTTTCCGACAACGCTTCCACCACTTTCATGCAGTCGTCAAACACCCCGGGCACCTCAAACACCATGGCGCCGCTGCCCAAGGGCTGTGACAATTGCTGCGGCGTCACTTTGCCCTTGGGCAAGAGGACCGCCGATTTGACCCTGGGGGCAAGGTAACCGGCATAGAGGGCCGCCGCCGCTGAGGTGTCGCCGGTGGAGGCGCAGACGGCCAGCACCTCGTCCACATGGCCTTTGAGCAGCAGGTAATGGATATAACTCCATGCGCTGGCCATACCGCGGTCCTTAAAGGAGGCGCTGGGATTTTGCCCGTCATTTTTGAAAAAGAAGCGTTGGCCGATACGCTCTTGCAAAAGATCGTTGGCCTCCACAACAGGCGTATGGGCTTCACCCAAATAGAGGATCGCCTCGGTGGGCAGCACCGGGCCTAAAAATTCATGGTAGCGGTAGATCCCTTTCAAAGCGGCCAACCGGCTCATTTTGCGATAATCAAAAAGCCGTCGCCAGGTGGGGCCGGGAATCCGTTGTAAGCGCTGGCGGTCCAGATCTTCGATCATCAGCACTGCGCGGCAGGAAGGGCAGGTGTAGAGCAACTGCTCGATCCCGAAGGTTTCGTTACAGCCCAAACAGCGGTACACCAGATCTCCGGCCGGCTGGGGGATGATCATCGGGGCGATATCCGGTGGAAAGGACGGAGACCTTTCGATAGACGTCATCGTGCAATCACCTCCGCCCCCCCCATAAAGGGCCGCAGCGCTTTCGGGATCACCACCGACCCGTCGGCCTGCTGGTTGTTTTCCAAAATCGCCGCCGCCGTGCGTCCCACGGCCAAACCCGAACCGTTTAACGTATGGACCAGGGCGGAACCCTTTTTCCCCCTGGTTGTAAAGCGCATATTGCCCCGCCGGGCCTGAAAATCCTCGAAGTTGCTGCAGGAAGAAATTTCCCGATAGCGGTTTTGGGCCGGCATCCAGACTTCAATATCGTAGGTTTTGGCCGCTGAAAAACCAAGGTCTCCCGTGCAGAGGGTTACCACCCGGTAGGGAAGCGCCAGTCGCTGCAAGATGGTTTCGGCGTCTTTCAATAAAATTTCCAACTCATCATAGGAGCGGTCCGGATGGGCAAAACGCACCAGCTCGACTTTGTTGAACTGATGCTGGCGGATCAGTCCGCGGGTGTCTTTGCCGTAAGAGCCCGCCTCGGATCGAAAGCAGGGTGTGTAGGCGGTGTACAAAACGGGCAGGCGTTCTTCGTCAAGCACTTCATTGTGATGGATGTTGGTAACGGGTACTTCTGCCGTGGGAATCAAGTAGTAGTCCCATCCTTTCAATTTAAAGAGGTCTTCCTCAAACTTGGGGAGCTGGCCGGTATGGGTCATACTGCCGCGATTGACGATAAAGGGCGGCAGCACCTCTTTGTAGCCGTGCTCGGTGGTGTGAATATCGAGCATAAAATTGATCAACGCCCGTTCCAGACGGGCGCCCGGACCGAAACAGAGCGGAAACCGGGAACCGGTGATCCGGGCGGCGCGCTCAAAATCGAAGATGCCGAGAAGCGTACCAATATCCCAGTGCGCTTTGGGTTCAAACGCAAATTCCGGCGGTTGCCCTTCCGTTTTCACCAGGGCGTTGTCGTTCTCGTCATCCCCTGCGGGTACCGAGTCATGGGGGATATTGGGGATCTCCATCAACAGCGCGGTCAACGTCTCTTCATGCCGGGTCAGTTCGGATTCCAGGGTTTTTATCCGATCGCCCACGGTTCGCATCTTTTCCATCAGCGGGGCGGTGTCCTCACCGTTTTTTTTCATCACCGGGATTTTGGCCGAGGCGTCGTTGCGCTGATGCCGCAGGCTTTCAGCCTGTTGTAAAAGTTCCCGGCGGACACGATCCGCTGTTTTAAACTGTTCCAGATCAACGGCGGCGCGTCTTGATGCAAGCGCTTCGGCCACACGATCCGAATGTTGTCTCACAAACTTGATTTCCAGCATATAAGGCCCTATGGTAACAGGTTACTTTTGTACATATTTGGCAAGACGTTTCATATAAAACGCATGGAAAGATGTCAATTGCCGGATTTCTGAAGGCCAAAATCGAATGCGAAAACAAGCTGTCACAGGGCGACTGGGGCGGCGGCGAAACAGGGTTGTCATGAAGAGAGCGTCACGGACGAGAGGGAAGATGGAAGAAGGCCAGGTCACCAAAGCGGGCCTTCGGGAAAAAGTCGCGGCCTATTATCAGGCGGCCACACCCGAAACGGTGGCGCACAAAAGAGGTCGGGTGGAAGAGCGGCTGTTTGAGTTCGCCAATTTTTTAGAGTCCCGTATTGTGCTGCTATATGCCGGCCGGCCCTGTGAAATGGATACGGGCAACATTATCGCCCGGACCGCAGCTATGGGCAAAATATTGGTGCTGCCCCGGTTTGATTTGAAAAAGAAGACGACCCGCCTGTACAAGGTCGGCAATGCCGATGCTGATTTACAACCGGACAGGACCGGCCGGCCGGCGCCGGACCCTTCCCGCTGCCGTGAAGTGCCCAAGAATGTTCCTGATATTGCGCTGATTCCCGGCCTGGCCTTTGATGAAAAGGGGGGCCGCCTGGGAACCGGCGGCGGCGGCTATGACCGCCTGATTCCCCAATTGGCCCACACGGCCCGTAAAGTGGCCCTGACCACCGAAGCCCAGATGGTTCCGGTGATACCCATGGAAAACCATGATACATATGTGGATATCATTATTACCGAAGAGCGGGTGATCTACAAAATCTGATGGCGTCGCAAACAGACGCATCTACGGCGTTGTTGCGTTTTGCCGGACGCTCAACATACTATATGGTCCCGATCCCGGCAAATCGAGACCGCAGCCATCCATGATTTTTGTATATGTGACCTCTTTTCGGCGGCATGCACCTGGTGTTCCCTGTATTGACGATTTTATGAAAAATTGTTGACAAGCGTGAACGGTTGCATTAACTAATGCGCATCCGGTCGGGAAAGGAGGTGGGATGGGCCGATGTAACGACTGGGAGGTACCTGTTTGAAGGAAGTTGTTCAGTCTGAAGGGAGTGTTTTAAAAACCATTTTCAAGGAGAAAAATGATGAAGAAATTTTTTCTGTTTTTTATCGCAGCGGCGCTGGTCTGCGCCTTTGCCATGCCCGCCGCGGCCATGGAGGAGAAAACGTCCGAGGAGCTCATTGAATCACTGATGAAAGGTGTCGGCGGGTGGACACTTTACGGCTCCGCCCGGATGACCACCTTCCGCGTCGATGACGGCGATGATGAAGATACCCAATGGGACCTGCAGGGCAACTCCCGTCTCGGCGCGAGGGTAAGCCACGGCAATTGGGGTGGCCGTTTTGAATTTGCCGTGAATGACGAATCCGGTGTCAACACGCGTTTACTGTATGGCACCTATAAAGTTGGTAACGGCACGCTGAGCGTTGGTCAGAACTACACCCCGCTTTCCCGCCACTTCTACAGCAACCAGGTGTTCGGTAGTGACTACGATCTGCTTAACTCGGGTCAGCTCTACACCAGCCGTCGTCCGGCGTTTCAGTTTACAACCGCTGGTTTCACACTTGCCTTGGTCGAACCGGCCACCCAAGGTTCGATAATGGTCGGCGAAGAGGAACGCGATGTCGACACCACGCTGCCCAAAATCGAAGTCGGCTACAATTTCAGCAAAGAGATGTTCTTCGTAGACCTCTCTGCTGGTTACCAGACGGTTGACGTGGGCGACGATTCCTGGGACTCCGTCCTGGGTGAAATCGGTGTCGGTATTAACGCAGGACCTGCAAGGGTCAGACTGGCTGCGCATTATATCGAAAATGGCGGCCTGTACAACGTTTGGTCGCTGGTCAAGCTGGGCTCCGCCTATGATGCGAATGGGAATCAGCTGGACAATGAAGCCATGGGTTACCTGGGCGTTTTGGACTTCAGGGCCAGTGACATGCTCTCCTTTCAAGCGGGCGCGGGCTTCCGTGAAACCGAGGTGGGTGATGCCGAAGATGAGGTCATCACTTACTACGGCCAAACGGTCATTCGTCTGCTCAGTAATGTCTTTATCGTTCCCGAAGTGGGCGTGGTCGACATTGACTCCAAAGGTGATAAGACCACCTACTTTGGCGCCAAAACCCAGATCAACTGGTAGTCTGAATCGCTTGAACGTTCAAGCGATTCAACAGGTTGTAAAAACCCGGAGCGGAATATCCGCTCCGGGTTTTTATGTAGGTCGGCATTCCCATGCCGACATCAACCAAACCACCTCCCCCGCCTAGGGCGGGGACTCCTCCTTGAAAAGGAGGAGAGTTTTTATCCTGTTTATTTTTTCGGGGGCCAAAAAGAAACGTCCCCGCGCGGCGGCAAAGGGTTACCGCCCGACCAGCTTTGTCCGACGGCAAAAGGTTGCCGCTACAGCTATAGCGGCGCACCGTTTTTCAGGTCCGGATGGAGCGCCCGGGCCAATCCCCGCAGATTGGCGCGCTCACCCACGGCAATCACCGTATCACCCCCGTTCACCCGCGCTTCAAACGAGGGGTTGAAAATCATCCGGCCGTCCTTTTTTTTAATGGCGATCAGAATCACGTTGAACCGCTGCCGGATCCCCGAATCTTTCAGCATGACATCCACCAGTTCGGACGCATCGCTGACCGGAATCTCTTCCATCTGGATATCGCCGGATGTGGAGGTCAGGGCGAGGTTGAGAAAACTGGTGACGGTGGGGCGTAAAATCCGCTGGGCCATGGAAACGGCCCCCATTTCGTAGGGGGATTCCACTTTATCGGCCCCGGCGGCGATCAGTTTGTTGGTGTCCTTGGCGCTGGAAGATCGCGCCACGATAAACAGACCGGGGTTGAGCTGCCGGGCGGTCAGCACCAGAAAGACATTTTCCGTATCGCTGCCCAGGGCGGCCACCAGTCCCTTGGCGCGAGCGATACCGGCCGCCGCCAGGTTGTCTTCCTCGGTGGCGTCGCCAATCATATAGAGGACCCGGTCTTTATCCATGGCGGCGGTATAATTCGCGTCGTTGTCCAGTACGATCTGCGCAATACCCGCGGCGCCGAGATGTTGACTGATCACCCGTCCGATGCGGCCGTAGCCGCAAACAATAAAATGGCCCTTGATCCGTTTGATTTTGCTGTCCAATCGTCTTCTCCCCATTAAATTGCGCACGCGCCCTTCCACCAGGAACTGGATCACCGCACCGGCCACGTACATGGTAAAGCCCACACCGGAAATAACCAGGATGATGGTAAAGATCCGTCCGGACTGGGTGAGGGGGGTTACTTCGCCATACCCTACGGTCGACAAGGTGATGGCCGTCATGTAGATGCTGTCCAAAAGCGCCCAGCCTTCAATGACCATGTAACCGACCACGCCGCTGAAGAAGGTAAAAAGGCTTAAAAAAATCGAGATGATCAGGTGCCGTGAGCTGTTCATGCGGTTGATGAACGTCTTTCTTTTTGTACATGCTTGGTAAGACGTTTCATAGAAAGTTTCGACGGATTCCAATAACTGAATATATCTTATACCATACGCGCGTAATTTTGAACAACTTGCCGCCTGATGTGCGGCCGGGAAAACAGCGCCGGCGCCGCAGATAGAGAAGGCGCCACTGCCCGCTTGACGCTCTTTCCACAGGTTGCTAAAGTTGCCCGATGCTAAACAATGAGGCCACATTTACCAAGCTGCGCCGGGAGATGGTCCGGGGCCAGATCATCCGGCGGGGCATTACCGCGCCCAGGGTGATCGCCGCCATGGAAAAGGTGCCGCGGCATCTTTTTGTCAGCGAGGCGCTAAAGAGCCGCGCCTACGAAGACCATCCACTGCCCATCGGCAAGCAGCAGACCATTTCCCAGCCCTTTATCGTGGCGGAAATGACCCGGGCCTTGCAACTGACACCCGATGACCGGGTGCTGGAGGTGGGCACCGGCTCCGGCTACCAGGCGGCCGTACTGGCTGAGATCGCCTGCCGGGTCTACACGGTGGAACGGATTTACGACCTCCATAAAAGCGCCCGGAAGCGGTTTGATCAGTTGCACTATCATAATATTGTCACCCATTATGCCGACGGAACCACCGGCTGGCAGGAAGAGAGCCCCTTTGACGCCGTTGTCGTTACCGCCGGAGCACCCGAAATTCCCGTACGCTTAGTGAATCAACTGGCCATCGGCGGGCGCCTGGTGATCCCCGTTGGTAATCAACATTCCCAGGACCTTGTCCGGATTATCCGTACCGAAAAGGGTGTGGAGGAGCACACCCTGGGCGCCTGCCGATTTGTCAAGCTCATCGGCGCTTACGGTTGGCAGCCGGCCGATGCCTGAACAGATGGCGCCCCCCATCAGTCCTTACCCATGCAGCGATGTTCTCACCTCGCGCAGGTACAGGTTGCAATAGGGTTTGTATGTTAAAACGGCTCTACACCTGGGTTGCCCGTTGGGCCCAAACGCCCCACGGCGGTTGGGCTCTTTTTCTGCTGGCTTTGGCCGAATCCTCTTTTTTCCCGATTCCGCCGGATGTGCTCCTCATCGCCCTGGCGGTAACCCGCCCCACGGCCGGACTGAAATTTGCGGCCATCTGCACCCTGGGATCGGTATCGGGCGGCATGCTTGGGTATCTCATCGGTTGGCAGTTTATGGCGTCGGTGGGAGAGCAAATTGTGGCTTTTTACGGTTTGGCCGACAAAGTGGCCCACATTGAGAGCCTCTATCATCAGTACGATGCCTGGGCTATCGGAATCGCCGGGTTTACCCCCATCCCGTACAAGGTCTTCACCATTTCGGCCGGGATGTTCAACGTCGATTTCGGGGTTTTTCTCCTGGCCTCCGCCTTGAGCCGCGCCGGCCGGTTTTTTTTGGTGGGCGGGTTAATCCGTCTTTTTGGCAAACCGATCCAGGCCTTTATCGAACGTTACCTTGATCTGTTGGCCATCGGGTTTACCATACTGCTTGTCGGTGGATTCATATTGATCAAATTTCTGTTCTGATGGTTTCCGAAATGGCCTATTCGGAAGTCGCGTCTTTTGAAGTTTCGCTTTGACAGATCGTCTAATCCAATACTTTCGGCAAACGTGAATATAAGGAGCGATACATGCAACGCCTGCTGATCCTTTTTTTTATTTTCCTTCTTGGCGGCTGTATCGATTCGTCCGCTGACAACGATGCAACCGCCCCTCCCGGAGATAACCGCGCCAACCGATGGGTCCGCGGCAACCCGCTTTTTGTCAGCGCCATCAATGTCTCCATGGGCCGCCCGCCCGCCGCCTTCGTGAATACCTACTATGCTTTCGGCGCCAACGCCGTGCATTTGTGGGCCGATGGCTTGCCCGTTGAGATGACGGCCTGGCGCAGTCACCGTCCCGGCGGATTCCGGTTTGTCTCCTGGGTGGCCGCCAACGGACGCAGCTCGGCCAATGGATATGTCATTGGGAATATCGGCGCCGACTATCCCGGCCGGATCGGGTATCAGGTGGGTGATGAACCGGCCGGTGAATGTCAGAGCGAGGCTTGCGCCATCGGCAATCTCAATAATATCGCGGAGGGAATCAACCGTGTTCGCTCCGCCGATCCCGACGGGTTGATTATCGTCAATTTCAAGCGCAGCAGTTTCTTATCAGCACTGCTAAAACGGTATGGCGCCCTGAATGGCGATATCATCAGCTATAGTCACTACCCCCGCACCGTAAACGCCTACCGCTCCTTGGAGACCATTCGAAAGTTCGGCCTGGACCAGGATCGGCCGGTTTGGTGCTTTTTAAAAACCTACCGGGATGAGGTGGACCAGGAAGGGATCAGCGCCTCGGATATGCGCTGGAATGCTTTTTCCGGATTGCTCTATGGCTTTAAAGGCTTTACCTGGTTTGTTTACAATATTGCGCCCAACAACGCCATTGATCCGGCTCTTTTTGACAGCGAAGGGCGTTTTGACGCGGGCCGCAGCCCGCTGTGGGTGGTGGCCGCTGAAATTAACGGACAACTCAGGCGGTTAGGCCGCTCCATGTCGCTATTATACAGTACGGCGGTGCGCTTTGTCCCGGTTTTTGACTACCTCCAGCCATCGGGAACCACCAAGTGGTTTAAGGGTTCCGGGGATGACCCGTACATTACCGATATCAACCAGGCCGCGGGTGAGTTTGACATCTCCATCGGCTTTTTTAAGGATTCCGCTGATGAGATCTACTTTATGATTCAAAATGTTTCCCATGATCACTGGCTGGGCGATTCTCCTGTTACTTACGGGGGGCGGGGGACGGTACGGATCGATTTCGATTTTTCAGGGGCGCCCGGCGGAACGGCCAGGGATCATTTGCTGACGTTAAACAAAGATACCGGGCAGGTGCAGCGGATCAACCTCGCGGCCGGCAACGGCGCGACCGGCCGCCTCAATGTCACCTTGGGCGAAGGCGATGTAAAACTGTTTAAATATGCCACGGGTGGCTCTTTTGCCATGCAATAGCCCAAACAAATATCGAGTTTTCTGAAAAGAATACCGGGACTACTGCCGGTGGGCCATGAAACCATCCGTGGCGTGCAAAATCCGGGTTGAATAATCGCCCCGGAAAAACACTGGACTTTAAAACGCCCAATGCGGTATTCTGTGGTCATACGTCCATCTCGGCGCCTGTACTACCAACCGTTGCGCTTGTGAGTTGAATTCAAGGAATGATATTGGAGACAAACTCTGTCGAAAAAACAGAGTGATTTTATATCTAACAATTTATCAAGGGGGTGACGGTATGAGCAAACAATCGATCCGGGAGTTGATGGTGCCGTTATCAAACTGCGCCACGGTCCCGCAAGAGGCGTCGCTGTGCGATGCGGTGACGGCGCTACGCGAGGCGCAAGAATCGTATGACCAAGGCAAGTATCCCCATCGGGCGATTTTGATTGTTGATGAGCACAACGATGTTGTCGGCAAGGTGAACCTGACCGCTATTTTAAAAGCCCTTGAACCGAAATATGGCGAAATGCTGTCTGACGATAGCCCGTCTCATTATGGCTTTTCCACGGAATTCCAGAAGCAGATCTATGAATCGTTCAACCTGTGGGACAGTTCCCTGGACGAACTTTGCGCTACAGCGGCGTCGCTCAAGATCAAGACATTTATGTTTGAGGTGAAAAAAGATGGACAGATTGATGTTGACGCCTCCATCGAATTAGCGATCCACCAACTGGTATTGGGCCAATTGCAATCACTCTTGGTTACGGAAAACAACCGGACGGTCGGTCTGTTGCGCTTGACGGACGTTTTTGAGTGTGTTGCCGAGTCCATTATGGCCTGTGATACGTCCGAAACAAAGATCAAAATTACAGGCGCCGAAAAAGGCGTATGACATTGCGACTCAAGGAGAGCCTTGATGACAGAATATACTGAAGAAAAGTTTGATTGGAAAAAATATCTTTACCTTGGTTTGGGCGTGTTGTTTTTCGTTGTAGTCCATTTTTCCCCTTCATGGCCCGATGCCATTGATCCTCAAGGGACGCACTTTGCGTTGAGCCCGGAGGGAAAGGGGGCCATCGCCGTCTTTTTATTGGCCGCCACCTGGTGGGTCTTTGAAGTGGTTCCCATTGGCGTCACCAGTCTGGCCATTGGCGTTTTACAGGTGCTCTTTCTCATCCGGCCGGCCAAAGAGGCCTTCCGGGATTTTATGGATCCCAACGTTCTTTTTATTTTTGGATCGATTGTGGTCGGCCTGGTCTTTACCAAAACAGGGCTGACCCGCCGTATCGCCTACAAAATGCTGGCCATCGTAGGTGAAAAGACCAGTATGATCTATTTGGGCTGTTTTGTGTTGACCGCCGCGTTGACCCATATCATGGCCCATACGGCCGTGGCGGCAACGATTTATCCCCTTTTAGTGGCAATCTATGCCATGTATGGTGAGGGGGATAAGCCGACCAAGTTCGGCAAAGGTCTTTTTATCGGCATGGCCTATGTGGCCGGCGCAGGCTCTATTGTCACCTTGCTGGGGGCGGCGCGCGGCGCCGTGGCCCTCGGCTTTTATAATGAAGTGACCGGCAAGAGCGTCGGTTTTTTTGAGCTCTCCTACTACATGTTTCCCATCGGTTGGCTCATGACGTTTATCCTCTGGGGCTTTTTTATGGTGGTCTTAAAACCGGAAAAGAAAACAATTCCCGGTTTGCGGGAAAAGGCCAAGAGGCTCAATGCCGAAATGGGCGGGATTACTAAAAAAGAGGTGATCGGCGCGGCGATTGTGGCGGCGGCGATTGTGGTTTTGGGCGTTTCCGCAGTGTTAAAATCGACCATGCCGGGGTTCATGCCACCCCACAAGACCGCAGTACTGCTCGTGTCAACGATCCTTTTTTTTATCACAGGACTCTTAGATATTACCGATCTGGAAGAGATTCCCTGGAATATCATTCTCCTTTTTGCCGGCGCCATGAGCATCGGTTTCTGTCTCTGGCAGACCGGCGCAGCCAAATGGATGGCGGTTAATTGGCTCACCTTGTTTAAAGATGCCAACTGGTTTGTTTTTGTAATGAGCATCGCTTTTTTCGTCATGATGATGACCAACTTTATCATGAACGTGGCCGCCATCGCCATTTCCCTGCCCGTGGCGCTGGTGATCGCCCCTTACCTCGGCGTGGCCGGAGAGGTGATTCTATTCTCCGCGTTGGTGGTGGCCGGTATGCCTTTTCTACTTTTGGTGGGGGCGGCGCCCAACGCAATCGCCTACAACTCCAAGCAGTTTACCACGGGTGAGTTTTTTCTTTACGGGATTCCGGCCAGCATCATTTTGATGATTGTCACCGGCTTTGCCGTCTACGTCCTCTGGCCGATTATGCGGATGCCCATTACCCTGCCTGTTGGAGGGTAAAAATATATCGAGGGGTGCAAGCGCACCATATTATAACGATAAAAAGAGAGCTTATGACCAAACCGCTCACCTACGCCGATGCCGGGGTTGATATTGATAAGGCCAACCGTTTTGTGGGCGCCGTCAAAAAGATTGCCGCATCCACCTCCCGCAAAGGAGTGCTGGGGGGGATCGGCGGTTTCGGCGGGCTGTTCGCCCCTGACTGGTCCGGTATGTCCGATCCGATTTTGGTCAGTGCCACCGACGGCGTGGGCACCAAGTTAAAAATCGCCTTTATGCTGGACCGGCACGATTCCGTGGGCATTGATCTGGTGGCCATGTCGGTCAACGATATTATTGTACAGGGCGCCCGGCCGCTCTTTTTTTTGGATTACCTGTCGGTGGGCAAGCTCGATGAAGCCACGGCCACGGCCGTTATTTCCGGTGTGGGCGAAGGCTGCCGCCAGGCGCAGTGCGCGCTCATTGGTGGTGAAACCGCCGAGATGCCGGGCCTTTATGCAGGCAATGAGTACGATTTGGCCGGTTTTGCCGTGGGGCTGGTGGATCGGCCGGCGATTTTGGATGGGTCAACGATCCAAAGCGGCGATCAACTGATCGGGATTGCCTCCTCCGGGCTTCACAGCAACGGCTATTCACTGGTGCGTAAAATCTGTTTCGCTCACCTGGGATTAAAAATCGACGCGCATGTGGCTGAACTGGGCCAACCTATTGGTGAGGCGCTGTTAACGCCCACCCGGATTTACGTGGAGACCCTCTTTGACACGCTAACGGAGATCGCTTTGCGCGGGGCGGCCCATATCACCGGCGGGGGTCTAAGCGAAAATATCATACGGGTGGCGCCCAAAGGGCTGGGAATTGAGATTCGGCTGCACAGTTGGCCGGTGCCGCCGATCTTTCATTTTTTGCAACAGGCCGGAAAGGTGGAAAATGCTGAAATGCAGCGCACCTTTAACAACGGAATCGGCCTCGTCGTGTTCGTTCGTGAATCCGATGCCCAACAAACTCTGGACCGGCTCAATTCCGCAAACCAAAACGCGTGGCATATCGGCCGGGTGGTACCACGAACCAGGAACAAGGATCGGGTCCGGTGGATATGATTTCCAACACATAAATCTTATGTTCTATTTTCCCATCGCATTGGCATTTATCATCTGTTTGGCGGCAACACCATTTGTTCGGCGCACAGCTCTTTCCCGGGGCTGGGTGGCCAAACCGGTCAAGGACCGCTGGCACACCCGCACCACCGCACTTATGGGCGGTATTGCCATTTTCACAGGGATTGTCATCCCGCTGCTCTTTATTACCGATTTTAGCGGGGTGTCGTTCTTTGGCGATGACGGCGTGCCATGGGAACCGTCGGTCACCCATATGCTGCTCTTAGGTAGTTGCGCCCTCTTTTTGTTGGGTCTGGCCGATGATTTTATCCATATCAAACCTCACAGTAAGTTGCTGGGTCAGATTCTCGTGGCGGCCATGGTGACCTTTACGGGCTTTCGTCTGGAGTGGTTTACCTCGTTGACCCTGGACACCATGGTGACGATGCTCTGGATTGTGGGGGTCACCAATGCGTATAACCTGCTTGATAATATGGACGGCCTCTGCGCCGGTGTCAGCGGTATCGGCGCCTTTGCCATGGGACTTATTTTTTGGCAGGTTGCGCCCAACGCTGCGGTTGCGGCGCTGATTGTCGGGATGTCGCTGGCCGCGTTTTTGGTCTACAATTTCAGCCCGGCTTCCATCTTTATGGGCGATTGCGGCAGCTTGGTGGCAGGCTTTGCCATCGCAGCCCTGGGGCTCTTTTACTGCCATTTACCCGGAATCAACGGCATGGCGAAATATGCGGTACCCGTGATGGTGGTGATGGTGCCGATTCTGGATACCACCCTGGTTACCTTGATCCGTGTTCTTAGCGGGCGGCGCGCCTCCATGGGCGGGCGGGACCACACGTCCCACCGGCTTGTGCTGATGGGCTTTTCCGAGCGCGGCGCCGTCTTATCGCTCTACTCCATTGCCATTGTGGCCGCAGCGGCGGCGGTGTTTGTGCATCGCAGCAACACGTTAACCGCGCCGTCGGTGATTATCCCCATTGTCCTTTCCATCCTCCTGATGGGGATCTATCTGTCACAGTTGCGGATCTATCCCGAAAAGGAGTTTTCACTGCTTCGAGGGAAATCCTTTACACCGATCCTGTTGGATCTGACCTACAAAAAGCAGGTGCTCTTGGTACTATTTGACTTCGGGCTGATTGCCTTTTGCTATTACCTCTCCTACCGGCTGCGGTTTGATTACATTGAGTTCAACTTCTATTTTAAGGTCTTTTTAAAATCGATGCCGGCGGTGATCATCTGCAAATTTACCGCCTTTTTTGTTGTGGGGGTTTACCGTCATTTGCTGGGGCAAATGGGTACCGACGAGGTCTGGATTTACATCAAAGCTACGGTTTTCGGAACCCTGTTGAGTGTTACCGTGGTCACCTTTTTCTATCGTTTCGAGGATTTTTCACCTGGGATTTTTATCATTGACCTTTTGCTTACCTCCATCGCGCTGCTCGGCACACGGGGCTTTTTCCGGCTGACCGGCGATATGGTGCGCCGTAAAACCCTCAAGGGGGAAGCCGTGTTGATTTATGGGGCGGGTTTGGGCGGTGAACTGCTCCTGCGGGAAGTGCTCAACAACCCCGATCTGAATTTAAAACCGGTGGGGTTTATTGACGACGATCCGGTCAAGGTGGGCAAACGGCTCAAGGGGTATCCGATTTTGGGCGCCTTTGCCGATATTAAAAATATCACCCGCCGTTATCCCACGGATATATTGATGGTCTCCTTTCAACCCATCAGCAAGGTGATGCGCTCCAAATTGGAGCGGCTTGGTCGTGTCACCGGTCTTGTCGTCCAGCGCTTTACCGTTCAGATCGAATCCTTTGACCCGGAAGCCGGTGACCGGGACCGTTCCGCCGCCAGCGATGCAGAAACCGCCGCTGAAGTGGTAGAAAAATCATGATGATTTTAGGGGTCGAATCGTCCTGTGACGAGACCGCCGCGGCGGTTGTGGCCGATGGCCGTAAGATTTACTCTTCGGTGGTGGCCTCCCAGGTGGAAACTCATCACATTTATGGCGGCGTGGTTCCTGAGCTGGCCTCGCGGATGCACCTGGAAGCGATTGTCCCCGTGGTGGAAAAAGCGCTGGCCGAGGCTGAAACAACGGCCAAACAGATCGATGCTGTGGCTGCTACCCGTGGCCCGGGACTGGTGGGGGCGCTTCTCGTGGGATTTTCCTTTGCCAAGGCGTATGCCTATGCCCTTAAAAAACCGTGGGCGGGGATCAACCATCTTGAGGCGCATCTATATTCGGTTTTTCTGGATAACCCCGCGCCGCCCAGGTTTCCGTTTGTGGCGCTGTTGGCATCGGGCGGGCATACCAATCTCTACCGTGTGAGTGGCCACCTACAGGCGGAGCTGCTCGGCCAAACCCGGGACGACGCCGCGGGCGAGGCCTACGATAAGGTGGCCAAGCTTTTGGGTCTGGGCTACCCCGGGGGCGTCGTCATTGATCGGTTGGCGGTAAAGGGCGACCCCAGCGCGATTCAATTTCCCCGGCCCTACCTGGATAAAAACGGATTTGATTTTAGTTTCAGCGGCCTTAAAAGCGCCGTGGCGCGCCAAGTGGGGGAAAATCCCGATCCGTCGCCCCGGCAAATCGCCGATATCGCCGCCGGATTTCAGGCGGCGATGGTTGATGTGCTGACCCATAAATTGCTCCATGCCGCTAAAACCTGTCATTGCCGCGAGATAGCCTTGGTGGGGGGTGTGGCAGCCAACCGGGGGCTGAACGCACGTTTAACCAAATCAGCCCGCCGTGACGGTTTGGGGCTGCATATTCCGCCCTTATCCTTGTGCGGCGATAATGCAGCCATGATTGCAGGGTTGGGGTATCACTATTGCCGGACGGGTCAGTATGGGGCGTTGGACAGTGATGTCTATTCGCGGACCCGTTTTTACGCTTCCAAGATAAATTGTATTTGCTACGTTAGCTCTTTAGATACCGCTCCTTAAGGCGTAAAATCCGGCCCACCGACCGGGTGTGCACCGTCTCTTTGGCGGCTAAAAGCCGCTCATAGGCCCTTTCAATTTTATCGCTGCGGTGGCAAATCATCACAAAATCGACATCGGCCAGCAGAATCTGATCCAGCGCCGTTTTGAGATCGTAATGCTTTTCAATGGCACCCATATCGAGATCGTCGGTCATCACCACACCCTGATAGTTGAGCTCCTTGCGCAGCAGATCAATGACGATACGCGGCGACAAACTGGCCGGCCAGAGGGGATCCAGATTTTTGAAAACCACATGGGCCAGCATGACCCCGGCCACCTGATGTTCGATGGCCGTTTCAAAAGGCAACAGGTCGGTATGGCGCAGCGTATCCAAGGCGACCTTGAGATAAGGCCGGTCAATGTGCGAATCGAGCCTGGTGCGGCCGATGCCGGGGAAATGTTTGGCCACGGCCATGATGCCGTTTTGCTGCAGGCGGTCAATGACGGCGGCGCCCATGCGGGAACAGACACTGGGATGGCTGCTAAAGGCGCGGTCGGCCATGATGCTGCGGCTGGGTTGAAAAGCCACATCCAAAACCGGCGCAAAATTCATGTTGATCCCGCAGCTCAAAAGTTCCGCCGAGCAGATGGCGGCAAATTGCTCCGCATCTTCAATGGTCGTCATGGACATGTTTCCGGCAAATTCGGTAAAGGGCGCTTTTAGACGGGCCACGGGGCCGCCTTCCTGATCAATGGCGATGAGTAGTGGCGCCTCTCCGGCCTCAAAGGCATACTGCCGAGCCTCATGGCACAAATCACGGAGTTGGGTCGGATTCCTGATGTTGCGGTTAAAAAGGATCAATGCACCCACGTGGAGGGTGTCAATGAGATATTTTAGATCGGCATTCAGCGTCGTGCCGTCAAAACCAACCATCAGGCGCTGACCGGCCATCTTTTCCGGCGTTACTATGAGGGTTTCATCAAAGGGCATTCTCACCACTTAAAATACGATACTCGTGGTTGCAATTGTAAGCTATTGTGTGCTCTAAACAACCAAAGCCACCTTATAGCATGCCTGTTAGGTACGATAAAGGTTTTTGGTAAAGGAACAACCCATGCAGACCAGTGATCTATTGAGCGCCCAGGGGATGCCCGTGGCTGTGCAACTGGTGGGCCGGGCCTGGGAAGAAGCGCTGGTGTTAAAGGCGGCCCATCTCTATCAGCAGCATGGGTTTAAGATCGACGGATGGCCGACGGTCGGTTGACAGTTTTATTGGAGTTGATAGTGTAAAGCTATGAATTGCCGAAGAAAAAAGATGGGGATCGTTTGGTTGACCTTGTGGTTGGGTGTGGCCGTATTTATGGCCGGATGCGGGGAGCGCGAACCGGAAGCGCCCCCTTCAAAGGCCGGCGGTTTTACCTTTTTGGAGATGGGTTCCGATACGATCTATTCCAAAGCCCTGCGCAATAAATTAAAAGGGCTCTTGGATTCAGGGGGTATCATCACCCAAACCCCCATCGACCTGAATCTGATGGCTCCCGGTTTTCTGGCAAACTATTTTCCCGATTTGGACACGTTAAACCGCCAATTCAACCGGGCCGGCGAGGCGCGCGTGGAACACGACACGATTCTATTATATCATCGTCACGCCCGCCGCAAAGCCCAGCCCTTTGACATGGTGGAGTTGCTTTTCAACCAATCCACGGGCCGGCCTCTCTTTTTTAAAATCAAAACCGATGCCACCGGTGAAGAGCTGGTGGATGCCATGCAGACGAAGCATGGCGATCCCGCCATTATTGAGTTAAATGACCGACCGGGAAAGATCTATACCTGGCACTATCAAACCGACCGCCTGGTGATGGTCCGCGAGTTGGACCGCCGCGATAACGTCAAATTCCATATCGGAATTTACTATGTGGCCCATCTCAAAGATCTCTTGAAAACAGAGCTTGAAGCCATCGCAAAAAAGCGCGAGGCTCGCCGCAAGGCGGGGGAAAAGGCGTTTTGACGTAACAGGCGGGTATTATGCAATCTCTAGAACGGCCTTGGCCACGAGATCGCCCACCTCGCGGGTACCCATACCCATTTTCCCGGCGTTCATGCTTCCCATTTTCCGGGTGATCACAAAAGCGGCCGCTTTTTCAACAATGTGGGCTGCTTCGGTCAGTTCCAGATGTTCCAGCATCATCTGCGCGGCCATGATCGCCGCCATGGGGTTGATCACATTCTGGCCGGTATATTTAGGGGCCGACCCGCCGATGGGCTCGAACATACCTGTTTTTTCCGGGTTGATGTTGCCTCCGGCCGCCAGACCCATGCCGCCTTGAATCATCGCACCCAGATCGGTGATAATGTCTCCGAACATATTGTCCGTGACGATCACATCAAACCATTCGGGATTCTTCACCATCCACATACAGGTGGCATCCACATGGGCGTAATCCTGTCTGACATCGGGATACTCCCGGCCCACCTCCTGAAACGCGCGTTCCCATAAATCAAAAGCGTAGGTGAGCACATTGGTTTTACCGCACAGGGTCAATTTCATCCGGCGGTCGCGTTTGCGGCAATATTCAAAGGCGTAACGGATACAGCGTTCGGCCCCTTTGCGGGTGTTGATGGACTCTTGTACGGCCACTTCGTCGGGTGTCCCTTTTTTGAGGAAACCGCCCGCACCGGCGTAAAGCCCTTCGGTGTTTTCCCGCACCACGGTGAAATCAATATCTTCCGGCCCCTTGTTCTGCAGAGGGGTTTCCACGCCCGGATAGAGTTTGACCGGACGTAAGTTAATGTATAGATCCAAGGCAAAACGCGCTTTAAGCAAAATCCCTTTTTCCAAAATACCCGGTTTGACATCGGGGTGGCCAATGGCGCCTAAAAAAGTGGCGTCCATGGCGGCCAATTCATCCAGAACCGTACCAGGGAGGATCTCACCGGTTTTCAGATAGCGGTCACCACCGATATCGTAGGTGTGCAAATCAAAATTGACGCCGGTACGCTGCCCCGCGGCTTTCAAAACCTTGATGCCCTCATCCACTACTTCGGGTCCGGTTCCGTCGCCGGGGACGACTCCAATCTGAAAAGTGTTGCTCATGAAAAATGCTCCTTGGCTCAGTTAATAAGCTGGATATAGACAGCCATAAATTTTGGCGTCTCACCTAGTTTCCAATACTGATGCCACCTTTTAGCCTATTTTGGCTGTGATGACTAATTCTTTTTTAGGGCCAAACGGGCGCCAAAAGCCTCCAGCGCACCCATGAGCATCTGGCGGATGTGGACCTGCTTTTCCCGGACGGTCAGACGGCGGTAGACGGCAGCCGTGGGTTGGGTGGCTGAAAGAATGGGTGCGTTTTTGAGCGCCTTTTTCCGGGCTTCGGGAAAGTGTTGGATCATCTCCACTACGGAGTAATTTTGGCACGGGTAGCGTGTAATCCAGCCCAGCCGCCGCATAATCTCAAAACGGACATGATCGGCCAAAAAGAGATGGCGATCCACTACCTCCGTTTAAAAGTTCATAGTGAATCAGGGGAAGGGCTGCGTCAAGTCCTTGACACTGCACCACAATTTGATGATGATTTTGGAAAAAGCAAAAAATTGGCAGCGTTAGGCTTGATGAAGGCATCGTTATCGAAAATCGTTGTGTTTTGTGGCCCCACCGGAGTTGGTAAAACCGCCATATCGTTAAAAGCGGCCGGGATGTTTGACGGTGAAATCGTCAATGCCGATTCTATGCAGGTGTATAAAGAGCTTGATATCGGTACAGCCAAACCCACCCCAAAAGAGCAGGCCGCGGCGCGACATCATCTCATCGATGTTTTGGAGCCTACAGAGGATTTTGATGCGGCCCGCTTTGAGATCCTGGCCAAAAAGGTAATTGCAGAAATCAGCGCCTTGGGTAAAATTCCGCTGGTTGTGGGAGGGACCGGTTTTTACATCAACGCGTTGATTTGCGGCCTGCCGGAAACGGCCGCCACCGATCCGGCAATTCGCCGTCGCCTCAAGCGTAAACTGAAGCAGTCGGGATCTGAAGCGCTTTACCGGCGATTACAACAGGTTGATCCTATCACGGCAGACAGACTGCATCCCAACGATACTTTCCGGGTGATCCGGGCTCTGGAGGTATTTGAAACAACCGGCGAACCGCTTTCAGAAATCCACACCCGGCGTCCCTTTGAGACCAAACGCTACGACGCCTTGAAAATTGGGCTGAACCGTCCGCGCCAAGCGCTTTATAGCCAAATCGACCAACGGGTTGAAAAGATGATGGCAGCCGGCTTTCTGCAAGAGGTTGAGACACTGTTAAAAAAGGGCTACGGCGCCGAATTAAAGTCCATGCAGGCTCTTGGCTACCGTCATATGACCGCCTTTATCAGGGGTGAAGTTACTTGGGAAGAGGCGGTGGCCACCATGCAAAGAGATACCCGCCACTACGCCAAAAGACAGCTCACCTGGTTTAGAAAAGATACTGAAATCCAATGGCGCCATCCTGATGAATGGGCAAATATTCAATCTTTAATTGAGCATCACCTGCACTGATTTTCAATTCAACCCGGATTTTGCACGCCACGGATGGGTTCATTGGCAAGGCAGCAAGGGCGAAGCTGTATTCGAATACCGCGAGCCCTTGATAACGCAGCCAATGGACGCAGCCCGTGAGCGTCCGTCCGGATGAAATTTTACCAACTGTTATCAATGTCAAAGCACCAAAACGGTGTTCAGGAAATAACAGTAAGCATATGGTAACAAGCTGAAATATCAAATATAGATAATTTTCCGGTAAAATTTCATGCAAAATTCGGGTTCATCTCCTTGTTGGAGGTATTCGGGGGCGAATGCGCAACAGGTGAGTTCACCTGCTACCTGTCGTTGGTGGTGTGATTGCCTGTCAGCCGTCGTGAATCACGGCTAAAATCGTAGCCGTACCCGATTTGGCGGCGATCAGGTGGGGGCTGGACGAAAGGTAAAAGGCGCTATCACCCGGCTCCAGGTCGTAGTGTTGATCACCCATATCAAGGGAAACCACCCCTTCGAGGACATAGATAAATTCTTCCCCTTCGTGGATCGATAGATCACCGGTAGGATTTTCGTTCAGACGCACAATCAGCGGCTCCATATGACGTCCCCGAACAGGCGCAGCCAGGCCGTAATATTGGTACACCTGCTTTTGCCCGTTTTTGGAGGTGGAGCGGGCCACTACGGGACGATCCGTTTTACGGGTGATGACATAATCCCGGTCGCCCGATCCGGTGACCAGTCCGCCAAAGGCGCTTTCCAGTGTTTTGGAAAGCCTCAAGACGGTTCCCAATTGGGGCTGGGCTTCACCGCTTTCAATCTCTTCGAGTAGCATCAACTCAACGCCGGTCAGGTCGGCCAGTTGTTGCAAGGACAATCCTTTCGCCTTTCGCAGTTCCTTTACGCGGGCGCCAATATCCTCGGTGGCCCCGGTATCAGCGTCGGGAATGTCGCCGGTCAGATTCTCAAAGTAGTCCACATTGATATGGGGCGTCTCTTTTTTGGCGGTCATGGAAATCTCCTGAAGGATTGTTCGTTGCATGCGTATGTTTAATGATACTATTCGTTGTATTCCAAATTTGTCAATTCAAATCAAGGTATTATCATTGTAGGGCCTTAAAGCGGATATTTGCAAATGCGGAAATTAGTGATGAATCGATTGCTGAAAATTGCGCTTATTCTAATTGTTTTCCAGACGGATGGTGTTCCGGTGCCTGTCGTAGCGGAAACCGCCGCAACAAACATTGCGGTTGAACCGTTCAAGCTGGCCAACGGGATGCAGTTTTTAGTGGTGGAACGTCCGGCGGTTCCCCAAATCTCATTCCGGCTGGCCATCCGGGCCGGATCGGCCCTGGAAGGGTCCGGTCAAACAGGGATTGCCCATCTGTTGGAACACATGCTTTTTAAAGGGACGAAAAATTTTGGTTCCACCGATTGGCAGGCGGATCAACGGCTGCAAGAGGAGATTGACGCAGCCTACCAGGTGATTAAAGCTGAACAAGCCACGCGACGGCCGGATCAGGAGGTGATTGCCGACAACAGGGGAAAGATGACTGCCCTGCGCCAAAAGGTGCAGGCGATCTACCAGCCGCAGGCCTTTTCCAGCCAGTTGGGCAAAAACGGCGGGGTGGGGATCAACGCGTTTACCACCCGTGATCAGACCCAGTACACGGTGGATTTGCCCTCGGATATGGCCGAGCAGTGGTTTTCCATTGTTTCCGAACAGATCTTTGAACCTTCCTTTCGCGAGTTTTACGTGGAAAAGGAGGTGGTTCAGCGTGAATGGGCCTTTCGCTATGTCAACAATCCCAATGGCGCCGCGTGGCGGGATCTTTACAGTTTGGCCTATACCGCTCACCCATATGGCAACCCGGTGATCGGATGGCGCGATGATATGAATGGGTTTGACACCCGGATGGCACGGGCTTTTCATAGTCAGTATTACACACCGGCCAACGCCGTGGCGGTATTGGTGGGAGATATTACCGCGGCCCAGGCCAAAACGTTGGCCAAACGCTACTTCGAGCGCTATCCCGCCGGGCGCCGGGCGCCGGAAAAGGTGACCCTGGAACCGGCTCAAAATGGTCCACGGCAAGCGATCCATTACTTTAAAGGCGCCAAAACCCCCTTGGTACGGATCGGGTTTCACGGCGCCAAGATGGGTAGCGACGATTTCTATGCCCTGGATGCCCTTACCCTGATTTTGAGTTCCGGCCACAGCGCTCGTATGCGGCAACGGATTGTCAATCAAGGCTTGGCTGCCGAAGCGTGGGCCTACAATCCTGACAGCCGTTACGGAGACCTGGTAATTTTGGGCGGAACACCTTTGGACCCGGAGGAAAAGGATGAGGCTGAATTAACGCAAACGCAAAAACGACAGCGCTATTTGGAGGCCTGCCAAAACCTGGCCGCCGTTTTGTTGGAAGAGGTGGCGGTTTTAAAAAAGGAGCCGGTCAGTGAGGCCGAATTGGCACGGATTAAAAAACAGAACCGGCGTGATTTTTTGGAGCGGCTGAAGGGTAACGGCGATTTGGCGGGCACCTTGGCCACCCTGGAGATTCAAAATAGCTGGGCGTATTTGAACAGCTACTTGGCGGCCATGGATCAAATCACCGCTGAAGATATTCAACGGGCGGCCAAGCGCTATTTTGACGAGAATAACCGCTCGACGGTATTTGTCATTCCAGGCGGCAGGCCCGATACACCGCCGGTTCGTTACACCGAGGTGCGCTCGGTCAGAAGGGCGGCGGCGCGCAGTCAAAAAGCTGCGGATGATATGACCAACCATTCCGACTATCCCACCCCGGAAAATTGGAAGCACCCCCTCTCTTTTAACCGTATCCCTGGTAAAATTGCCTATCCCGCGGCCAAGCATACAATAGTAAATGATACACCTCTTTACTACCTGCCCGATCATCAGCTTCCCTTTGTAGAGCTAACGTTGATGCTGCCGGTGGGCGAAGTGGACCTTCCCGATTCACGAGCAGGCCTTGCCGATCTGTTTAGTGCTACGGTGGTAAAGGGCGGCACGGCGCAGCGAACACCGTTGGAGATGGCCCGGTATTTGGATAAAAACGGTATCCAGCTAAGCCTCGATGTGGATGAGGAGATGACCACCATCGGCCTGTCGACTCTCAAAGAAGATTGGCCGGCCGGTTTGAGGGTATTAAAGGAGGTGCTCAGCGCACCGCGCTTTGACGCCGATATCGTCAACATCACCAAAGAGCGGCTGTTGACTCAATTGCGACGGCAGTCGGAAAACGCTCAGGCCGTAGCGGGCCGCGAGTGGACACGGATCCATTTTAAAGGGCACCCTTATGGTCGTGACCCTTTGGCAGCCCTTGAGACGCTGCCCCAAATTGATACGGCGATGCTAACCGCTTTTTTAAAAAACCATTTTGTCTCGTCCAAAATCATCGCCGCCGTTTCAGGGGATATTTCCCTTGACCGTTCCGCCGGATCGTTGGAGGCGGTTCTGAATGTTTTACCGAATCACCCGTCATCCGACCGGACCCTTCAACCACCGTCTGAAACCGGGCCTCAACTGGCATTGGTGCATAAATCCGGCCAGGTGCAATCCCAAGTGATGCTGGGCCTGACCGGCCCGGTACGGAGTGATCCCGATTACTGGAAGCTGAACCTCTTGGTGGATCTTTTTGGTGGGGAAGATTCACTGGTCTACAAACGCTTGCGTGATGATCTGGGGCTGGTCTACTCGGCAGGCTTTTTTCAGCCCTACCGTTGGCAAGCGGGCATGGTGGCGGGTTACATCGGCTGTAAGGGCGATCAGACCGCCGCCGCCATTTTGGAGACGGTAAAGTTGATGCGGGATATTCGTACATCCATCCCTAAAAACCTTTTTGAAATCAACCGCCAGGACGCCTTAAACAGCTTTGTCTTTAATGTGGATACCCCTGCGGATCTGGTCAATGTATACGGCCGCTACGCCTTGCGCGGTGAACCGCTCAACACACTGGATTATATCCAGGAGCAGTTTATCAGCGCAACCCCCGATGATATGGCCCGGTTGGCTGGAAAATGGCTCAACCCCGCCAAACTGCAAATCGTTGTGGTGGCCGACAAAACGACTCCGGTCCAAGACAAAAGCGGCGCGGTGATCACGTTGGAAGAGGCCCTTAAAAAAACGGCCAATCTGCTGAATCTGCCCTATGAAGAGGTGGCGTTGCGGTAGTGGTAAAAAAGGGGGAGGGGAAACCTGTCTCCTCGTTACAGCAAATGACGGTCATGTGTGCGCCGCAGATACCCCGCTCCAGGAGGCGTGATCAACCTTTCATCACGGCCAGGGGTTGCAGCTCAACGGTAATTTCCACCAGATCGGTCTGGTTGGCCATAACCGAGGCAATATCTTTATAAGCACCGGCGGCTTCGTCCAGATCTCTTTCACGACAAACCGAGTGGATCACGCCCATCGCATCGAGCCGTTTTTGCTCCTTGGCCAAATTGAGTTCGCGCTGGGCCTGTTTGCGACCCATTTTGCGCCCGGCCCCGTGAGAGCAGGATTCGAAACTCTCCGGATTCCCCAGCCCTTTGACAATATAGCTCACCGCGCCCTGGGAGCCGGGGATAATCCCCAACTGTCCGACCCCCGCCCGGGTGGCACCTTTGCGGTGCACCATTACGCTGTGTCCGAAATGTTTTTCCAGGGCGGCGTAGTTGTGGGCGATGTTGATCATCTCACCAAACAGGGTTTGGGCAAAGACGGCCAAGACTGCCTCTTTGATGCGCGCCATCATCAAACGGCGGTTGGCCAGGGCAAAACCGACGCAATATTCCATTTCCGCCTGATAGGTCCGGCCTAAATCGGAATCGAGAGGGAGGAAGGCCAGCCCCTGGTTTTTCGGAATGGGCGAGCCTTGCCTAGCGTTCAACCTGACGGCCAGCTTGTTGTAGTAATTGGCAACCCGGTAGCCGATATTGCGGCTGCCCGAATGAACCATCAGCCAGATGTACCCATCGTTGCCCTGCTGAATTTCGATAAAGTGATTACCGCCGCCCAGCGTTCCGATCTGTTTTAATGCGCTGGAATAGTGTTGCTTTACCACGGGGGTTTGGGCGGTGGGTTTGGGCATCCACTTTTCCGTCTGTTTTTTGTCATGGTGGCGAAATCCTACGGGAATGCTCCTTTTAATTTCCTTTACGATCGTGCGCAGAGTGCTCTTTGCGATGGTTTCCAACGATGTTTTTACCGCGCACATCCCGCAGCCGATATCCACTCCCACGGCATTGGGCACAATTACATCGCGGGTGGCCATCACGCCGCCGATGGGCATCCCAAACCCCTGATGGGCGTCGGGCATGATGGCGATATGGCTGAATGCAAAGGGCAGGTTGGCCAGATTTTTGGCCTGGGCCAGGGCGCCCTTTTCAATATCGTCCAGCCACAGTTTGATGGGGATTTTCTCGGTGGTGACAACCTGTCGCATCGCTTCCTGACGATGAATCTATGTTCATCTGGCTTGGGACAACCGTAGCCTTTATTGAGGGACGAAAGCAAGGTTTTTGCGGGCTATCGGAAGCCTTTGATTACACCCGGATTTTGCATGAAATTTTACCGGAAAATCATTTATATCGGCATGGCTATAACAGCAGGCGAGGCAACAAAACATCCAACTGATCAACATAAAGATCGGCGGTCAGGGAACGATTCCTAAAAGCGGCAAACGTCACCCCTGCGGCCTGGGCGGCTCTTTGGTCCACTACCGAATCCCCCACAAACAGTGCCTGCCCGGGATTTAAACCAAAATGGCTCAACACTTTTTCCAGCATCTCCGGATGAGGCTTGGCCTGCTTTACATCCAGGGCGGTTACCACAAGATCGAACAAGTCGGTCAATCCATGTTCCGTCATGACCCGGTTCATGGTGTCGGTGCGATTCGTGGCCACAGCGGTTTTAAGCGCGGGCCGCACAGATTCTAAAACCACTCTAAGCGTTGGTTCGATCCGCATTTCCTTGATCACTGTCGCATAGCTCATCTGTTGGCGTAGTTGATGCGCCCTCTCAATCCGCTTGGGTGTTTTAAACAGGTAATCCACCGATTCGAAAACTGTGTGCATATGGGCATAGGTAAACTGCTCATCGGTGATATCCGGCAAGCCTACCGCCCGTAAAAGCCGGTTATAATAGGTCCGATTGGCTTCAGTGGTGTCAAACATGACACCGTCGCAATCAAGGATGAAAAGCTTGACTGGAGTGATTTGATTCACTAGGCCTCCAAAAACAACGCCGGGTTGAACGCGTCCATCCAGGCGGCGATACTCCTAAAAACAGTCTGCTATTTATGCGATTTTGTTTTATCCTCACCAACAGGCACCTGGTATATGTCACGACGGTAACAATCAACATGCCGTTTCAGGCTTTTTCATCACGCAAAAGTGAATTCTCAACCGCCTAAAGGCGGTGGCTTCGGCGGGGAGGTTCGATCGGCCGGATGAAATCCGGCCATCGCAGCCGCCATAAAAGACCGTCGCTTTTAAGCGACGGTAGTTTATGAAAGAAAACGCAAAACCTTCGACTTCAGTCGGAGGATATCCACTTTCGGCCCTACGG
>Ga0209681_1000007_pt1 | contig 74811 bp, 80 predicted proteins | sample WorMetLIZISLAND2_3_FD_187416 | JGI IMG/M metagenome (GOLD analysis project Ga0209681, IMG submission 187416) | Marine gutless worms symbiont microbial communities from Max Planck institute for Marine Microbiology, Germany - Olavius clavatus LIZARD... ... | reverse complement strand
CTCTGTGGGCGGGTCCTCGGTAGGCGGGTCCTCCGTAGGCGGATCGTCGGTAGGCGGGTCCTCGGTGGGCGGATCGTCGGTGGCCGGATCGTAGGTAAGAACGGACAGCCCGAAGACGGAGATGTGATCCACAGGCATGTAGACCATGCCGCCCCCGTATACCGGGTGCTCCAGAGAGACGCCCCCGGATACGATCCCGACAGCGTCGCTACCGCTGAACACAGGGCCCCCGGAGTCGCCTTCCTGCGACATGGCGCCGTTCGTTCCAGTGACTAGGACGAAAGTGCTCTCACAGCTCGTGACATAGTTGGGGCATATCGTCCGGCTGATGACCGTGCCGCATGTGTAGCCGGTTCTGATGCCCGACTTGCACACTCCGTCGCCTTCGCCGATGTCCCCCGACCCCTTGACGCCGGTGATCCTCTGTCGGTAGGTGCTCCCTCCCGTCACATACTCGACCTCGTTCACGGTGTTGTGCCCGGGAGCCGTGTGCCACTGCACATCCCAACGGCCGTCCTGTCGCCCCGCCTGAAACGGCGCGACCGCGCCATTGATCGACGCATGGTCGGCAGCGGCGCCGTCGGTGCCGCAGTGGGCCGCTGTGAGCACGCCCAACACGCCGTCGGCGTCGCGTCTCACCGAGAACCCGGTCGTGCATTCTTCGTTGCCCACAACCGCCCTCCGCCCGCCGCGTATGTCGGCAAGGGGCCGGGCGAGGCTCGGGACCGTCTCGACTACCAGGTCGGGGCTGGCCGCCAGCCCGGCCGCGGTCAGGGCGTCGTCGAGGCGGCGACGATCAGCGTCGCCCGCCACATGAGCCTTCACCGCGTTCGCGGAGACGACGACTCTCGTGTCGATGGGGACCGGGGACGCTTCCCGCACCCTTGCCGCCAAGTCGTCCAAGTCGGCCAGGGAGGCGCCGACCTCGACCACCTCGGCGATTTGGGAGAAGCTCGTCGCTCTCAACAAGTCGGCGACGCGGGCCCCGTCGGCGGCGAGAGCCGCTGCGAGCACCCGGTGCTCGGGGTCGTGTTGGATCCAGACGCCTGCGTAGGAGTCGCCGAGCTCGTCTTGAAGCCGGCCGCGGAACGCCTGCACCGCGTCTTGGATCCGCAGTCGCCGTGTCGCCTCGTCGACCGTGACCGAGTGCGCCTTCGCGTAGTGCTCGACCTGGGGGTGCGCCTCGACGGGCTCCCTCGACCCGTCGGGCCTCTCCACCCAGGCTTCGGTGTCGCCGTACCCCCCGCCGCCGTTGTCGACCGCGCCCTCTCCCGCCCCGATGCCGACGACCGGGGTCAACGCAGGCAGCAACGCCAGGGCCGCGAGGAGGAGTAGCGCCGATCGGGGTCCGACCGGAGGCCTACGGCGCCCGGCGGGTCGTGCGGCGATCGAGGAGCTGTGCTTATCGGAGATTGCGGCGGCCACGCAGCGCGCGATGACTTGCCTCGGCTTCAATCGTTTCAACTCGGTGATCGTCGTTTCGGGGATCGAGACTTTGACGACCGTGAGGACAGGGCAGTCTTGGAGCGCTCCGGCGGCGCCGCCATCGACATGACGAGGGAGTGGTGCTTGTCGATGCCTTGTAATTATACCGCGAAACGGCGCGGGATTCGACGAAATCTCAGACTTTTCGCCCGCCCGCGGCTCGCGATCGACTCGCTCGCGATCGACTCGCTCGCGAGCCGAGTCGGCGAGCCGGTATCAGCCGACGGCGCCTGCTGCCGCCATGTTCAGCTCGATGAGGCGGTTCATCTCGACAGCGTACTCCATCGGGAGCTCCTTGATGATCGGCTCGATGAACCCGGCCACCACCATGGCGGTCGCCTGGTCCTCGGTGAGGCCGCGGGACATCAGGTAGAAGAGCTGGTCCTCGCCGACCTTCGACACGGTGGCCTCGTGGCCGATCTCGGCGCCGCTCTCCTCGATCTCCATGTAGGGGTAGGTGTCGGACCGGCTCTCCTCGTCGAGGATCAGGGCGTCGCAGCGGACGAAGCTCTTGGCTCCCTCGGCCCCCGGCTCGACGCGCACCAGGCCGCGATACCCGGAGCGCCCGCCGCCCTTGGAGATCGACTTGGACACGATCGTCGAGGTGGTGTCCGGGGCGACGTGGACCATCTTGGCGCCGGCGTCCTGGTGCTGGCCGTCGCCGGCGAAGGCTATGGAGAGCACCTCGCCGTGGGCGCCGGGCTCCATGAGCCAGACCGCCGGGTACTTCATGGTGAGACGGCTCCCCAGGTTGCCGTCGACCCATTCCATCGTGGCGTTGCGGTAGGCGGCGGCGCGTTTGGTGACCAGGTTGAACACGTTGGCAGACCAGTTCTGGATGGTCGTGTAGCGGCAGCGGCCGCCCTCCTTCACGACGATCTCCACCACGGCGGCGTGGAGGGAGTCGGTGGAGTACACCGGCGCCGAGCAGCCCTCGACGTAGTGGACGTAGGCGCCCTCGTCGACGATGATCAGCGTCCGCTCGAACTGCCCCATGTTCTCGTAGTTGATTCGGAAGTAGGCTTGGAGGGGCTGCTCGACCCGGGCGCCGGGGGGGACGTAGATGAACGACCCGCCGGACCACACCGCCGAGTTCAGGGCGGCGTACTTGTTGTCGCTGGGCGGGATGATCGAGCCGAAGTGCTCCCGGACCAGCTCGGGGTGCTCGCGGACGGCGGTGTCCATGTCGGTGAAGAGGACGCCTTGGGCTTCGAGGTCCTCCCGGTTGCGGTGATACACGACCTCGCTCTCGTACTGGGCGGTGACGCCGGCCAGGTACTTGCGCTCCGCCTGGGGGATGCCCAGCTTCTCGTAGGTCTCCTTGATCGACTCGGGGACCATGTCCCAGTCCTTGGCCTGCTCGCCCTCCGGCTTGACGTAGTAGTAGATGTCGTCGAGGTCGATGGTGTTGAGGAGACCGCCTCCGCCCCACTGCGGGACGGGTTTGGCCAGGAAGCGCTTGTAGGCCGCGAGCCTGAAGTCGAGCATCCAGTCGGGCTCGCCCTTCATGGCCGACATGTCTTTGATGACGCCTTCGTCGAGCCCCTTCCTGGGCTCGAAGGCCAGCTCGACCTCGTCGTGCCAGCCGAGCTGGTAGCCGCCTAGATCAATGTCAACTGTCGCCACGGGTGGTTCACCTCAGATCGGGGGGTGGGGGATGGAGGGGATTAACACTATCCCGATAGTGCGATTGTGCCAACGGCGCCCCCGGCCCGAGCCGGGGCGAGGCCGTCGTGTCCGGCTGGGCGCGAGCTGTGACGGCGTCGGGGGTGTCCCGCGCGACCTGGGTGTCGGCCGATTGCCCGCCGCCCTCCGGCCCGGCCGAGAGCGCCACGGCGGTCCGGGCCGCGACCTTCGCCGCTACCGCCCGCCCGGCGCCGCGCCGTCATGCCGTCATGCCGCCATGCCGCCATGCCGCCATGCCATCATGCCATGTTATGTTGACCTGCGGCTTGGCACGCATCGGATGGGCGAGTCGGCCCGTCGGTGAGAGGTTCGGCGGTGAGTCCGTTCTGGGGCGGCTTTGGGCTGTCGATAGCCGCTCTGGCGGCGGCCCGATGGCGTTGAGGAAATCGCCGGCAGGGCGGTGTGGATGAGATCGTCGGCGAGCCGGGCGGGCCCAGTCGAGGAGCACCGGGAGCAGATGATGACCTTGACGGGGACGATGGTCCGATGACCGAGAAATCTGTCACATCCTGGGTTGATGCTCGGCGTGTACGGAACGGATTGTGGGTATGAGCCGAGCGACCGGCATCGAGTGGACCGAGACGACCTGGAACCCGACCACGGGTTGTGATCGGGTGTCGCCCGGATGCGACAACTGCTACGCGTTGACACTGGCCAAGCGACTGAAGGCCATGGGCGCCGAGAAGTACCGGTTGGACGGCGACCCGAGGACGTCCGGTCCCGGTTTCAAGCTCACGCTCCATCCCGAGGTTCTCGATCTCCCGAGATCGTGGCGTCGGCCGAGGCTCGTGTTCGTCGACTCCATGAGCGACCTGTTCCATCCCGACGCGCCGGTCGGCTTCATCCGGCGGGTCTTCGACGTCATGGCTGAGACGCCGCGGCACACCTACCAGATACTGACCAAGCGATCACAGAGGCTGCGGCGGCTCGCTTCCTTGCTGGACTGGCCGAGCAACGTGTGGATGGGCGTCAGCGTCGAGTCGGAGGAGTACCTGTTCAGGGTGAAGCACCTGCGGGAGGTGCCCGCCGCTGTTCGGTTCCTGAGCCTGGAGCCGCTTCTTGGCCCGCTACCTGGGCTTGACCTCGGCGGCGTGCACTGGGTGATCGTCGGAGGCGAGAGCGGCCCCGGCGCCCGTCCGATGAGGCGGGAGTGGGCCGAGGGGGTCCGCGACCAGTGTCTTGACGCGGGTGTGCCCTTCTTCTTCAAGCAGTGGGGCGGGCGAACGCCGAAGGCCGGCGGGCGGGCCCTCGAGGGCCGGACTCACGACGACATGCCCGACTTGGCAATCGCGGGGTGAGCAGTGGTACGGGCATGGGGATTCTGGACAAGAGGCAAGCTGGACATCCTGCGCAGCTACCTCAATGCTTTCACTACGGCGTCGAAGTCCGCCAGGGAGCGCCTGTACTTCGATCTGTTCGCCGGCGGGGCCGAGAACGTCGACAGGATCACGCAGGAACCATTTCCAGGATCACCCTGGATTGCCCTTGACACGGACGACCCGCCGTTCACGAAGCTCCGCTTTTTCGAGTTGGACCGCCCCGAGGAACTGGAGTCCCGTCTACGCGCCGACTTCCCGGGTAGGGATCTGCGCGTGCTCCAGGGCGACTGCAATGAGACGATCCACATGGCTCTCGCCGAGCTCGAGCCACTTGCCCGGGCGCCCGCCTTCGCCTTCATCGATCCCGACGGTCCAGATGTCCGGTGGAGCACGCTCGAAGCACTGGCGGCTTTCAAGGCGAACCGAAGGTTCAAGGTCGAATTGTGGATGCTCTTCCCTGAGCCGATGTTCGTTCGGCTTCTGCGCACCGATGGCGGCGCCGTCGAGCCCGAGCACGCAGGCCGGATCACCGCCATGTTCGGGTCTAAGCAGTGGCGGGCTATCTACAGAGCGAGACTTGGCGGGAGACTGGCTCCGCCGGAAGCGCGTATCGAGTACGTCAACCTGATGCGATGGCGGCTGCAGACCGTCCTCGGCTACAGGTGGACTCATGCGCTCGAGGTGCACAACGAGCAAGGGCATCCCATGTACCACCTCGTTTTCGCCACGGACCACCCTGCGGGCGATCGAATCATGAGGCACCTCTACGGCAAAGCGCTCGAGGAGTTCCCGAAGATGCGCCAGCAGGCAATTGACGAACGCCTGGGCGCCATGACGCTCTTCGACGACGTCAGGCTCGGGGCCGAGGCCCAGGAGTACCGGTACGAGCCACCTTGGGAGCCCACAGGAGCGGATGGATGATCGCCAGCGCCCTTCTCCGGAGGCCGTCGGCTCACGGGGGCGTATTGCGACTTTCGCGAGCGCCAGGAGTCGCGGCGGGGATCCAGCGGGGGTCCTACTCCGACTCGGGCGTTTGCGCCCGAACCGTGAACCTGAGACGCGTCACCGGCTCGTCGTCGACCGAGATCACAAACGAGTACGGGCCCTCCCTCTGGAACATCAGGTTGTTGAACGTGAACGAGCGGATCAGCCCGAAGTCCGTCGTGGAGTGTGCATGTTGGGTCGCCCGGGGGAGGCGGATGTCGTGGGAGAGGGGGCGCGGAAGCAGAGGATGGCCGTCGGCGTCCTGAAGCTCGACCGACAGCTCAAGCGTCTCCTCGGGCCAGGAGACAGGGATGCGGAGCCGCAGCCCGATGGCCAGGCTCGGGTGGCGCGCCGGGAACCGCTGCACCCAGAGGGTGTCCCACCCCCCGCCGAGAATGAAGAGCTTGCCGCGCACCGCCTGCACGGCGTCGGCGAGCATCGCCACGTCGACGCTCGGTCCCAGCGAGTCGGGAGCGCTCTCCACGACATGAAGGCTACCTCGGCCGATTCAACCCAGGGCCGATAGGCCGATATCGTCGCCCGAGACGTATGCCCCGACCATCTCCCATAACCGCAGCCGAAGGCGGCCTCGGAGTCCTCACCCCCGGGATGGGGGCGGTGGCGACCACCTTCATCTCCGGCGTCCTCGCCGCCCGCAAGGGATACGCCGAGCCGATCGGCTCGCTCACCCAGATGTCCCACATCCGCTTGGGCAAACGGACCGACGGGAGGAACCCGCTGATCCGGGATTTCGCCCCCTTGGCCTCGATGAGCGACCTCGAGTTCGGAGGGTGGGACCCCTACTCCGACGACGCCTACACGGCGGCGATGAAGGCGGGTGTGCTCGACTCCAGGCACGTCGAGGCGATCGGCGACGAGCTGAGGGCCGTGAAGCCGATGCCCGCCGTGTTCTCCCCCAAATGGGTGAGGAACCTCGACGGGGTCGACCAGGTCAAGGCGGCGGGCGCCCACATGGACCACGCCGAGTCCCTCATGGAGGACATCGACCGCTTCCGCGCGGAGAAGGGAGTCGACCGCGTCGTGGCCGTGTGGTGCGGCTCCACCGAGGCCTACGAGGAGCCGACCGCCGTCCACCTCGACCTCGACTCGTTCGAGCGCGGGCTCAAGGACGACAACCCGGCCATATCCCCCTCTCAGGTCTACGCCTACGCCTGCCTGAAGATGGGCGTGCCCTTCGCCAACGGCGCCCCCAACCTCAGCGTCGACATCCCGGCGATGGTTGAGCTGTCCGTCCAAGAGGGCGTGCCCATCGCCGGCAAGGACTTCAAGACCGGCCAAACGTTGATGAAGACGATGATCGCCCCCGGCCTCAAGGCGCGGATGTTGGGCATCAGCGGCTGGTTCTCCACGAACATCCTCGGCAACCGCGACGGCGAGGTGTTGGACGACCCCGAGAGCTTCAAGACGAAGGAGGTCTCCAAGCTCGGCGTGCTGGAGACGATCCTCCAACCCGACGTCTACCCGGGCCTGTACGGGGACATGTATCACAAGGTCCGAATCAACTATTACCCGCCCAAGGGGGACGACAAGGAGGGCTGGGATCACCTCGACATCTTCGGCTGGCTCGGCTACCCCATGCAGATCAAGGTCGACCTGCTCGCCAAGGACTCGATCCTGGCCGCCCCCATCGTCTTGGACCTCGCCCTGTTCATGGACCTCGCCGCCCGGGCGGGAAGGAGCGGCGTGCAGGAGTGGCTGTCGTTCTACTTCAAGAGCCCCCAGCACGCCCCCGGCCTCTACCCGGAGAACGACCTGTTCATCCAGCTCACCAAGTTGAAGAACAACCTCCGCCACATGATGGGCGAGGAGATGATCACCCACTTGGGGACCGAGTATTACGACGAGGCGTGATGGCGGTCGGCTCCGACGGCGCCGGGCGGGACCCTGGGGAGGGCCTGGTCGCGGCGGGGCTGACCATCGCCGAGGCCGAGCTCGACGAGCGGTTTGAGACCTCCGGCGGTCCCGGCGGCCAACACGCCAACCGCAACCGCACGGTCGTGCGGCTTCGGTTCCGCGTCGCCGAGTCGTCCTTGCCCGACGACGTGAAGAGGAGGCTGATCTCCCGAGCCGGCCCCGTCATCGAGACGACGGCGAGCGAGGAGCGTTCCCAACTTCGCAACAGGGTCGCGGCGCGGCGGCGGATGGCCGAGCGAATCGAGGCGGCCCTGCGCGAGCCGAAGCAGCGGAGGCCGACGAAGCCCACGCGGGCGTCGCGGGAGCGGCGACTGACGGCGAAGCGGGCGAGGTCCGAGAAGAAGAGGCGGCGGCGCCCGCCCGTCGTCGAGGATTGACCCCGCTATGCTGGCGGCTCGGCTGAGAAGGAGCGCCATGCACAAGATCGACATCGCCTACTGCGTCCCCTGAAACTACCTCGACCGCGCCGTGAGCGCGGCCAACGACATCCTGGCCGACTACCAGCACGTCGTCGAGTCCCTCACCTTCACGACCGGCGCCCAAGGCGTCTTCGACGTGACGGTCGACGGCGAGCTTCTCTACTCGAAGGACGAGACCGACCGGCACGCCGAGCCCGGGGAGGTGCTCAAGCTGTTCACCGAGAAGTACGGGCGGGGCGTGACCAAGTACGGGCGGAGCTGACCGCCGCGGGCTGAGGCGGCAGAGACCGAGCCGCGGGGGGAGGCGGCAGAGACCGAGCCGCGGCCGCACGGCCCATGCGTGTGCAGGATTGCGGCTCTCGTCGGTGTTACTGCACACGCCAAGTTGGGGGCGGCCCGTCGTCGCTCCCGAGACTCGCCGCCAGCGCCTTCGCCGCCCGCCGGTCGGGTTTGCCCAACGGCGTGCGCGGGACCGCTCCCACCGTCAGCCACCTTGTCGGGATCATGTGCCGCGGCAGGCGGCGCAAGGCTCGGCGCAGGTCGTCGGCGCTCGCCTCGCCCGCGTAGACGGCCACAACCACCTCCCCCCACATCTCGTCGGGTACTCCCGTCACGACGACATCGGAGACTCCCGGCAGGGCGATGATCTCCGACTCCACCCGCTCCGGGTCGACGTTCTCGCCCCCGGTGACGATCACCGCGTCGGCCCGGCTCAATACCTTGAGGGTCCCGTCGTCGTCGATCTCGCCGAGGTCGTTTGTCGTCAGCCAGGGGTCGGAGCGATCCGGCTCGCCCAGGTAGCCGGGCGACACCTGCTCGCCCTTGACGGCGATCCTCCCGTCGGCCTCGATGCGAAACTCGACGCCGGGCAACGGGTGGGCCCTCCGCCCCAGCGGCGCCCCGGGGCGAAGCGTCGCCGCCTGCCCGAAAGTCTCGGTCATGCCGTAGGTCGGCAGCGCGGGGAGGCCGGCTGACCATGCCTCCTCGAGCAGGCCCTCCGGCACGGGGCCGCCGCCCACCAACACGGCCCTCAGCCCGTCGTAAGGCCCAGGGTCGAGGTCGAGGACCCGTCTGAGCATCGCGGGGGTCGCCGACGCCATCGTCGCGTCGCCGTGAAGCGCCCGGGCGAAACCCGGCGGGTCGAACCGAGCCGCCATGCGCACCGAGCCCCCGGTGAACGCCGACCTGACGAGGATGGAGGCGCCGCCGACGTGACTCAGCGGCAAGGCGAGCAGCCAGGTGTCGGTCTCGTCGTGGCCGAGATGGGCCGCCGACGCCCTGCAGGCGGCCTCCAGGTTGCGCAACGTCAGTCGCACGCCCCGGGGCGCCCCGGACGTCCCCGAGGTGAGCACGACCAACGCCGCCCCTTCGCAGGCGCCCTCGGCGCCCGCACTCGGCCCGGCGCCGGCGCCCGGCTCGGCGCCCGCACCCGACTCGCCGGGGGTCTCGTCCGCCGGGCCGAGCAGCACAACGCCCGCCCCGGCGATGCCGCCCAGGATCTCGAAAACCGAGTCCGGGGTGAGCGTCGGCCTCACCTCGACGGGGCGGGAGGCGACTGCGGTCTCGACCTCCGCCAGGGCGGCCGCGTAGGTCCACACCCTGTCGCCCGCCTTCAAGAAGGGGCGGTCGGGCCGGGCTCGGCGCAGCCAGTCGATCACAAACAGATTCTGCCCCGTATCCTCCCGGATCGTGGTCTCTCAGCTATTCGACTCCGCGGCCTGGGACGAGGTCCCCGGGCTCGACTTCACCGACATCACCTACCACCGCGCCAAAGACGCCGCAGTGGTGCGGATCGCCTTCGACCGACCGGAGGTGCGCAACGCCTTCCGGCCCCACACCGTCGACGAGCTGTGCGCTGCCCTTGAGCATGCGCGGCAGGCCGTCGACGTCGGCGCCGTCCTCCTCACCGGCAACGGCCCCTCGTCGAAGGACGGCAAGTGGGCGTTCTGCTCCGGCGGCGACCAGCGGATCAGGGGCGGCGACGGGTACAAGTACGCGGAGGGGGAGGAGAAGGAGTCCATCGACCCGGCGCGCCCGGGACGGCTCCACATCCTCGAGGCGCAGCGCCTCATCCGCTTCATGCCCAAGATCGTCATCGCCGTCGTGCCCGGTTGGGCGGCGGGGGGCGGTCACAGCCTCCATGTGGTGTGCGACCTGACCGTCGCCTCCCGTGAGCACGCCTTCTTCAAACAGACCGACGCCGACGTAGCCTCCTACGACGCCGGGTACGGGTCGGCTTACCTGGCCCGCCAGGTGGGCCAGAAGCGGGCCAGGGAGATCTTCTTCCTCGGCCGCGCCTACTCGGCGGAGGAGGCATGTGAGATGGGCATGGTCAACGCCGTCGTCCCCCACGACGACTTGGAGCGGACGGCGTTGGAGTGGGGGGTGGAGGCTTCCAAGAAGAGCCCCACCGCCCAGCGGATGTTGAAGTTCGCGTTCAACATGATCGACGACGGGCTTGTCGGCCAGCAGATCTTCGCCGGCGAGGCCACCCGCCTCGGCTACATGACCGACGAGGCCCGGGAGGGGCGCGACTCGTTCTTGGAGAAGCGGGAACCCGACTACTCCGAGCACCCGTGGCACTTCTGAGCCGGGCCCTCGGGCGCAGGGGGGCGACCTGACCCGGGTCGAGGCCTGGACGGCCGCAGCCCGGCCCCACACGCTCCCCGCCGCCGTCGTCCCGGTGTTGGTGGGCGCCGGCCTCGCCGCCGGCGATCGGGTCTTCCGCCCGGCCGCCTTCGCCCTCGCCCTCGCAGGCGCCCTGGCCATCCAGGTCGCGGCGAACTTCGCCAACGACGCTTCCGACGCCAAACGGGGCGCCGACAACGAGAACCGCCTCGGCCCGCCCCGGATGGTGGCCCTGGGCGTCATCTCGGCGCGCCGCATGTGGGTCGCCGCGTGGGCGGCCGTCGCCGCGGCCGGCCTCGCCGCCGTGGGCCTCGCCCTAATCGCCGGGCCGCTGATCCTGTGGATCGGCGCCGTCTCGGTGATCGCCATGCTCGGGTATGTGGGAGGGCCGATCCCCTACGGCTACCGGGGGCTCGGGGAGGTGTTCGTGTTCATCTTCTTCGGGCTTGTGGCGACGGTCGGCGCCCGGTATGTGCACGACTCGGCGGCGCCGCTGGACGCGTGGCTACTGGCGACGGGGGTCGGCGCGTCGGCGACGGCGATCCTCGCCGTGAACAACTACAGGGACATCGACACCGACCGCGAGGCGGGCAAGAGGTCGCTCGCCGTGATCCTCGGCCGCGAACGGGCCCGATTGCTGTGTGTCGCCCTCATCTGGGGCGCCTACCCGCTGATCGCCCTGTTCGCCCTGGCCGGATGGTCGCCGCGGCCGACGTTGGCAGCGGCCCTTCTCGCCCCCCTGGCCGCGGCCCCCGCTCACGCTGTGCGCGCCGAGACCGACGGCGCCGCCTTGACGCACGCCCTCAAGCAGACTGCGAGGCTGCACCTGTGGGTCGGCGCCGCCCTCGCCGCAGGCTCGGCGTTGCGCTTCTGAGACCGCTCGCGGACCGTCGCCGGGCCCGGAAACGGATTCTCAACACCCAAACCACATATCGGCGAATCTGGAGCGTTGGGGACCCGGATTGGCGGTGGGGGGCGGGGCCGGACACAATCGGGCGAAACACCGGCGAGACGAGGATCACATGCGCAGGAAGTGGGTATACGCCTTCGACGAGGTCGTCGAGGCCCAAGAGGCGGTAGGGGGCGACTGGGACAAGGTACGCGCCCTGCTCGGGGGCAAAGGGGCCAACCTCGGCGAGATGACCCGCATCGGGGCGCCGGTGCCACCCGGCTTCACGATCAGCACCGAAGCCTGCAACGCCTACTTCGACTCCGGGGAGGAGTTCCCCGAGGGCCTGCTCGACGAGGTCTCCGGCGCCCTCCGGCGCATCGAGGAGACGACGGGGAAGACCTTCGGCGACGCGTCGGACCCGCTCCTGCTCTCCTCCCGCTCCGGGGCGAAGTTCTCAATGCCCGGCATGATGGACACCGTCCTCAACATCGGCATGAACGACGAGGTGGCCGAGGGCCTGGTCAGGCTCACCAGCGACGAGCACTTCGTCTACGACGCATACCGCCGCCTCGTCCAGATGTTCGGCGCCGTCGTCCTCGGCGTGCGCGACGAGCCCTTCGAGCTGGTCTTGGAGCGCCGCCGCGCCGAGCGCGGCGTGACCTCCGACTCGGACCTCACCACCGAGGACTTCCGCGCCGTCACCGACGAGTTCAAGGCGATAGTCGAGCGTTACGCGGGCCGCAGCTTCCCCGACGACCCGACCGAGCAGCTCTTCCTGGCCGTCGAGGCGGTCTTCCGGTCTTGGAACGGCAAGCGGGCGATCGACTACCGCAACGCGGCCGGCATCCCCCACGACCTGGGCACCGGGGTGAACATCCAGACGATGGTCTTCGGCAACATGGGCGAGGACTCGGCGACGGGTGTGGCGATGTCGCGCAACGCCACCACCGGCGAGCCCCACCTCGAGGGCGACTACCTGATCAACGCCCAAGGCGAGGACGTCGTGGCCGGCATCCGCGTCACCAAGCGCATGGACGACATGGCGACGGAGATGCCCGACGGCTACGAGGCGTTCTCCCAGATAGCCAAGAAGCTCGAGAAGCACTACCGCGAGATGCAGGACATGGAGTTCACCATCGAGCGGGGCGAGCTTTGGCTGCTCCAGACCCGCGACGGTAAGCGCACCGCCCAAGCCGCGGTGAGGATCGCCGTCGACATGGCCGAGGAGGGCCTCATCTCCAAGGAGGAGGCGATCACCCGGGTGACCCCCGAGCAGATCGACTTCTTCCTCCACCCCTCGTTCGCCGTCGAAGCCAAGAAGGCGGCCAAGGACGAGGGGCGGCTGCTCGCCGTCGGGTTGAACGTGTCGCCCGGCGCCGCGGTCGGGGCGGTCGCGTTCGACGCCGACCTCGCCGAGCGATGGGCCAAAGAGGACGGCCGCGACGTGATCATGGTCCGGCCCGAGACCAAACCCGACGACGTGCACGGGATGCTCGCCGCCAACGGCATCCTCACCAGCCGCGGGGGGCGCACCAGCCATGCCGCCCTGGTGGCCCGCCAGTTCGGCAAACCCGCTGTCGTCGGGGCCGAGGAGCTGGAGATCGACCTGGGCGAGCGCACCCTGAGAGTGGGCGACCGCGAGGTGCGGGAAGGCGAGGAGATCTCAATCGACGGCGCCAACGGCGACGTGATCCTGGGGCGGGTGGAGACCCGGACCCCGGACTTGGACAACGAGCGGCTGAAGAGGCTCCTCGAGTGGGCCGACGAGTTCAGGGACATCGGGGTCTGGACCAACGCCGATCACCCCGAGGACGCCCTGCTGGCCCGGAGCTACGGCGCCGAGGGCATCGGGTTGACCAGGACCGAGCACATGTTCTTCGAGCCCGAGCGCCTCCCCATTGTCCAGAAGATGATCACGGCCGTCTACCCCGCCGAGCGGGCCGACGCGTTGGAGAAGCTCCTCCCGTTCCAGAGGGAGGACTTCGTCGGCCTGTTCCGCGCCATGGACGGCCTGCCCACGACCATCAGGCTGATCGATCCCCCCCTCCACGAGTTCCTCCCCGGCTTCGAGGAGATCACCACCGATCTCGCCGACCTGAAGATCCGCATCCAGTCGGCCGGGTCGCTGAAGGAGATAAACGACCTCCTGGCCCGGATCGAGGAGGAAGAGCACATGCTGGAGCGCGTCGCGGCCCTCCGTGAGGCAAACCCGATGCTCGGGCTGAGGGGGGTCCGTCTCGGCATCGTGCTCCCCGGCCTCACCAGGATGCAGGTGCGGGCCATCTTCGAGGCCGCCTGCCAGGTGGCCGACGAGGGGGTCGAAGTCCACCCGAAGGTGATGATCCCGTTGACCGCCCATGTGAACGAGCTGGCCCGCCAACGCGAGACGTTGGAGGAGGAGGCGAAGGCCGTGATGTCGGAGCGGGGCGCCGAGATCGAGTACGAGTTCGGGACGATGATCGAGATCCCCCGGGCGGCGCTCACCGCCGACGAGATCGCCCGGCACGCCGAGTTCATCTCCTTCGGCACCAACGACCTCACGCAGATGACCTTCGGCATCAGCCGCGACGACGCGGAGACGGCGTTCCTGGTTCAGTACCTGGAGGAGGGGATACTGGAGAGGAACCCGTTCGCCACGATCGACGCGGGCGGGGTGGGGGCCCTGATGAAGATCGCCGTCGAGAAGGGGCGGGCGACCAAAGCCGGGCTGAACGCCGGGATCTGCGGCGAGCACGGCGGCGATCCCGAGTCGATCGCCCTGTGCCGCAAGCTCAACCTCGACTATGTGAGCTGCTCGCCGCCCCGAGTGCCGGTGGCGCGGCTCGCCGCCGCTCAGGCCGCGATCCGCGAGCGAGCGGGCGGCTAGGTTCACGGGCGCACAACCGCCCTGGAGGGTCATGCCGCACCTGTACGACTTCAAAGACGCCGACGGCAAAGACAAGGAGACGTTCGGCGGCAAAGGCGCCGGCCTCGCCGAGATGACCAACCTCGGGCTGCCGGTGCCGCCCGGGTTCACCATCACAACCGAGGTGTGCCGCATCCGGATGGAGTGCGGGGCGCCGCCGCCCGACCTCTGGGACGAGGTCGACGCCGCGGTCGGGCGCCTGGAGGCGGCTACGGGCCGAACGTTCGGCGAAGGGCCCGCCCCCCTTCTCCTGTCGGTTCGCTCCGGCGCCAAGTTCTCAATGCCGGGGATGATGGACACCGTCCTCAACCTCGGCGTCAACGACGAGGTGGTCGAGAAGTTGATCGAGTGGTCGGGGAGCGCCCACTTCGCATGGGACGCCTACCGCCGTTTCACGCAGATGTATGGGAGCGTCGTCCTCGGCGCCGACGAGGGGGCCTTCCAGGCCGTGTTGAGGGACATGCGGTCCGAGCGCGGCGCCGCCGACGACTCCGAGCTCACGGCCGAGGACCTGGAGAAGGTCACCCGGGCCTTCCAAGGCATCGTCGAGGAGAGCGCCCCCGGGCTTCTTCCCACAGACCCCCGCGAGCAGCTCCGGGGGGCGATCAACGCGGTGCTCGACTCGTGGGGCAACCGGCGCGCCGTCTCCTACCGGCGGCTCAACGCCATCCCCGACTCCCTCGGGACAGCCGTCAACGTCCAGATGATGGTCTTCGGCGACCTGGACGATCAGTCCGGCACAGGCGTTTGCTTCACGCGCGACCCGGCGACCGGCGAGCGGGTCGCGTACGGCGACTACCTGCCCCGGGCCCAAGGCGAAGACGTGGTGGCGGGCACCCGCACCCCGATGCACCTCGACGACCTGGGCCGGCGCCACCCAGAGGCTCACGCCCGGCTTCTCGAGATCATGGCCGGGCTGGAAGAGCACTACAAGGACATGCTCGACATCGAGTTCACCGTCGAGAAGGACGAGTTGTACATCCTCCAGGTCCGCGCCGGCAAGAGGACCGCCGAGGCGGCCGTGCGACTCGCCGTGGGGATGGTCCGAGAGGGGCTCATCGACAAGGAAACGGCTCTCACCAGGGTCGACCCCGACTCGCTTGAGCAGCTCCACCGCCCCCGCATCGACCCCGAGTCGGCCCCGGCGTCGATCCTCACCGGGGTGGCGGCCTCGCCCGGCGCCGCCGCCGGCGTGGTCGTGTTCGACGCCGACGACGCCGTTGAGGCCGCGAAGGGCGGCACACCCGTCATCTTGATGCGGCCCGAGACGACACCGGACGACATCGACGGGATGGCCGCCTCCGCCGGCATCCTCACCAGCCAGGGAGGCAAGACCTCCCATGCGGCCGTTGTGGCCCGCGGCATGGGGAAACCCGCCGTCACCGGAGCGGCCGAGCTCCGGGTGGACGTTCACGACAAGGTCGGCCATGTCGGCGGCGCCGACATAGGCGAGGGCAACTTCATCACCATCGACGGCACCTCGGGAAGGGTCTACACAGAGCCTGTGACGTTGATCCCCCCGGAGAAGCTGCCGGACCTCGACGTGTTGCTCGAGTGGGCGGACGAGACTCGGACCATGGGCGTCCGGGCGAACGCCGACCTACCGGAGGACGCGGCGGAGGCGCGCAAGCGAGGCGCCCAGGGGATCGGTCTGGCCCGCACCGAGCACATGTTCGGCGGCGAGCGGACCGAGATCGTGCAGAGGATCATCCTCTCCCCCTCCTACGACGAGCGGACCGAGGCGCTCGAGAAGCTCGAGGCGCTGCAGGTCGGCGACTTCGAGGGCATCCTCGAGGTCATGGACGGTCTGCCCGTCGTCGTCCGGCTCCTCGACCCGCCGTTGCACGAGTTTCTGCCGTCGCGACTCGAGCTGGAGGAGCAGGCCCTGCGCATGGTGCGCGCCGGCCGCCCCATCGACGACCTGATGTCGATGTCTGAGCAGGTGGCCCGATGGGAGGAGGACAACCCCATGCTCGGCCTGCGCGGCGTCCGCCTCGGCATCATGTTCGACCGTCTCTACCGCATGCAGGCCCACGCCGCGCTTGAAGCCGTCGACCGTCGCCTCGACGCCGGCGGCGACCCGAGGCTTGAGATCATGGTCCCGCTCGTCTCCACCGTTGAGGAGCTGATCCGCACCAGGGAGATGATCGAGCAGGAGATCGCAGCCGCCTCGGAGAGGTCGGGGCGGGAGTATCACATCCCGATAGGGACCATGATCGAGTTGCCCAGGGCCGCCCTGACCGCCGGCGAGATCGCCAAGGAGGCCGAGTTCTTCTCATTCGGCACCAACGACCTGACGCAGATGACCTACGGGCTGAGCCGCGACGACGCCGAGGGGCTGTTCCTCCGGGACTACGTCGAGCACGGCGTGCTCAAGTCCGACCCGTTCCAGACCCTCGACCGGGAGGGCGTCGGCAGGCTCATCAGGGTGGCGACCGTCGAGGGCGGCGAGACGAACCCCGACTTGACCATCGGCATGTGCGGCGAGCACGGCGGCGACCCCGCCTCGATCGCCTTCGCCTTCCAGGTCGGGCTCGACTATGTGTCCTGCAGCCCGCCTAGGATCGAGGGCGCCCGGTTGGCGGCGGCGCAGGCGCAGATTGACCGAAACCGTCGAGGAGCCGCAGCAGCTCGTTGACGCCGTCGCCGGTGGTCGCCGTGGTCGTCATCACTGCGGCGCCTTTGGCTTCGGCGGCTTCGGCCAGGGCGCGCCTCACCTCCTCCGCACCGGGGACGTCCCCCTTGTTGACGACGAAGACATCGGCGATCTCGACGACGCCGGCCTTGTCCGCTTGAACCCGGTCTCCCCAGGACGGGCCCACAACGAGCACGACAGGGCGCGCGAGCCACATGATCTCCACTTCCGACTGACCGACCCCCACCGTCTCGACGATGAGCCGGTCGAACCCGGCCAGCCACATGAGCCGCACGGCGTCGGCGGCGGCGCGGGCCAGGCCGCCGAGGTGGCCCCGCGTCGCCATCGACCTGACGAACACCCCCTTGTCCTCGGCGTGGCCCTGCATGCGGATGCGATCGCCGAGGAGGGCGCCTCCGGTGATCGGGCTGGACGGGTCGACGGCGAGGACCGCCGCCGTCTCCGACCTGGCGCGGTAGCGGTCGACAAGAGCCGAGATGAGGGTCGACTTCCCGGCCCCGGGCGGCCCGGTGATCCCGAGTGCCGCAGGCGGTTCTCCCAGCTCTGAGAGGTCCTCCCCTCTCTCCGCGAGCGTGATTGCGCGAGAGAGGGCCTTGCGGTCTCCGGACCGGACCAGGTCGAGGAGGTCGGCGCCCAAGAGGAGGCGGCCCGCCTAGAGCGGGGCGGCGCCGAAGGGGCCGGCCGCCTCGTCGATGGCGCCGGGGGCGTCGGCGACGGCGTGCACCTCGCGCACCCCGGGCACCCTCTCTTTGAGGATGCGCTCGATCCCGGCTTTGAGGGTCATCATCGACAGCGGGCATCCCCCGCAGGCGCCGGCCATCTCGATGCGGACCACGCCGTCCTCGACGCCGAGCAGGATGATGTCGCCGCCGTCCGCCTGAACGGCGGGGCGGATGTAGTTGAGCGTCTCGTCGAGCAGCTCCGGGTCGACGGGCGCCGTGTCGTCGCCGCTTGGGTCGTCGCCGCCGGGCCCGATCACGACCGGCGTCCCCTCAATCTCACCCATTTGGTTTCCTAATGCTCCAGATTCGCCTATACCGTAGTTTGTGCATTGAGAATGGCGGAGACCGGCGGGGGACCGCCTCGATCCGGCGCCACGGTCTCGCGACCAACCGCTAGCGGGGCTCCACTCGCTGCACCGAGGCGCCCAGCGCCGCCAGCTTCTCGGCGAAACCCTCATAGCCGCGATCGATGTGGGAGGCGTCGCCAACTTCGGTCGTCCCCTCCGCCCGCAACCCGGCCACGGCCAACGCGGCGCCGGCGCGGATGTCGGGCGCCAACACCGAGCAACCGGAGAGACGGTCGACTCCTCGGATGACGGCGTGCTGAGCCTCGATGGAGATGTCGGCGCCCATGCGGGCCAGCTCGCCGACGTAACGGAAACGGGCGTCGTAGAGGTTCTCGGTGATAACCGAAGTCCCGGCGGCCACCGAGAGCAAGGCGACCATCTGCGGGTGCATGTCGGTGTGGAACCCGGGGAAGGGGAGAGTGGCGAAGTCGACCGCCTCCGGGCGGTCGGGGCCTGTGACCCTCACCCAGTTGTCGCCCCGCTCGACGGCGCAACCGGCGTCGCTGAGCTTACGAAGCTCCATCCTCAGGTGGTCGGGGCGGCATCCCTCGACGGTCACGTCCCCGCCCGTGATCGCCCCGGCGACGGCGTAGGTGCCGGCTTCAACCCGGTCGGGGATAACCCTGTGCTCAACGGGGTGGAGGCGCTCGACGCCGCAGATCTCGACCAACGACGTGCCGCCGCCGCTTATGTCGGCGCCCATGGCGGTGAGCTGGGCGATCAGGTCCTCGATCTCGGGCTCGCGGGCGGCGTTGACGATGGTGGTCCGACCTTCGGCGAGCACCCCGGCGAAGAGGAGGTTCTCGGTGGCGCCGACCGAAGGGAAGGGCAACTCGACCTCGGCGCCCTTGAGCCTGCCGTCGATCGTCCCGATCAACTCGCCCCGCGCCAACTCGAAGGAGGCCCCCATCCGGGCGAGGCTCCCGGTGTGCCACTCGACCGGGCGAGAGCCAAGGTCGTCGCCGCCGGGCAGGGCGACCCGCGCCGCGCCGCACCGGGCGAGCAGCGGGCCGAGGACCACGATCGAGGCCCGCATCCGGCGAACCAACTCGATCGGCGCCTCCGGCCTCAGCTCCTCGGGCGCGGTGATCACGATCTCGTTCTCTCCCTGGTCGACCCGACAACCCGTGTGCTCCAAGACCCGGCACATCAGCTCCACGTCCAAGATCGAGGGGACGTTGGTGAGCTTGTGCCTGCCGGGGGCGAGGAGAGCGGAGATCATCTCCTTGAGCACTGCGTTCTTGGCGCCGAGCGCGTGGACCGCGCCCGAGAGGCGGCGCCCGCCTTCGACGATGATCTTCGGCATCGGGGCGAATGTAGTTGCGGCCCGGCCGCGCCCGGGCGACCGCGTTGTACTCTGCCGCCGTCATGAGAATCGCCGTCGGCGCCGATCACGCTGGGTTCCAGCTCAAGGAGCACCTCGCTTCCCGGCTCGCCGAATGGGGTCACGCGGTGTACGACCTCGGCGCCCACTCGCCCGACCCGGTCGACTACCCCGAGTACTCGGCGGCGGTCGCTCAGGCCGTGTTGGACGGCAGGGCCGAGCGGGGCGTCGTCGTGTGCGGCTCCGGCGCCGGCGCCGCTATCGCGGCCAACAAGCTCAACGGGATCAGGTCAGCGGTCGCCCACGACGCCTACACCGCCCATCAGATGGTCGAGCACGACGACGTCAACGTCCTCGCGCTGGGGGCGAGGGTTGTCGGTTGGTCGCTCGCCGAGGATCTGGTTGAGAGGTTCATCGCCGCCGAGTTCACCCGCGAGGACCGTCATGTGAGGCGGCTCGACAAGATCCGGGCTTTGGAGACATAACGCTGCCGCCCCGCGGCCGGAGCGCCTATCCGCCTTCTTCGGCCTTGTCGCCGTCGTCGGCGTTCTCGTCTTCTGCGGCGTTCTCGTCTTCTGCGGCGTTCTCGTCTTCTGCGGCGTTCTCGTCTTCTGCGGCCTTGTCGCCGTCGTCGGCGTTCTCGTCTTCTTCGGCCTCGCCGCCTTCTTGGCCGTCGTCGCCTGCGTTGATCGACGCCTGAGCCATAGCCACCATGGCGTCCAGGCCGGTTGGGCCGACCCTGCCCGAGATCCGACCGAGGTTCTTGTTCTCGGAGTCCAAGACGACGTAGAAGGGGGTGCCGACCAGGCCGTAGGCGGCGTCCACGCTGCCCTGCTCATCGTCCATGATCGTGGCGACGGTCCAACCGTGGCCTTCGAGCCAGTCTTGCGGCGGCCAATCGACCCTGTTTCGCTCGGTGCGCACGGTGAACGCGTAGAGGTCCACGTCGTCGGGGAGGCCGCCGCCGTCGAGCCAAGCCTGAACCTGGGGCACCTCGGCGTTGCAGGCGTTGCACCAGTGGGAGAGGAAGATGAGGACCTTGGGGCGCCCGTCGGGGCCCACCGTGCGGCTGACGCCGTTCCAGTCGCTGCCGCTGACTGTGGGGGCGATCTCGCCGATCGCCGCGTCGCCTGCGCCGGGGTCGGGCACATAGGGCAGGTTGGCCCCCTCGACCGTCACCTCCCGGAACGCGATCGACGCATCGACCTTGGGCTCGCTCGCGATCGACATGGCCAAGACGACGATCAGGCCGAGGCCGACCACTCCGACGACGATCCCCAAGACTGCTTTCCTATTCATGAGCTGGGCCTTTCGCATAGAAGGCGGTCAAGACGGCTATCAGGATAAACCCGGCCCCAGCCATGAAGGGGATGGTGACGAACCCGAACACCCCGACCCATCGCGACGAGCAGGGGTTGGGGCCGCAGGCCCCTCCCTCGAGAGCTGGGTATAGCTGGATGGCGTAGTGGTAGATGGAGATCCCCAACCCGATCAGAGCCGGCGCCAGGGCGTAGATAGCGCCCGCCGCCTCTTTGCGGACGGCGCCGACGAGCAGGATCGCGCTGAGCGGGTACATGGCGATCCTCTGGTACCAGCACAGCATGCAGGGGACCATGCCGTAGCCCTCCGAGTAGATCAGCGAGCCGACCGTGGCGACCAGCGCCACCAGCCAGGCCATCCACAACGCCGCGGGTGTTCCCAGGACGGCGGCGGCCCTGGGGCCGCGGGCGAGGCGATAGGCGGTGAGGGCGGCCGCGGCTATCAGGGCTGCAAGCGCGAGGATGGCGAGGAAGGTGTTGTAGAACTTGAGGGTCTCTATGGGCATCGAGGCGCTTCCAACGGTGGTGTGAGCAGGTTATGCAGTCGTGGGACTTGTGTGAAGGACCGCTCGCCGGCTCGCGCCGAGCGACGGAGCGTCAGACGTTGACGAGCTCGGACTTACGCTCGCGCCAGACCTGCGGAGCGCGCTCAGGCTCGTTCGGCTCGAACACGAAGAGGCCGACCGGCGTCCCGCCGATCTCTCTGATGGCCTCGGCGACGAAGTCGCGGGCCAGATGCGCGGCTGTCACCTCAGCATCCGCGGTCACGGCGACGTCGATGTCGACATACGCCTCGGCCAAGACGGCGCCGACGGACGAGTCGAAGACGAGGTTGTCCTCCCTGGCGACCATGACGGCCATCAGATTGTCGAGGATCTCCTCGAGCGCTTCCGCCTCGTAGATCTCGCCGGTGTCGCCGCACACGAAGAAGCCGAAACTGAATTGGCGGGTCATTCCGTCCTCCAACAGGTCTTGTTGCTCAACCAGGTCACGAGTCTCCAACGGTAGTTCGGGTCTGAGGGTGTGAGGTGCACGGTCTTCCAGTGTTTATCGCCGCAAGGGCACTTGTTCCGTTGAGCAGTCCCGACCGGATTCGAACCGGCGTTTCCGGCTTGAAAGGCCGGCGTCCTGGGCCTCTGGACGACGGGACCCTGAGCCGACGGGAGGTTACCCCCGGCGGCGCTCACCCCAACCGCTGCCGGGCCCTGTCGATCCTCTCCAGGGCGGCGCCGCGGCCCAACGCAGTTATCGACTCGAACAGCGGCGGGCTCACCGACGACCCGGTCACAGCGACGCGAAGCGGCTGAAAGACCTTCCCCGCGCCTATGCCCAGCTTGCCGGGAAGCTCGCGCAACGCGGCCTCGACGCTCGCAGCGTCCCAGGCCTCTAGGCCCTCAAGGGCGCGGCGGCCCTCGTCGAGCGCGGCGGCCGCGCCCTCCGCGGACATCACCTTGGCCCACGACTTCTCGTCGTAGCCCTCAAGCTCGTTGAACAGGAAGACCACCTGCTCCCCGGCCTCGGGCAGCAGCTTGGTGCGCTCCTGGACCTCGGGGCCGATCTCCTCGAAGCGCCGCCACTCCTCCGCGCTCAACCCCCTGCCGACGGCCTTCTCGACATGGGGGCGCACCGAGGCGTTGAACTCGCCCGCGGGCAAGGCCCTTATGTACTCGCCGTTCATCCACGCCAGCTTGGCCGGGTCGAAGGCGGCCGGGCTCTTGTTGACCGCGGCGAAGTCGAAGGCTGCTACAGCCTCGTCGCGCGTGAACACCGTCGTCTCCCCGTCCGGCGACCATCCGAGTATCGCCAGGTAGTTGAGCACGGCGGCTGCGAGGAACCCGTCATCGTGGTAAGCCGACAGCGACGTCGACCCGTGACGCTTCGACAGGGGCTTGCCGTCCACGCCGATGAGAAGCGGCAGGTGGGCGTAGGCGGGCTCGAGACCAGCCATCGCCCTGGTGAGCAGGATGTGCTTGGGCGTCGACGGCAGCAGGTCCTCGCCCCTGGCGACGTGGGTGATCTCGTAGTCGACGTCATCGATCGTCGAGGCAAGGTGGTATGTGGGCGTCCCGTCGCTGCGCAGGATGACGAAGTCGTCGATGTCCCGGGCCTCGAAGCGCACCTCCCCGCGCACCAGGTCGTCGAAGGTCACCGGCTCGCCCTGGGGGATCGACAGGCGGATCGCCCCCGAGTCGAAAGCCTTCTCCGGCCTGCGGATGTAGTGGCCGGGGTGCCTGCCCTCCCGCTGGGCCCTGCGGCGCAACTCCTCCAGCTCGTCGGAGGGGCGGTCGTCGAAGTAGGCGGCCCCCGACTCCACGAGTCGACGAGCCGCCTCCCGATACCGGTCGAGGCGGTCCGACTGCCGACACGAGCCGCGGGGGCCGCCCGCCCCGGGGCCTTCGTCCCAATCCAAGCCGAGCCAGCGCATCGACCCCAGGATCTCGTCCTCGAACTCCCGGGTCGACCTCTCCCGATCGGTGTCGTCTATCCGCACGATGAAGGCGCCCCCGTGGCGGCGAGCGAAGAGCCAGTTGAAGAGGGCGGTCCGCGCCGCGCCGACGTGGAGGGCGCCCGTCGGCGACGGCGCCATCCGCACCCGGACGCTCAAGGGCCGGCCACCCGGTTGACCAGGGTCCCGATGCCGTCGATCTCCACTTCCATGACGTCGCCGGGCTCCACTTGGCCGACCCCGGACGGGGTCCCGGTCAGGACCACGTCCCCGGGGAGCAGGGTGGTGAAGGCGGTGACGTGCTCAAGGATCTCGGCCACGCCGAAGATCATGTCGGACGTGAACCCGGCCTGGCGGACCTCGCCGTTGACCCGGCAGATCACAGCTAGGCGCTCCAACGGGTCGAGCTCGGTCTCGATCGCCGGGCCCAACGGGCAGAACGTGTCGAAGCCTTTGGCCCGCGCCCACTGGCCGTCCTTCCGCTGGAGGTCGCGGGCGGTCACGTCGTTGGCCGCGGTGTAGCCGAGGATGTGGCGAGAGGCGTCCTCCGCCTTGATGTTGCGGGAAGGTCGGCTGATCACCACGGCCAGCTCGGCCTCGTGGTGGACCTCCCGGCTGATCGGAGGGTGCATCACCGGCTGGTTGTGGCCGATGACCGACGTCGCCGGCTTCATGAAGATCAGCGGCGCTTCGGGGATCTCGCCGTCGAATTCCGCGATGTGGTCCTCGTAGTTCTTGCCGACGCAGATGACCTTGGTCGGGATGACCGGCGAGAGCAGGTTGACGGCGGGCCACGGCACGACGGTCTCGGTGGGCTCCCACGCCACGAAAGGCGAGCCGCGGTAGACCAAGACGCCCTCGGCGTCGGCGACGCCGTAGGCGATGTCGTCGTCGGCCTTGATGCGAACGATCTTCATGGACGGGGACGGTACCTCGACGAGGCGCCGCGCGGCTCGGCCGGGGCGCCGGGGCCGTCAGGCGAAGTGGAGCCAGTGACGGAAGTCGTCGAGCTTCCCGGCCGCCGCCGCGGCGAAAAGCTCTTGCGCCTTCCTGGTCACAGGCCCGGGTTTCCCGTCGCCCACCGTGCGCCGGTCGATCTCTCGGACCGGCGTGACCTCGGCGGCGGTCCCGGTCAGGAAGACCTCGTCGGCGGCGTAGAGGCCGCCGCGGGTGATGTCGACCTCGCACACCGTGTCGCCTTCGCTGCGGAGCAGCTCGATGACCGAGTTGCGGGTGATGCCCTCGAGGATCCCCGCCGAGACGGGCGGGGTGCGCACCTCGCCGTCGGCGACGACGAACAGGTTCATCCCGGTGCCCTCCGAGACGCCGCCCCGCTCGTTGAGCATGATCGCCTCGTCGAAACCCGCCGCCAGCGCCTCCTGCTTGGCGAGGACCGAGTTGAGGTACCCGCCGGAGCCTTTGGCGGTCGGTATCAGGGTCTCGTCCGAGATCCGCCTCCAAGTGGAGACCATGGTCCTGACCCCGTTGCAGACGCCGTCGTCGCCCAGGTAGGCGCCGAGAGAGATCGCCCCGATCATCGTGTGGACCGGGGCCGGGCCGGGGTCGAGGCCGATGGCGCCCAGCCCGTAGAACACCTGGGGGCGGATGTAGGCCGACTTCAGCCCGGTCGCCCGCAACAGCTCGAGACTCGCCTCGTCGAGCTGGTCGGCCGACCACCTCATTGCGATGGCGTAGGCCTTGGCCGAGTCCTCCAGCCGGACCATGTGCTCGTGAAGCCTGAACACCGCGGTGCCTTCCGGCGTGTCGTAGGCCCGGATGCCCTCGAAGACCGCCGAGCCGTATTGATGGGCATGGGAGAGGAAGTGGACGGCGCCGTCGTCCCAGCCGATGAGCTCGCCGTCGCTCCAGATGTGTGATGCGGGTTCCATGCCCCAAGGCTACACAACCGTCGGCGTTATCTAGGGTGGTCGCCGATGCGCCGCATGTTGGCTTCGTGGTTCGGGACCGGGCTGATCGTCCGGCGAGTCCGAGGCGACGACATCGGCGCCGGGACCGTCGGGGCGATCTTCGCCTTCCCCGTCGCTCTCCTGACGGGGGAGTGGGGCGGCGCATGGGCCCAGGTCGTCGCCGTCGTCGTCATGTTCGGGCTCAGCGTCTGGAGCGTCGGGCGCTTCGCCGAGTCGGAAGGGGACGCCGGCTGGATCGTCATCGACGAGGCCGCAGGCTCGTTCGTCGCCGCGATCGGCCTCTCCTTCCGGCCCGAGGCGGTCGTCGCCTTCGTCGTCTTCAGGGCCGCCGACATCTTCAAGACCCGTTTCCCGGGCGTGGCGACCGCCGAGCGGTCGTTGCCGGGCGCCGTCGGCATCACCGCCGACGACCTCGTGGCCGGGGCCTACGGCTTGGCCGCCGGCCGGGTCGCCGCCGCCGTGTTGTAGATTTGGGGGAGGAGGTGCATATGGAGTGGCAGGTTTCCACAATCGTGGTCGGCGTTGACGGCTCGCCGGAGAGCGTCCGCGCCGCGGAGCACGCGGTCGGGATAGCCAGGCATTGGCGGGCGAAGCTCCTGATCGTCACCGTCGTGCGGACGCCGGAGGGATGGTGGGGGATCGGAGGGGCGCCGCCCTCGCCTGAGGCGTTGTCGGCCGCGCTCATCGAGGGGCAGCAGAAGATCCTCGCCGAGATGGAGGCGAGCCTCGACCTCGACGGCGTCGACTACGAGACCATCGAGGAGCTGGGCGACCCGGTGAGCAGGCTCCTGGCCGTCTGCGAAGCCGAGAAGGCCGATCTTCTGGTGGTCGGGCGAAGAGGGGCGGGCCTGGCGGAGCGGGTGATCCTGGGCTCGGTCGCCGACCGGTTGTGCCACTTGTCGCCGTGCCCGGTGCAGGTGACTCCCTGAGCCCTCCGGGCGGACCGCTCGCTGAGCCGTCCACGCATACCGCTCGCTGAGTCCCCACGCACACCGCTCGTTGAGTCCCCACGCACACCGCTCGTTGAGCCCTCCGGGCGCGCCGCCCGTCGCCGTTGACCGCCGCCGGCGGCCGAACGCCCGACCCGGCTCTCCCGCCTACAGTCTCGCCCATGCCCACCGTCGCGGTCATCCCGGTCAGAGCTTTCGCCGAGGGGAGCCGGCGCCTCGCCGACATGCTCGACGAGCGGGAGCGAGCCGCTCTTTGCAGGTCGCTGGCGGGTCACGTCGCCGAGACCGTCGAGTCCGCGGGCCTGCTTCCGCTTGTGGCTACGGCTGACCCCGAAGTTGCGGTCTGGGCGACCGGCATGGGCATCCCGTCGGTCCCCGACCCGGGGAAGGGGCTTGACGCCGCCGCGGCGGCCGGGGTCGAGTGGGCCGGAAGGAGCGGCAGCGGGTGGCTCGTGCTTCACTCCGACCTTCCCCTGCTCGCGAAGGAGGACCTGGCTGCGTTGACCGCCCGGAGCGGGGATCTGATCGCCCCTTCGGCCGACGGAGGCACGTCGGCGATCTCGGCGGGGCGCTCGATCAGTTTCTCCTACGGGCCGGGCAGCTTCCATCGCCACCTGGCGCGGCTCCGCGATCCTGTGATCGTGGCCAGGGTCGGCCTTCTCCACGACGTCGATTCACCTCGCGACCTTCTCTCGGCCCGGTCACATCCCCGCGGGCGGTGGCTGGCGGCATGAGCCTTCGGAGCATTGTGAGGCGATGGTTGGCGGCGTCGGTCGCCGCCGTTGATCCCGAGGAGCGGGCTGCGGCGGCGGTGAGACCCGACGGGCCGAAGACGGTCGTGGCTGTCGGCAAGGCCGCGGCCGCGATGTGCCGAGGGGCGGCAAGCGTCGTTGAGGGCCTGCACGGCGTCTGCGTCGCCGCCGCGCCGGGTGAGGCGCCGGACGGTGTCGAGCTCCTCATCGGCGACCACCCGCTTCCCGGCGATAGGAGTTTCGAGGCCGGGCGCCGGGTGCTTGAGACCGCCGCCTCAGCGACCGGCGGGCTCGTCGCGCTCATCTCAGGCGGCGGGTCCGCGTTGTGCGAGCAACCGCTCCCCGGAGTCGATCCCTCCTACCTCCGAGAGGTCAACTCGCTGCTTCTCGACGGCGGGGCCTCCATTGACGAGACCAACCTCGTGCGTCGCCACCTGTCGGCCGTCAAAGCCGGCGGCGTGGCCCGGGCCGCCGCCGGCGACGTGGAGACCTACATCGTCTCCGATGTCGGCGCCGCCGGGTCCGGGGTGGTGGCGTCGGGGCCGACCATCTACGCCCCGCCCGCCCCGGAGGAGGCGAGGGAGGTCATGGCCCGCTACGACATACCGCTCGACGCCGACACTTGGGCGGCCGTCGTAGGCCCTCGCCCGGCCCCCGGGCGCGCGGTCGGGGTGACTGTGCTCGCCGACGGGCGAGTCGCCGCCCAGGCTGCGGTTGACGCCGCCGCCGCGGACGGCGTCGCCGGCCGGGTCGCGGACGGGTGGGTCGTCGGCGACGTCGAGAACGCCTTGGACGCCTTCCTCGCTGAGACGGGGGCGCCGTTGATTGTGGGCGCCGGGGAGCCGAGCGTCGTTGTGACGGGCGCCGGGGTCGGGGGGCGCAACTCACACGCGGCGCTCCTGGCGGCGCGGCGGATCGCCGGGACCGACGCGGTATTCGCCGCTTTCGCCACCGACGGAGTCGACGGGAGGTCGGACGGGGCCGGGGCGGTCGTGGACGGGACGACCGTCGAGCGCGGCGGCGACCCGACGCCGGCGCTGCTCGACTCGGACTCGGCCACATACCTCGAGTCGACGGGAGACCTGACCAGGACCGGGCCCACCGGGACAAACGTCTCCGACCTTTGGCTCGTCTGGCGGCCGGCGAGCGTATATTGACCAGGTGTCTCCTGAGAGGGCGCGCATGGCGAAGACGGTTGTGATCACAGGCGGGACCGGCGGGCTCGGCCGTGCGTTGGCGCGACGGCTGATCGACGGGGGGCACAAACTCGTCGTCACCTACCTGCTGCCCGACGAGGCCCGTTCCTTTGAGAAGGAGCTCAGCTTCAACGAGGACCAGGTGACCCTCATGCGGGTCGACGCCGCCAACCCCGAGGCGGTCGCCGCCCTCTTCGAGGATGTCGCCGAGAGCCTTGGCCCCATCCACGCGGTCTGCTGCCTGGTCGGCGGTTGGGCGGGAGGGCGCGACGTCGAGGAAACCGACGACGTGAGGCTGGAGCGCATGCTCGACCTCAACCTCCGCTCCGCCTTCTACGCGGTCCGGGCGGCCGTCCCTTATCTGAGGGAGGCCGGGTGGGGCAGGCTCCTCCTCGTGGGAAGCCGCGGCGCCGTTGAGCACCCTCCCGGGCAGGCGGCCTTCAACATCGCGAAGGCCGGTGTGGCCGCCCTCGCCAAGAGCGTCGCCGCCGAGCTGGAGGGGACAGGGGTCACCGCCAACGTGCTGATGCCGTCGGTCATCGACACCCCGGCCACCCGGAAGTCGATGCCGTTCGCCGACTACGTCGACTGGCCGACGCCGGACGAGATCGCCGCGGTCGCCGAGTTCGCGCTGAGCGATGAGTCCGCTGTGATGAACGGCGCGGAGCTTTCGGTTTACCGTCAGGCGTAGAGCCGAGTCGCCATGCCCCGAACCTTGCACGAGCTGCCCGAGCGCGTCGGCGTCCTTGAACCAACAACGGCCGGGCCGACAATCCGGCTCGAGTGGTCCCGCCGGGCGTTCGGCTTGTGGAGCTGACGGGATTTGAACCCGTGACCCCCTCGTTGCGAACGAGGTGCTCTGCCAGGCTGAGCTACAGCCCCTGAAGGGAGATCAGGACTCTACCGCCGCCGGGGGCCCGACTCGACGGGTCAGCGAGTCGCGCAGATCCTCGCGCAGCCGCTCCTGGACCGCCGTCGCCGTGAGGTCCGAACGCGATCTCTCTGTGATGGAGCGGGCGACATCGGTCGTGCGGCGCAGGGCCGCGGTCATCCCGTCCGGGTAGTCGACGCCCGCTAACAAGTCGCGATGTCGTCCATGGCCCCGAGGACCCCCTCCGCGTCGGCGATCCTCTCCTCCCGAAGCAGCCCGAGCATGTGGCGCCGCATCTCGCCCACCGCCTCGCCCAGCCCGTGCAGGTAGGCCACGGCGTCAACGCCCAGCTCGGCGACGGTCGGCGCCGGGCCGCCCTTGAGGAGAGCTTCGGTGATCTGTGCCTCGGCGTACTCCTTCGCCGCGTCGTGCACGAAACCCGCGTGCAGCGTCTCGGGGTGCCCCTCCAACACCTCGCCGACCTCCGAGAGCAGCCCCTCGGCCTCGGCGATCAACTCGGAGGCGGTGCCCCACTCCCCGCGGTGCAGGGCGCGGATGCCGTTGGCGGAAGCCTGGATGATCCTCCTAGCGGCGGCGATCGCCTTCTCACGCGCCGCGAAGCGGGCGTCGAGGAGGATCGGATCTCGTGGGCGAGCTCGACGCTCAATTGGCGATCACGCGGACCTGGGGCTCTTCCCACTCAGTCGGCCGCTCGCTCACATGCGCGGTCTTGAGGCGTTGGTCGCGCTGCCGCTTCATCTGACTGAGCGCGGCGACGTAGAGGCCGATCAGCGAGACGAAGAACAAGGCGACGAGAAGCCACTCCAGCGAGGACAGCCGCCACGCCAGCGCGAAGCCTGCGACGGTGAGACCGACCAACGCGACCAACGTCCGGCGGCGACGGGTGCGAATCACGTCGCGGCTGCTGGCGGCGAGGTCGGCGGCCGTCTGCTTCTGCACGTTGGCCATGGAGTGAGTCCAGCGGTCGAACTCCTCAGTGGAGCTCAGGGTCGCCCCGCGTCGGTCGGAGAAGACAACGGGGAGCAAGAAGACGGCCCACACCGCCGCCACCACAAGCAGGGCGACTATGACGCTGACAACCATACCTTCAGACCTCTGTCCGCGGGCACCGTAGCAGGGAGGGGCGCCGTCAATCAACGACCTCCGGCCTGACCCATTCGCCGGCCCTCCCGCCGGCCTTCCTGAGAAGGCGGACCGACTCGATGCTCACGCCTCGCTCAACGCCCTTGACCATGTCGTAGATGGTGAGAGCGGCGGTCGCCGCGGCGGTCATGGCCTCCATCTCAACACCGGTCCGGGCGGTCGTCGCCACCGTCGCCGTGACCCGGACGCCGCGCCCATCCGACTCGAGGCTCACATCCACCCCGGTGAGCGGGATCGGGTGACACAGCGGGATGAGGTCGGCCGTCTTCTTCGCTCCCGCTATGCCGGCCAACCTGGCCGCCGCAGCAGCGTCCCCCTTGGGGAGGTCTCCCGCGGCGAATCGGGAGGCCAGCTCGGGGGACATGGACACAAAACCCTCGGCCACGGCGACCCGGTCGGTCTCCTCCTTGCCGCCGACGTCGACCATGTGCGCCTCCCCCGCCTCGTTGAGATGAGCGAAGCCCCGATCACCCGTCACGCGATCACCCGTCACGCGATCACCCGTCATAGGGGTCCGCCCTGGTCTCGGCGCTCTTGAGCAGCTCCAGCGTCACGGCCTCCCCCTCGTCGACGGCGCTCACGCCGCGAGGCAGGATTGCGAAAGCGTCCGCCGCGGCGGCGCCGGTGAGGATGTTGGAGGCTTGGCTGCCGGTCGGGGCGGCGGCCCAGACCCCGTCGCGCTCTTGGACGCCGACCCTCAAGTAGACGGTCTTGGCGGGGTCGCCGGTCAATCTCCGCCCGGCGACGCCGGCGACCCGGGGGCGCAGCAACGCGTCGGCGCCCTGCATCGCGAGCAAGGCGGGGCGGACGAGAGTCTCAAACGCGATCAAAGCCGACACGGGGTTGCCGGGGAGGCCGAAGAAGAGGGCCCCGCCGATCTTGCCGAACCCGAACGGCTTACCCGGCGCCTGAGCCACCTGCATGAACTCGACGCCGACCTCGTCTCCCAGGACCGCCTTCGTCACGTCGAAGTCGCCCATAGACACGCCGCCGGAGGACACGATCGCGTCGGCGCCGGTCGCCGCCCGGCCGATCGCCGCCCGGAACGCGTCGGCGTCGTCGGGGACGCAGCCGTAGTCGTCCGCGACGGCGCCCGCCTCCTCCAACAACGCCGTCAACATCGGCCGGTTGGCGTCGCGGATCATCCCTGGCGCCAGGTCCTCGGTCTCCGGCGGCGCCAGCTCGTCGCCTGTCGACAACACCACGGCCCGCGGGCGCCGGCTGACCTCCGGCTCGACGCAGCCGACGGCGGCGAGCGCCCCCACATGCATCGGGGTCAGGCGGGTCCCGGCGCCGAACACCTCAACCCCCGCCCGCGCGTCCTCACCGGCCGGCCGGACGTACAGCCCTTCGCCGGCGGAGACGCGAATCGTCGCCTTGTCGCCTTCGGCCGACGCGTCCTCGACGCGGATGACGGCGTCCGCCCCCTCCGGCATCGGGGCGCCGGTCATGATGCGGATCGCCTGTCCCGGCCCGACCGCCGTATCGGCGACCTGGCCCGCCGGGACGTCGGCGAGGATCTCAAGCACCGCTCCCGGCTCGGCGACATCGGCGGACCTGACCGCGAACCCGTCCATCGCCGAGTTCGCCCACTGAGGCACGTCGTGGGAGGCGACGACCGGCGCCGCCAAGACCCGCCCGACCGCATCGGCGAGCGGGACGGTCTCCGACTCAAGCCTCCTCACGGCGGCCAGGATCTCGGCCTGGACCCCTTCGAGCGGCCTCATCCGAGCACGCCTTCGCCGTAGCGGTGACGGCCCAACTCCACGGACGCGCGGAGCATGCTCTCGGGAGTGCCGACGTCGAACATCTCCCCCTCGGCCACGAGCCCGCGAAGGCGACGGCGCAACCCCAGCTCGTGTATGGCGTCGGTCAACTGATACTCCTTGTCGAGCCCGATCGGAGTCCGGTCGAGTGCGTCGAAGACCTCGGGTGTGAAGAGGTAACGGCCGACCAGGCCGTGTCGGGAGGGGGCGTTCTCGGGTCCGGGCTTCTCGACGGCGCCCCCTATCTCGAGGTAGCCGCCGACGACCTCGGACTCTGGGATCACCACCCCGTACTTGGAGAGGTACTCGTCGGTCAACTCCCTCAAGCAGACGACCGACACGCTCCCGTCGTCGCTCCCGGCGGCCAGGTGGGGGAGCACGTCGTAGCCGGGGCGGACGATGTTGTCCGCGAGGAGACAGAAGAAGGGGCGATCCCCGACCAAGTCGGCGGCTTGCCTGACCGCATGCCCGAGGCCGAGCGGCGCCTCTTGGACTACGGGTCGGATCCGGACGCCTTCGAGGCCCGGCAGAGGCCCCCCGGCGCCGAAGTGCCGAGCCACCAGGTCGCCCGCGTCGGCGTCGACCACGAGGATCGCCTCTGCGGCCCCTGCACGGGCAGCCTCCTCGACGGCGTATTGGACGGCGGGCCGGTCGACAACGGTGAGCAGGGCTTTGGGGACCACCCGGCTTGCCGGCCGCATCCGGGTGCCGCGGCCCGCCGCCGGGACAACGGCCACGTCGACGCTCACGTCGGCACCTTCGACTCCTGCCCCCTGACCATTCGGACGATGTTGTCCTTGTGGCGCCCGACGACCAGGGCGATCGCGGCCGCCAACCACACCAGAGCCGCCCCGGACACGTCTTCGAGCCAGACGGCGAGCGGCACGGTGGCCGACACTGCGAGGAGCGATGAGATCGAGGCCGTCTTGGTCAGCTTGGCCGTCAAGGCCCAGACGGCCACGACGATGGGGGCCGTCAGCGGCACGGTGAACAGCAACACCCCCAACCCGGTGGCCACGCCCCTCCCGCCCCGGAAGCGGTGGAAGACGGGGAAGCAGTGGCCGACGACGGCGGCCAGCCCGGCGGCGAAGGCCCAATGGGACAACTCGACGACGGGTGCTGTCGCCTCGGACGCGGCCGCCACATGCCCCAGGTAGGCGCCGAGCACGCCTTTCAGCGTGTCGCCGACCAGGACCGCCGCGGCGGGGCCCTTCCCAACCGTCCTCAAGACGTTGGACATCCCCGGGTTGCCGCTCCCCTCCTCGCGGATGTCCACGCCGTGCAGCTTGGCGATGAAGACCGCGAAGTTGACGCTCCCGATCAGGTAGGCGGCCAAGAGGGCGAGTGCGATGAGCACGGGTCGATCTTATGGCGCCTCCCCGGCGGGACGGCGGAGCTGGAGAGTGGAAGGGGTTGGGGAATGGAAGAGGTCGGCGCTCAGTTGTAGGGTTTGGCGGCCCCCGACTCCGAGCGGACCATCCCTCATGCCCACCTACGAATACGTCTGCAAGAAATGCGGCGAGAGCCTTGAAGTCCTCCAGTCGTTCTCGGACAAGCCGCTGAAGAGGCACAAGGGCTGCGGCGGCGCCCTCCAGAAGGTCTTCCACGCCCGCGGCATCGTCTTCAAAGGCTCGGGCTTCTACGCCACCGACAAGAAGGGCTCGAGCGGGTCGGGGAAGGCGAGCTCGCCGCCGCCGAAGAAGAGCGAGCCGAAGGCCAAGGCCGCCTCCTCCGGCTCGAAGGACTGACCGACGACACCCTTCCGTCGGGGGGCCGCCCCCCGTAGCTTGGGCAACATGCTGTGGCTGCAAACCCCGCCATGGGGCCGCTGGGCCGCCGCGCTGGCGCTGCTGGCGGCGGCGTCGTGGGTCGAGCTCCGGCCCGACCCGCTCGTCGACCACCCGTTCGCCGCCGTCCCCATCGCGGCGGGCGATGAGGTCAACGAGGCGAACACCGAGATGCGTCGCGTCCCGGCGGGGCTGCTCGACGCGGTGAGCCTCGGGGCGACGGCGGTTCGCTCGGTTGAGGAGGGCTCGCCCGTGCTGGACGAGGACACCGGCGCGCCGGGGTCGCAGGTCCCCGCCGGATGGTGGGTCGTCTCGGCGGACATCCCCTCGTGGGCCATGGTCGGCGACGAGGTGCGGCTCGTCATGTTGGGCTCGGGGGCCGTCGCTGAGGGCATCGTCGCCTCCCGGCCGAGCGACGACCTGTTGGAGTCGGGCAAAGGCGGGGTGGCCGTCCCCCCCGAGTCGGTGGACGAGGCTGCGGCGGCCGCCGCCGAAGGCAGGCTGGCGGTCCTCGTGTCGACGGGGTGAGCGTCGCTACCGTGCCGCTGTGCTCGCCGCCGTCGTCTGGGGCCTCATCCAGGGCCTGACTGAGTTCCTGCCCATCTCGTCGTCGGGTCATCTCGTTGTGGTCCCGGCTTTTCTCACCAAGCTCGGGGTGAGCGTCGCCCCGCCCGACCTCGCCGTCTCGGCGGTCCTCCACCTCGGGACGCTGCTCGCCGTCCTCGCCTACTTCCGGGCCGACGTCGTCAAGGTCCTGCGACTCCGCACCGACGCGGAAGGCCGCCGCATCGCCCTGCTGGTGGGAGTCGGGACGATCCCGGCGGTCATCGGCTTGGCGGTCGAGGACAGCCTTGAGCTGTTCGGGGAAACGGCGAGCAACGTCGGCTGGGCCCTCGTCGCCACCGGGGTGATCCTCATCATGGGCGGGCGCCTGGCGACGGGCGATCGGGAGTTGAAGGACGGGCGGGTCGTCGACGCGATCGCGGTGGGGGTCGCTCAGGCGTTCGCCCTGATCCCGGGGATCTCGAGGTCCGGTCTCACCATCAGCGCCGGCCACAGCCGACGTTTGGCGCCGGTCGAGGCCGCCAGGTTCTCGTTCCTTCTCGGGATCCCGGCGATCGCGGGCGCCGGAGCGACCCAGGCGCCGGAGCTGATCGGCGCCGGCAGGCTCGGGCTCGACTTGGTGGTCGGTTTCGCCGTGGCGGCGATCTCCGGGTATTTCGCCATCGCCTGGTTGCTGGCCGCCCTGAGGCGATCGGGTCTGGCGCCGTTCGCGGCCTACTGCCTCTTGGCGGGGCTCTTGACGGTGCTGACGCTCTGAGCGGGCCGCAACGGCCGGCCCGCCCTACAAGACCGCGTCGAGGCCCAAGTGGACCCCGCCGGGCAGGTCGCGGACATGTCTCACGGCGTGAAGGGCGCCCGAGGCGAACGATTGATACGACGTCGACAGGTGCTCGATCGACAGGACCTCGCCGGCGTTGGACAGGGCCACCTCCTGTTGGGAGATGAGACCGGGCAGACGGAGGGCGTGAACCCGCACCCCTTCGACGGCGGCCCCCCTCGCGCCGGCCACCAGCTCCTCGGAGGCTTCCGACGACGCCCCGCCGGCCGACGCCACCCCCATCGCCGACGCCAGGGCCGTGCCCGAGGGCGCGTCTGCTTTGTCGGCGTGGTGACGCTCGACTATCTCGACGGCCTCGAAGCGGGGAGCGGCCTCGGCTGCGAAACGCATCATCAACACGGCGCCGATAGAGAAGTTGGGGACCACCAGACAGGAGGTCTCGTCGCCCCAGAAGCTCTCAAGCTCGGCGAGGCGATCGGGGGTGAAACCGGACGTGCCGACGACGGTGGGTAGGCCCATGTCGGCCCAGGCGCGGAGGTTCTCCATGACGACCGGCGTCGGGGCGGCCTCCACCAGCACGTCGGCGTCGACGCGCGAGGGGTCGGCGACGACGACGCACCCGGCGACGGTCTCGCCGGCGAGCAGCGGGTTGAACATGGCCGTGGGCGTGATGTCCGCGGCGGCGGCGGCGGCCGAGGCGACCGCGTCGGCCAGCTTCCCTCCGGCCCCGGAGATCGCCAACCGAATCATCGGCCTGTCTCGGCTAGTCGTCTGCCGCACATACAACGCCCTCCAACTGGTCTCCTGATGCTCCGGATTCGCCTATACCGTAGTCTGTGCATTGAGAATGGCTCCCGGGCCTCAGGCGGGGGCTCGTCAGTCCATGACGACGGCGACGCCGGCGAAACCGCCCGCGAACGCGCCGAACAAGACACCGGGAAGGACGGCCGTGGCGAAGGCGTCCGCGAGGTCGAGGTCGGCGATCATCATCACGGCGACCATGATGACGGCGATGGACGCGGGGATCCCGATCACCGCGCCCACGACGACCGCCTTGGCCATTCGCGCTGCGGCCCCGACTCCGTCCTCGGCTGCTTGCTCCGACATGGGCGCCAATGATGGCAGGTCCGCTTCGACCGGGCGATTCGCGACCCGCGGGCCCGCCTCGGCCGGGCCGTCGCCTACGCCGAGGCGCCTACCCCTCAGGGGCGAACAGCCGCTGGAGAGGCCCGTATCCTCGGAACATGCCCAGAGTGATCCCGAACAGCAGGGCCTGATGCACCCCCGACAGCGGCTCGGGCCCCGAATCGGCCTCTGAGCCGCCCGGCTCCGCCCCGCCTTCAGGGCCGGCGGGGGCGCCTGTGGGCCCGGTGGAACCGCCCGTCACGCCCGGAACGGTGCGTTGCTGGTCGGGCGCAACATCGGTGGAAGGCGGATGATCGGCCCGATCGTTCGGCCCCTGGTCGTCGCTCACGATGATGATCCGACTGTCGTCTTCCACAACGGTCCTGGATTCGGGCTCGCCCGCAGCTATCAGATCCAACACTTCGGGGCTGATCGTGGCCGGAGGGGCAGGAATGGTGGTTGTTGTCGCCGCCGCTGCGCCCGACGAGCTCTTCGCCAAGCCAGTTTCGGCGGGGGTGGGCGATCCCGATTGGCCGGTTGACGGCGACGATGATTGGCCCAGCAGCTCATGCGCCTTCTTGCGATTCGCGTCGGTGCACCGATTCCGGTATTTGTGACCCGTCCAATGCGCCGCAACACAATCGGCCAATGACTCGTTCTTAGCCAGATCGTATCCGCCCAGCTCCCAGAGGAAGTGGTGCGCCAATTCATGGGCTGCGATGAACCGTCGACGGTTCCATGAGTCGTCCAAGAGACCGCTACTGAAGCAGATCACGGGAGGGTTACCCCGTTGATAGGTGGCCGTCACGTTGCCGTGTGCACCGGCGGTGCATGTGCCGGAGCGAAAGACGACCTCTCTCCATCCGGGGAGACCCTCGACCATCTCCCGGACCCCGGCGGGGAACTGCGACGGCGGCGGGATGGCGACGGTTGTCGTCGTAGCCACGGGCGGGACCGTGGTCGTGGTGGTGACCGGGCGGGCGACTGTCGTGGTTGTCGCCCACGAGCCAGGCACCGTCGTGGTCGTGAAAACTGCGGTTGTGGCGGTCGTTCGGGCGACGGTCGTTGTTGTCGTCGAAGGCGGAGGCGGCGCGGGAGCCGTCGTCGTGGTGGTGGTGGTGGAAGGCGAAGGGGCGCCGGTGGTCGTTGTAGTCGTAGTTGTCGGCTGAGTTGTAGTTGTCGTCGCCGCTACTGAGCATGTGAGCGCCTGGAACTCAGAGTGCGGCGTGCCGGCCCCGTAGTCGATTCCCTCGCTCGGCAGATACCAGACGCGGACACCGACCCTTGCCTTGAGCCTGCCTTCATTCAGGCATTGGAGCGAGACGGACAGGATATCGGAGTGGGGGGCGCTGATGTGGGCGCCGACGCCCTTGGCGCCGTACACGGTCTCCAGCAACTCTTTGGCGGTCGAGCTGGTGACGACGAAGCTCGCTTCTTTGGCCACATAATCCTCTCCGTTCACTGGAGCGGGTTGCGGTGCGTTCTTGTCGGCGTCCCAGATTTGGGTTGTTGCGTAATCCACCGCGTCGCCGCTGTCGGCCAACGCTATGCTCGCCCCTGTCGTCAGAAATAGTAGGATGACGACGAGAATTAAGATGGGCCTTAGAGGCAAGTAACGAGAAGACAAACATGCAGTGGGCTCAGTCGGATAACTCGGGCCGCTCGACGAGTAGGACAAAGACGACGAGCGAGGAGCCAGCCTCCCACGGTGTGATGCGAACATCTGGACACAACATTGTAGCACAGTTTCTCGAGAAATACAAGTAGGAATTTTCGCGCATCACAGGGAAGGGGCCGGGCGACCCCGACTCCCTCAGAGCCGGAAGGTCTCCCACGGGTGGTCGCCGGGGATCCCCCAGACCGCCCTCATCCGCCGTTCCGTCGGCTCAATGATGACCGCGCCGCAGGTGCCCACGTCGGACATGTCGTCGACGCGGCGGGAGACCCGGGGGTCGGCCAGGAGCGCGTCCGCGTCGTTGGCGAGTCGGGCCCCCACCTCGAGGCGGATGTTGCTGCTGTCGACCAGCTCCCGGCTGCGCACGCCCTCTTCGGCGGCTGTTCGTCTGCTGAGGCAGTGGTTGGTGTGGACGATGGGTTTGTCGCGGCTCCGAGTGATCTTGTGCTTCCTCGGCATCGCTTCGATGTTCACACCCTCCCCGTCGGGGCCCATGATCTGGTAGTTGTGCCCGCCGGCGAGATCGGCGCTCACCACCGCGTCGACCGCCGACTCGAGGTCCGTCTGCTCCAGGATCTTGCGAACGACAAACGGCCAGGTGACGCCGGGCTTTCCGATCGAGGTCAGGTTGTTGATGCCGACGGAGAGACCGGCCTCGTTCATTCCCATCTGGCCAAGGCAGCCGGTGGTTGTCTGCACGATCGCGGCCGGGCCGACCAGCGGGTCGAGCTTCAAGATCATGATGAACTCCCCCGCCGAGGCGTGCATGTCCCAGGTGGCGGCGTAGAACCTCAGGCCGGGGTTGAGGACCGCCGTGCAGTTGTGCTCCTCCGGGGCCGCGCCGACCTTGGCCCTGACCGCGTCGACGAGATCGGTGAACCCGCCCACGACCACCGCCTCGGCGGGTGTGATGCCGGCTGCGCCCGACATGGCGACCATCTCGGCGTAGAGCTCGGAGGCGTAACGCTCGTGGTGCTCCAAGGTCTCCTCCGCCGACTCCACGATGAGGTCCCTGTCGGCGACTCCTCCGCTCCAGCCTTCCTGCGAGCTGAGCCTGATCCGCTCTTCGAGGTACTTGCCGATCATCGGGCCGCAGGACTCGCCGTGGCCCTTGCCGAGGTCGGCCGAGTCGCCGAATATCTCCAGCACTCGCAACGATCCGCCGTACATGGCGCACAGGCTACACGGCGGCCGACGGCCCCAAGCGCGAAGCGTTCTACCCGCCCCCGTTGCCCTGACCGCCCTCGGCCTTCGCCTTGCCCTTGGTGTCCGGCTCGATCTGCATCACGGCGTTCTCGGTCCATCTGATCGTGGGGAAGGGGAAAAGCCCGGTGACGCTGGTGTGGCTGAACTCGAGGAGCACGCCGATGCTGTCGAGGCCGGGCGGCACCCGATCTCGAGGTGTGCCGTCCGGATCCCAAGCGCAACACGGTGTGTCGGCCTGCAAGGCGTGGGTCCCGGCGTCTCCGCAGATCAGGTTGTCGGCGAGGCCATTGTTCCGATACTTGTTGATCAGTTTCCTGTCGGAGGGCAGCGACCCGTCCGGCTCGGCTTTGTAGATCGTCACAGTCTCGAGGTTGGAGAACCGGAGATCGCACGCCGCCTCCTCGACCATGTTGAGGATGAAGGCGTCGGCGTTGGGGTCGTCAGCGGCGGCGGCGCCGGCCCGCGCCCCGGAGCGCGCGGCGTTGGAGACCGTTATGTAGTCGATGACCAAGAACCCGATCTCGGCGAGGCCGACGGCGAGAAGGAACAGGATCGGGAGCACCAGCCCGACCTCAAGCAGGGCCGCCCCGTCGTCGCGTCTGCGCTTCAGTCGGCTCATCACTCAAATACCTGAGGCTCGATCTGGAGGCGGGAGGTCGCCGTGAAATTGGTCGAGGCGCCGAAATAGCCGGTCAGCCATCGATGGGTCATGTCGACCTGAACCGCGATGCGGTCGGTGATGGGGGCGGAGATGTCGCGGTCGTGCGGGTCCCAGTCCGGGGTGTCGTACGAGCTGCGTCCCGGCTCGGGGCACGGCGACCAGTCGCAGCATCCGAGAAGGCCGACTTTGCCGATCGAGCTACAGCCGGTGCCGGGCCGATATGTGTATGTGGTGCCCACGTCGGGGTCGTCGGCGTTGAACACCCGCACCTCGCTGCCGCCCACGAGCCCGACCGGGCCCAGGGACTCCTCCACCTTGCGGAGGATGGCGATGTCGGCGTGACGGTCGTTCCCCAACGTGGCGCCCTCCCTGACCCCCTCCCGGGTGGCGTGGCTCACTGAGAGGAAGTCCTTGAAGGCCAGCCCGAACTCGACCAACCCGAACAAGGCGAGCATGAGGAGGCCGTAGGACATGGCGGCTTCCACCAAGGTGGCGCCCCGCTCCCCGTTTTTCCTTTTCTGCATTGGGTTTCTCATGCGCTTCACTCCGTTGGTCTGTGAGTGGTGAATACCCACAGAGAGTATCTCTGAAGCGGGGGACCGGCAATAGGTTGAGAGGCCCAATGCCGTGGGTCGGGTCAGTCGCTCCGGGCGGCGAGGCGGCGATTCTTGAGTTTCGCCCTCATGAAGTCGGCGTTCATCATCGCGATGAAGTCGATGCTGACCGACTTGGGGCAAGCCTTCTCACACTCGCCGTGGTTGGCGCAGGGCCCGAAACGCTCCTCCATCACGCCGACCATTCGCTCGGTGCGGGCCCAGCGCTCGGCTTGGCCCTGCGGGAGGAGGTTGAGGTGGCTGATCTTCGCCGCCGTGAAGAGGCTCGCCGCGCCGTTCGGGCACGCCGCCGCGCATGCGCCGCACCCGATGCACGCCGCCGCGTCGAACGCCGCGTCGGCGACCTCCTTCGGGATCGGGATGAGGTTGGCGTCCACGGCCGAGCCGGTGTCGATCGAGATGTAGCCGCCGGCGGCGATGATCTCGTCGAAGGCCGACCGGTCGACCATGAGGTCCTTGATGACGGGGAAGCCGGTGACTCGCCAAGGCTCAACGACGATGGTCGCCCCGTCCTTGAACTTCCTCATGTGGAGCTGGCAGGTGGCGGTGCCGAGCTGAGGGCCGTGGGGGAGCCCGTCGATCATCAGGCCGCATGCGCCGCAGATGCCTTCGCGGCAATCGTGCTCGAACGTGATCGGCGCCTCGCCCTGATTGACCAACCGCTCGTTGAGGACGTCGAGCATCTCCAAGAAGGACATCTCGTCGGAGATGTCGTTGACCTCGTATGCTTGGAAGCCGCCGGGCTGATCGCGGTCGTCTTGTCTCCAAACCTGAAGCGTGATGTTCACTTGTAGCTCCTGACGGTCGGCTCGACGTACTCGAAGTCGAGCGGCTCGACGGTCAGCTCCGGGTTGGCGGCGTCCCCCGTCCACTCCCACGCCGACACGTTGGCGAAGTTGTCGTCGTCGCGGACGGCCTCGCCCTCTTCGCTCTGATGCTCTTCGCGGAAGTGGCCGCCGCAAGACTCCTCGCGGTTGAGGGCGTCGATCGCCATGACCTGGGCCAGCTCGAAGAAGTCGTCGACTCGCCCGGCGCGTTCCAGGCTCTGGTTGAGCGTGTCGCCGGCGCCGAGGACGCGGGCCCCCGCCTTGTACTCCTCGTGGAGAGCGGGGATCTCGGAGATCGCCTTGTTCAGGCCGGCGGAGTTTCTCGTCATCCCCACATGCTCGAGCATGATCTTGCCCAACTCCTTGTGGAACCAATCCACCGAGTGCGACCCGTCGGCGGAGAGGAACCCGTCGTAACGGCCCCTGACCTCGTCTTCGACTTGCCGGAACTCCGGGTCGCCGGCGGGCACCGGCTCGGTGTTCAGCCAATCCGCCAGGTAGTCGCTGATCGTGGCGGGTAACACGAAGTAGCCGTCGGCCAGGCCCTGCATGAGCGCCGAGGCGCCGAGGCGGTTGGCGCCGTGATCGCTGAAGTTGGCCTCGCCGATCGAGTAGAGCCCTGCGATCGTGGTCATCAGGTTGTAGTCCACCCAGAGGCCGCCCATCGTGTAATGCGGGGCCGGGTAGATGCGCATCGGCGCCTCGTAGGGGTCCTCCTCGGTGATTCGGTTGTACATCTCGAAGAGGTTCCCGTACCGCTCCTCGATCACGTCTCGGCCGAGCCGCTCGATCGAGTGCTTGAAGTCGAGGTACACCCCGTTGCGCAGCTTGCCGACGCCTTTCCCGGAGTCGACCATCCGCTTGGCGGCGCGGGAGGCGATGTCGCGTGGCGCCAGGTTGCCGAAGGCGGGGTAGATCCGCTCCAGGTAGTAGTCCCGGTCCTCCTCTCCGATCTCGGCGGCGCTACGCTCGTCGCCGGCTTTCTTGGAGACCCAGATTCGGCCGTCGTTGCGCAGCGACTCCGACATGAGGGTGAGCTTCGACTGGAACTCGTCGGACGCCGGGATGCAGGTGGGGTGTATCTGTGTGTAGTTCGGGTTGGCGAACGCCGCCCCGCGGCGGTGGGCCCTCCAGATGGCGGTGGCGTTGCAGGCCATGGCGTTGGTGGACAGGTAGTAGACGTTGGAGTACCCGCCGGTGGCCAACACCACTGCGTGCGCCGAGTGACTCCTCACCTCGCCCGTGACGAGGTCGCGGGTCACGATGCCGACGGCCCGGCCGTCCTTGAGCACCACGTCAGCCATCTCGGTGCGGGAGTGCAGCTTCACCGAACCGGCGGCTACCTGCCTCATCAGGGACGAGTAGGCGCCGAGCAACAACTGCTGGCCGGTGGTCCCCCTTGCGTAGAAGGTCCGAGCGACCTGGGCGCCGCCGAAGGAGCGGTTGTGCAGCATGCCCCCGTACTCGCGGGCGAAGGGGACGCCTGCGGCCGTGGCCTGGTCGATGATGCCCAGCGACATCTCGGCCAAGCGGTAGACGTTGGCCTCGCGGCTGCGGTAGTCGCCGCCCTTGATGGTGTCGTAGAAGAGTCGGAACACCGAGTCGCCGTCGTGGTGGTAGTTCTTGGCGGCGTTGATCCCGCCCTGGGCTGCGATCGAGTGGGCCCGGCGGGGCGAGTCGTGGAAGGTGAAGAGCTCCACCTCATAGCCCGCCTCGCCCAACGCGGCGCCTGCGCCTGCGCCTGCCAGGCCGCTGCCGACGATGATGACTCGGAACCTGCGCCTGTTGGCCGGGTTGACCAGCTTGACGGAGAGTTTGTGGTTCTCCCACTTGTCCGCCAGCGGGCCGTCGGGGATCTTGGCGTCGAGCTGAAGCGCCATGGCCTAACCCACCCACCCGACCATCACGGCGACCGGCATGATCGCGTTGCCGACGAAGACGAGGGCGGCGAGCCCGACCGCGAACATCCTGCGCCAGGGGTTGAACCGAGGGTGGTTGGCGCCGACGCTCTGGAACATCGACCAGGCCCCGTGGTAGAGGTGGGAGGCGAGCAGGCCCATAGCGACGATGTAGATGATCGCCACGGGCGCCCTGGAGAATGAGGCGACGAAGTTGGCGTAGATCTCGCCGTGCTCCCAGTGCTCGGGCGCCGCCGGCTGCCTTCCCAGCGTCATGTCGGCCAAGTGGAACAGCAGCCAGGCGAGGAAGATCGTCCCGCTCGCCCGCATCGTCCGGCCCGCGTAGTCGGCGGCCAGGTAGCGGCGCGGGCCCTGATACGGCTCGTCCCGGGCCTGTCGGCTCATCAGCGTCAGCGCGTACGCCGAGTGGACGTGCAGCAGGAAGACGACGATGAGGACCGTCCTGAAGATCCAGAGGACCGCCGTTTCCGGGAGGATGGGGAAGAGGAGCGATCGAAGGGCCTCTCCGTAGAGGTCGATCTCCGCCGCGCCGGCCACGTCGGGGAAGAAGATCTTCCAGTTGCCGACCATGTGGACCAGGACGAACCCGATGATCATCGCGCCGGTCACGCCCATGATCCACTTCTTTCCCACGGCCGAGCGGTAGAGCTCGACGAGGAAGGGCGCCCTCTTCTTCTCGGCTGTGACGGTCACTGCGGGCCGCATTATGGCATGGCGGCGACGAGCCCAAATCTCGGTCGACCGGCCCGCGCCCGAACGGGCCTTGACGTTGTGCGCGCTATGGCATAATGTCATCGCGGTAATTACACATGTGTTAGGAGATGTGCGGATGCAGAGCAAGCTTGTCGAAGCCCTGGCAATGGGCGAGCTCTTGTGGCAGGACTACGCGAACTGCCGGGGCGGCGACGCGAACCTGTTCTTCCCCGAGCGCGGCGCCTCCACCAGGAGGGCCAAGGCGATCTGCGACGCGTGTGACGTCAAGGCCGAGTGCCTCGACTACGCGATCGAGATGGGCGAGAAGTTCGGGATCTGGGGCGGCCTCAGCGAGCGCGAGCGACGACGGGTGCGCCGCGAGCGTCAGGTCGCTCAGCCTCGCGCAGGCTAGGCGGGCGGGGCGCGCAGGGCGGTAGCCTTCCGGCGTGCCGTCACCTGAGCCCGAAAGACCATCATCGGCTGTGAGCCGTCCCTCGATCCTCGACGCGGCGCAAGCGGCGGAGCTTCTGGGCATGAACGTCCAGATGGTCAGGCGCTACGCCCGCGAGGGGAGGCTGCCCGCCTACAGACTCCCCGGCGGGCGGGCTTTCCGTTTCCTCACAGACGAGATCTACGAGTTCCTTCGCTCCCACCCGGCGGCCGCTCCCGACGAGGGCCCGCCCGCCGACGGCGTCAAGGAGACGCAGTCGAGCGGATGACCGCCAACACCATGTCGAGAGGCACGGCCAGCTTGCGCTGATCGACATCTTCGACCTCGACGTGATCGACGGCCACGGCGGCGATCTTGCCGACCGCCAGGTCCCCGGCCGGAAGGGCGAGCCGGACCGTCGTGCCCTCTGCGGAGTGTTTCTGCAGCAGGCCGCGGAAGGTCTCCGGCGAGTCGGGCCACGGCGGCTCCGGGGGCCCCGGGGGGAGGATCGACCACCTCGCCGCGTCGAGCCGCACGTCTTCGGCTTGGCCCGAGCCGAGGATCGACGCGTAGTCCGACCCGGCGGCCCTGACCGCGCCGCCGAAGCTGTGCCCTCCGTACTCGACGAAGACGCGGTCCCCGCGGCCTGCGAGATCCTTCAGCACGTCGCTCAAGCTGAGCGTCGAACGCCCGGCCTGCCCGGTCGGCGCCTCGCCCATCGGCCCGGTCGGCGCCTCGCCCACCGCCCCGCGAGCAGGTCGCGACGGCGCCCGACCCGGCTCGTTGATCATGTCCAACTCCTTGTCTCGGCGATGACAAGAGGATCGGCCTGATCGCGGCGGTCCTCAAGCGAGGCCCGGCGGGTCGGCGGGTCGGCTTCACGCTGAGCGAGGTTGTCGATTATCCTGAGGTTCCCGTTCGGGGGTGGTGTAATAGGCAACACGACAGGTTCTGGCCCTGTTATTGAGGGTTCGAGTCCTTCCCCCCGAGCTCGGCCTCGCCGCGCGGCGAGGCCGTGACCCGCTCCCGTCGTCTAGCGGTCAAGGACGCCGGCCTCTCAAGCCGGTAACGCCGGTTCAAATCCGGTCGGGAGTGCGACGCGGCCCGCGGCCGCTCAGGCGCCCTGCATTGGCCCGCGGCCGCGGCCCTCCCTATAATCGGGCGCCGCCCCGACCCGGAGAGAAAGCCGCCAATGATCGACACCATCTTGTACATCGCGCTCGTCGCGGGCGCCCTGGCCATCGCCTTGGCCTTCTACTACGCCCGGGCGGTGATGGCCGCTCCTCAGGGCAACGAGCGCATGGTCGAGTTGTCCACGGCCATACGGCAAGGCGCCATGGCTTTCCTGCGGCGCGAGTACACCTGGGTCTCCGTCTTCGTCGTCGTCATGGCGATCCTCATCGCCGCCCTGTTGGACTGGGGCCGCCCTTGGGGGGCCGTCGCCTACGTTCTCGGCGCCGTCCTCTCGGCCCTGGCCGGGTATGTGGGGATGCGCATCGCCACCGCCGCCAACGCCCGCACCGCTGAGGCGGCGCGCCAGGGCGGGGCGGGCAAGGCCCTCCCGATCGCCTTCCGCGGCGGCGCGGTCATGGGCTTCACGGTGGCGGGCCTCGGCCTCCTCGGCGTGGGTCTCGGGTTCTGGTTCTTCAAAGACGTGCTCGGCCTCGCCGAGGACTGGGTGAACATCGTCACGGCCATCGGCCTCGGCGGCTCGTCTATCGCTCTGTTCGCCCGCGTCGGGGGCGGCATCTACACCAAAGCCGCCGACGTCGGCGCCGACCTCGTCGGCAAGGTCGAGGCGGGGATCCCCGAGGACGACCCCCGCAACCCGGCCGTCATCGCCGACAACGTCGGCGACAACGTCGGCGACGTCGCCGGGATGGGCGCCGACCTGTTCGAGTCCTACGTCGGAGCGCTCGTCGCCCCGGTCGCCTACTCGGCGATCGCGTTTTTCGGCGCGAAGTTCCAGGCCGAGGCGATCATCTTCCCCCTCGCCGTCGCCGCCCTGGGCATGTTCGCCTCGATCATCGGGTCGTTCCTCGTCAAGGCGAAGGACGACTCCCATCTGGCGGCTGCGCTCCACCGGGGCGCCAACTTCGCCATGATCGCCACCGCGCTCGGCGTCGCCGGGCTCGCCTACTGGATCTTCGGCGATGTCGTCGACAACTGGCTCGGCGCCTGGGTCGCCGTCGTCGCGGGCCTCGTCGTCGGCTGGTTCGTCGGCAAGATCTCCGAGTGGTTCACCTCCGACCGCCACAAGACGGTGAAGGAGATCGCCCGCCAGTCGCAGACCGGCCCGGCGACCGTGATGATCACGGGGATCGCCGAGGGCATGCGGTCGGCGGCCTTCTCGGTCATCGTCGTCGCCGCCGGGATCGGCGCCGCCTTCGCCGCGGGCGACTGGGCGATGGGCGACGGCGGCGGCATCTACGGGGTCGCCATCGCCGCCATCGGGGTCCTCGCCACGCTTGGCATCACCATCTCGGTAGACGCCTACGGCCCCATCGCCGACAACGCGGGCGGCATCGCCGAGATGGCCCACCTCGACCCCGAGGTGCGCGAGTCGACCGACGCTCTCGACTCGCTGGGCAACACCACCGCGGCCATCGCCAAGGGTTTCGCCATCGCCTCGGCGGCCGTCACCGCCCTCGCCCTCTTCAACGCCTACACGAAGGCGGTCGGACTTGAGAGCATCGACATCTCTCAGCCCGAGGTCACCATCGGCCTCTTCATCGGCGCCATGTTCACCTTCCTCTTCGCCGCTCTCACCATGAACGCGGTGGGGCGCGCCGCGGGCAAGATGATCGACGAGGTCCGCCGCCAGTTCCGGGAGATCGCGGGGCTGAAGGAGGGCGACCCCGAGGCGAAGCCGGACCACACGACTTGTGTCGACATCGCGACCCAAGGCGCCCTCCGGGAGATGGTCGTTCCCGGCGCCATCGCCATCGCCCTGCCCCTGGCGGTCGGGTTCTACAGCGAGGAGATGCTCGGCGGGCTGCTCGGCGGCGCCCTGGTCACCGGTTTCCTGCTGGCGATCTACATGGCCAACGCCGGCGGGGCCTGGGACAACGCCAAGAAGCACATCGAGAGCGGCGCCTTCGGCGGCAAGGGAAGCGAGTCCCACAAGGCGGCAGTCATCGGCGACACGGTGGGCGACCCGTTCAAGGACACCTCCGGCCCGGCGATGAACATCGTCATCAAGGTGATGACCATCGTCTCGCTCATCTTCGCCTCGGCCTTCGTCGGCTGACCCGCCCTCCGGGCGGCGGGCGGCGGGCCGGGGAGGTCGTTTCGCATTCGTCGCGGGCGAAGCCATGATTGGGCCGTGATCCCGTTCCGGTCCCCCAGCCCCCTGAGAGAGATCGTCTTCATCCGCCACGCCAAGTCGCAGGCGAACGTCGATGGCGTGTGGAACGGCCAGTCCGACGGGCCCTTGTCCACCGAGGGCGAGGCGAGCCTGGCCCCGCTGGCGAGGCGGCTCGCCGACCGGGGATTCGACCGGGTGATCAGCTCGTCGCTGCAACGGGCGCGCCGCACCGCCGAGTCGTTCGCGGACCGCTGCGAGATCAACGACGAGCTGATTGAGATCAACCTCGGCCGCTGGGAGGGCAGGGCCCTCGCCGAGATCCAGGCCGAGGAGGGCGATGAGCTGAGGCGGGCGATCTCCGCCAGGACGATCCCGATGGGCGGGACCGGGGAGAGCCTGGAGCAGGTCACCGAGCGGGTCTTGGTCGCCGTGGACAGGATCTTCGACGAGCTGGGAGACGGGCGCTCGGCCGCCGTCGTGACCCACGGCGGTGTGATGCAGGCGGTGCTGCACCGGCACATGGCGGGCAAGAACCGCCGCGCTCGCGCCTTCACCGCCAACACGGCCATCTCCAGCGTGGTCCGCGAAGGCGGTCGGCCCCGGTTGGCGGTCTTCAACGACCTGGCGCATCTCGGCGGCCGCCCTGCCCACATCCAGGCCCGGCTCGGCGCCGGCGACCCGGTTCTTGCGCTGATCCGCCACGGGCGCACCAGAGCCAACGTCGAGAGGCGCTGGCAGGGCCAGGGAGACTGGGGGCTCGACGATCTCGGGACGCGCCAGGCGGACGCTCTTGGGGAGTGGTACGGGAAGGTGTCCCGCGTCTACTCGTCTCCCCTGGGGCGGGCCGCCGCAACGGCCGAGAGGATCGCGGCGAACGGCGTGATCCGTCTCGACGGGCTGAAAGAGCTGGAGATGGGGGAGTGGGAGGGCCTGACCACCGAGGACATCGTCGCCCGGTGGCCCGAGAAGATGGAGACCATCTACCGGCGAGGCGTCGACCTGCGGCGCGGCGAGACCGGGGAGAGCTGGGGCGAGCTCACCGCGAGGGTCTCCAACACGATCCACTCCCTTGAGACGGCGACGGGCGAGCCAACGGCCGTGGTCGCTCACGGAGGAGCGATCCGATCGTTCGTGTCGTCGCTCACCAAGACCGAGGACACCCATGCCGAGTCGCTGTTCACCCCGGCCAACACGTCGGTGACCCACGTCGCTCTCACCCCGAGCGGCGCCGAGATCCTCGACTACTCGGTTGCGCCCCACCTGGAAACCCTCCTATAGGGCTTCGTCGTGCCCAGCTACGAGTCGCGCCGTTATGTGAAGGCCAACAGGTGGGACCCGTCCCACCTGAGGCGGGTTGACCGCCTCCTTCCCGTCGAGGAGGGCGCCCGCGTGCTCGAGGTCGGGTGCGGGGCCGGGCACCTCACAGAGCGGCTCGCCGACCGGGGGATCGACATCACGGGGGTCGACGCCAACCCGACGGCGGCTGAGGTCGCGGAGAGCGAGCGAGTCCTGCACATGAGGGCTGAGGCCCTTGAGTTTGACGACCGGTCGTTCGACGCCGTGATCTCGGTGCATGCCCTCGAGCACATCCCCGAGCTGGGCCGTGCCATTGAGGAGATGGCGCGGGTGCTGAGACCGGGGGGCAGGCAACTCCACATCTACCCGGCCGAGCCGATCATGGGCCTGTACGCCGTCCCCGCTTCGGTGATCCTCCACGGGACGCCCTTCAGGGCCCGGGAGGTCCACTGCCAGAAGCTCTGGCCGGCGAAGCTGCGTCGGATGATGGCCCCTGTGGGCCTCACCGAGATCCACCACGAGTTCAGCCTCCTCAAGTCGCCCCAGTTCTGCTCCGTGTTCGAGAAGGCCGGGTAGGGCGATGTTCACCTGTCAAGGCTGCGGCAAGGAGTTCGAGGTCCGCCAGGAGATCCTCGACCGCTACCCGGGATGGTCGCCGGCGCGGTGTCTCGACTGCCGGGCGAACGCGGAGGGATCCGGCGACCGGTCGGCGGCCGCGGCCGGCCGTCAGGCGCCTTCGGCCTCGGCGCGGCGAGACATGACCGTCCGCGAGGTGCTGGCCGCGTTCAAGGAGGGCCCCACGACCGGTCTCTTCACCGACGGCTCATCGGAGGGCAACCCCGGCCCCGGGGGGTGGGGCGCCGTGCTTGTCGTCGACGACAGGATCGTCGGCGAGGACTACGGGTCGGACGCCCACACCACCAACAACCGCATGGAGCTCATGGCTTTGATCGCAGGCTTGAAGATGGTCCCGCCCGACTCGAAGGTCACCGTCTACTGCGACTCCCAGCTCGTGGTGAACATCGTCACGGAGTGGGCGGCCGGTTGGGAGGCGAGAGGATGGCGGAAGAAGTCGTCCGGCCCCATCGCCAACCTGGACCTGGTGAAGGAGGCGCACGCCCTCGCGCAACGGCGCCCCTTGGCCGACATCCGATGGATCAAGGCCCACAGCGGGTACCGATGGAACGAGTACGCGGACGCCTTGGCGACGGCCTACCGCCGAGAGGAGATGTGACCGCGGCGCGAGAGGCGGCATCTCCGCGTAGCTCTCGGGGGCCCCGGCTTCGGCTTGACCTCGGCCGCTGCGAGACTTCCCCGCCGTGAGACCCCCGGTGCGCGCAGCGGCGCCTTTGGCGTCTTCGGTCGCTTGGGCGGTCGCCCTCATGGTCGACGGCGGGGGCCGCGGGGCGGGGTCGGTCCTCCTCATGGGCCTTGGTCTCTTGCTCATGGGGGCGACGTCGGTCGTCGGCATGGTGGTCGCCGGGGCGAAGTGGGCGCACAGGCTGGCGTTCGCCGCGATCGGGGCGGCCGTCTTGACGGCAGCTACCCGGCCGGTGGATCTTCTCTGGGGCTTTGCTCTTGTCCTCACGGCGTTGGCCGCCGCCGCGATTTTGTCGGCGCGGCCGGAGCCCAGGGCGACGTCGCCCGCCGCCGGGCCGCCGGAGCGGGCGGTCGTGGTTTCCTTGGTCCTGTTGTCGGCGCCCTTCGCTCTCGGCGCCATCTCCCCGGAGGCGTCTTGGCCGGAGTTGACGACGGCGTTGTCGGCGCTTGTCGTCGCTTTCGCCTACACCCGCGTCGCGCCCGGGGGCCTGTTCGCCCTCCGATACCTCTGGCCTGCGTTGGCCGTGGGCTTGGCGCTCCCTATGGGCCTCCCGGCGGGCGCGGTCAGCGCCGTCCTCGGCGCGGCGGTCTTCGGCCTCGGGTCACAGGAGTCGGTGAAGACGGCTTTCCACCCGCTGCTTGAGCCCGGCCCCGCCTTCCCCGCCCCGACCCGACGCGCGTCCGGTGAGCCGCCCGCCGTTGATGAGCGGCCCCGATGAGGCGGCCCAACCCTTGGATCGCCGTCCCTTCGATCCTGTTGGGCTTGCTTGCCGGGGTGATCGGCTGGGTCGTCACCGACGTGAGTTGTCGTCCGGCGTCGTGTTTGGGATGGGCCGCCGCGCTGGCGGCCCTGGCGTTCCTGACGGTGACGGTCAGCGCCGCGGTCGTCCTGGCGCTCGTCTACCGCAGCATCGCCGAGTGGAGAGACGACGCCTGAGGACCGCCCCTCAGGAGACCGAGTGGGCGAGGGTGGAGTACCAGTGGAAGCTGTCTTTTGGCGTCCTCTCGCCGGTGGTGTGGTCCACCCAGACAAGGCCGAAACGTTGTGAGTAGCCCGACGCCCACTCCAGGTTGTCGAGCAAAGACCACACGAAGTAGCCGTCGACCGGGGCGCCCGCCGCCCTGGCCCGGCCCACGGCGGCGATGTGGCTCTCGAGGTAGTCGATCCTGCGCCGGTCGGCGATCCGCCCGTCGGGGCCCGGCCCGTCCGAGAACGACGCCCCGTTCTCGCTGACGATGATCGACGGCGGGGCGTGCTCGTCGGCGACCCGGCGCAGGAACATCTCCAAGCCGTCCGGGTCGATCCTCCACCCCATCTCGGTGTGGCCGTCCGGGGGGCTCGCGCCGGGAGGGACCGCGGGCTCGTCGGCCTCGTCGGCCCCTGCCGAGACCTCGGTCGTCGTGTAGTAGTTGACGCCGAGGAAGTCGATCGGCGCCCCGATCAGCTCCATGTCGCCGGGGCGGGCGATCGATCCCATGCCTCCCGGGATGCGGCCCCTCTCCCGGAACGCCCGCTCCGCGTCCGCCGGGTATCCCTTCCCGAACACCGGGTCGAAGAACCACCGGTTGCGGTAGCCGTCGAAGCGCCGCGTCGCCTCGGCGTCCTCCGCGGACGGCCCGGCCGGCGTCGCCGGCCGGCAGTCGAGGGCCAGGCCCGCCCGGCTGTCGGGGGCCAAGTCCCGTATCACGCCGACCGCCGCTCCGTGAGCGACCAAGAGGTGGTGGCCCGCCGCCAGGGCCGCGTCCCAATCCGAGATCCCGGGGGCGAACACCCCTTCCCGATAACCCAACATCGAGACGACCCAGGGCTCGTTGATCGTGTACCAGTCGCCCACCAGGTCGCCCAGCTCGCTCACCACGACGGAGGTGTACCTACAGAAGTCGTCGACGACCCGTCTGTCTGCCCACCCGCCCCGGCGTTGGAGCGCCTGGGGGAGGTCCCAGTGGTACAGGGCGACGTCCGGCCTGACCCCCCGCTCGCTGAGACCCTCGGCCAAGCGGCGGTAGTAGGTCAAGCCCTCCCGGTTGACCGGGCCGTCGCCGTCGGGGATCACACGCGGCCAAGAGACCGAGAACCGGTACGCGCCCACACCCAGGTCGGCGACGAGATCGATGTCCTCCCGCCACCGGCGGTAGCTGTCACAGCCGGTCAGATTCGAGCCGGGGACGCGCCCCTCGTCGGCGAAGCGGTCCCAGATCGAGTCGCCGCGGCCTCCCGCGCGACGGCCGCCCTCAATCTGGAACGCTGAGGTCGCGACCCCCCAAGTGAAGCCGATGTCAGACTTCGACCATCGCCGGAGCGTCGGCGCCGATCCGATCGCCTGTCCGGGGGTCGAAGAAGTGGAGCTTGGCGGTGTCGACCACCAAGTCGACCTCGGCGCCCCTCCGGACGCGGACGTCGGGGCTCACCCGGGCGATGAAGTTGGTGACGGTCCCCAACGAGCTGGCGTCCCGGCCGGTGTCGGCCAGCAGCTCCTCGATGTCGGGTGTGACGACGGGGGGACGGTCGACGGTGAAGTGGATGTAGGTGTCGGCGCCGAGCATCTCGGTGACCTCGACGACGGCGCCCATCGTCCGCTCGGGGTCGCGGCCCGCCACCGACGCGGCCTCCAAGTCGTTGGGGCGCAACCCGATCACGATCTCCTCGCCCATGCGGTCCCCGATCCCCGGGTGGCCGGCCAGCGCCTTCTCGTCGACGGTCAGGACGGTGTTGGGCAACGCCGCCACCGTCTTGCCGTCGCGCCGCTCGAGCTTGCCGTAGGTGAGATTCATCGCGGGAGAGCCGATGAAACCCGCCACGAACAGGTTGTTGGGGTGGTCGAACAGCACGGTGGGGGGGCCGACCTGCTGAAGGTTGAACGGCCGGTTGGCCGACACCGCCCTCAACACGGCGACCCGGTCGCCGAGGGTCATCGCCTCGACCTGATCGTGGGTCACATAGACGGTGGTGGTCCCGAGGCTCTCATGGAGACGCTCCAACTCGGCCCGCATCTGGACGCGGAGCTTTGCGTCAAGGTTGGACAGGGGCTCGTCCATCAGGAAGGCGGCGGGCTCCCGCACGATGGCGCGGCCCATGGCGACCCGTTGCCGCTGCCCTCCCGAGAGGGCGGCGGGCTTGCGGTCGAGGAAGTCGGTGATCTCCAGGATCTCGGCGGCGCCGTCCACCCGGCGCTTGATCTCGTCCTTGGCCATCTTCCGCAGCTTCAAGCCGAACGCCATGTTGTCGAACACCGTCATGTGCGGGTACAGCGCGTAGTTCTGGAAGACCATCGCGATGTCGCGGTCCTTGGGCGGGATGTCGTTGACGACCTTGTCGCCGATCTTCATGGAGCCCTCGCTGATGTCCTCCAACCCGGCGATCATCCGCAGGATCGTCGACTTGCCGCAGCCCGACGGGCCGACCAGCACCAAGAACTCCCCGTCTTCAATCGTGAGATCGACACTGCCGACCGCACGGGTCCCGTCGGGGTAGATCTTCCCGAGACCTTCCATGTTGATCTGAGCCATCAGCCCTCTTTCTGGATCGCTTCGGGCCCAACCTAGCCGATGACGAGCGCCCGCGTCACGTCGGCGGCTCGAACCAGCCGTAGCCGTAGGGCCCCGCCTCGGCGCGGCGGCCCTCGAAACGGCACCCCGAAGCCAGGGCCGGCCTCCACCGGGCCGCGTCAAGGCCGACTTCGGCCTCGACCGACTCGTCGGAGAAGTTGGCGATGACGGCGACTTTCGAGGCGCCGTCGGAGCGGAGGTAGGCGAGGAGCGCCCGATGGCCCGTCGGGACAAGCTCGAAGCCGCCCGCGCCGAAGAGCGGTCTCTCGCGGCGAAGGGCCAGGGCCTCGCGGACCCGGTTCAGGAGCGAGCCGCCGGCCGCCCGCTGGGCCTTCACGTTCACGGTCTCGGGCCCGTACCCCGGGGCGCCGACCAGAGGCAGGTAGTAGTCGGACGGGTCGGCGGAGGAGAACCCCGCGCCCGGCGACGAGTCCCACTGCATCGGGGCCCTCACCCCGTCGCGATCGTCGAGCGTGTGTGCGTCCCCCATGCCGATCTCGTCCCCGTAGTAGAGGAAGGGGCTGCCGGGGAGGCTGAGCAGCACGGCGTGCATCAGCTCGATGCGGCGGCGGTCCCCGTCGAGCAGCGGGGCGAGCCGCCTCCTGATGCCCAGGTTCTTTCGCATGGCCGGCTCGGGCGCGTACTGCTCATACATGTAGGCGCGCTCCTCCTCGGAGACCATCTCGAGCGTGAGCTCGTCGTGATTGCGGAGGAAGACCCCCCATTGGGCGCCTTCGGGGACGGCGGGCGTAGCTTCGATGATCTCGGCGACTGCGGAGGCGTCGCCGCGCTTGACGGCCATGAAGAGCCTGGGCATGAGGGGGAAGTGGAAGGCCATGTGGCACTCGTCGCCGTCTCCGAAGTAGGCGACGACGTCCTCGGGCTGTTGGTTGGCCTCGCAGAGGAGGACCCTGTCCCCGTACTCCTCGTCCACGACCGCTCTCAGCTTCTTCAGCCAGGCGTGGGTCTCCGGCAGGTTCTCGCAATCGGTCCCGTCCCGCTCGTAGAGGTAGGGCGCGGCGTCGAGGCGCAGGCCGTCGAGCCCCATGTCCAGCCAGAACCGGGCGACGTCGATCATCTCGACCCCGACATCGGGGTGGTCGTAGTTCAGGTCCGGCTGATGATCGAAGAAGCGATGCCAGTAGTAGGCCCCGGCCGCGGGGTCCCACGACCAGTTCGAGTCGTGGGTGTCGGAGAAGATGACCCTCGCCTCGCCCCACTTGGAGGGATCGTCGGTCCAGACGTAGCGGTCACGGGTCGGCGACCCCGGCAGGCGAGCCTCGGCGAACCACCGGTGGCGGTCCGAGGTGTGGTTGATGGGCAGGTCGGCGATGACGCGGATTCCTCGCCGGTGCGCCTCGGAGAGGAGGCGAGCGACGTCGTCGATCGTCCCGTAGGGCTTGTGCACGTTCCTGAAGTCGGCGACGTCGTAGCCGCCGTCCCGCATCGGCGACTCGTAGAAGGGGAGCAGCCACAGGCAGTCGGCGCCCAGCCAGGACAGGTAGTCGAGTTTGGCCCCGAGCCCGGCGAAGTCCCCGACGCCGTCGCCGTCGCTGTCGAAGAAGGCGAAGACAGCCGCCTCGTAGAACACAGCCGTCTTCCACCACCGCTCCTCCGCCACCGCGTCAGGCTAACTCGGCGGCCCTTCGCGCGGCTCCGGCGCCGCCTGGAGAGCGGCTCGGGCGCCGTCTGTGGGCGCTTCCCTTTTGCCGGACGGTCGGCGACGTGTATGTTTCGCCTCCGGCGGGGCGGGCCCCCGCATCCATCAACAAGGAGAAGCCACAACATGAGACGACATCAATGGTTGATCGCGCTTGTCGCGGTCATGGCCATGGTCCTCGCCGCCTGCGGAGGCGGGAGCGACACCACCACGACCGAGGGGGGCGGGGAGACGGACACGACCGAAGACCCGGGCGACGCCGCCGACGACGGCGCCGACGACACCAGCGACGACACCGGGGCCGGCGCCGGCTACACCGACGTCGACGTGTCCGGGACCGAGGTCATCGTGTGGGGCGCTCCCACCGGAGACGAGGGCGACAGCATCCAGGCCACCTTCGACATCTACGGCGAGGCCGAGGGCGCCACGGTCGAGTGGAACGGAAGCGACTCCTTCGAGCAGGACCTGCGGATCGCGGTGGACGGCGGGGCCCCGCCCGACATCGCCATCACCCCGCAGCCGGGCTCGATTTGTGTTTTCGCCGACGAGGGCAAACTGGTGGCCCTTGAGGACTTGGGCATGGACATCGCGGCTCTCGAAGCCGCTCACGGCGCCTACTTCATGAGCCTCGGCAAGTGCGACGACGGCAAGCACTACGCCATCCCGACGAACGCCAACTACAAGAGCATCGTTTGGTACAACAAGGCGTTGTTCGAGGCCGGCGGGTACGAGATCCCGACCACCTGGGACGAGTTGACGGCCCTGTCCAAGCAGATCGCCGACGGCGGGACCGCGCCTTGGTGCATCGGCCTCGGCAGCGAGGCGGCCACCGGTTGGCCGGGCACCGACTGGATCGAGGACATCATGGTTCGCACCGCCGGCGTCGACGTCTACAACCAGTGGACCAGCCATGAGATCCCGTTCAACGACCCGGCCGTGGCCCGCGCGTTTGATCTCTTCGGGGAGATCATGTTCGGCGAGGGCTTCGTGCTCGGAGGCGCCAACGAGGTCGCATCCATCGACTTCCGGGACGCTCCCGACCCGATGTTCAACGAGCCGCCGAGCTGCATGTTCCACAGGCAGGGGTCGTTCATCGCCAACTTCTTCCCGGAGGGGACGGCCGGGGAAGCCGACTTCTTCCACTTCCCGGACATCGACGAGAAGGCCGCTATGGGCGGCGGCGAGCTGGCGATGGTCTTCAGCGACGAGCCCGAGGTGGCGGCGTTCTTGGAGGCCTACGCAGGCCCCGAGCTGCAGTGTGTTCAAGCGGCGCCCAAGGGCCACGGCGTGGCGGGCGTCGAGAGGATCTCGGCCAACGCCGGCACACCCGCCGACTGCTACGAGTCGGAAATCGTCAAGAAGCAGGCCGAGGCGGTGGCGGCCGCTCTGGCGGCGGACGGGTTCGTCTTCGACGGGTCCGACCTGATGCCCCCCGCGGTGGGTCAGGGCTCGTTCTGGACCGAGATGGTCGAATGGACCCGCGGCAAGTCCACCCAAGAGGTGTTGGACGCCATCGAGAAGAGCTGGCCGTAATCCGAACGCTTGTCAAGGATGAGACGGGGCGGCGCCGCCGCCCCGTCTCATCGCGGCTAGAGTCGCCCCAGCCCGACACGAGGCAGACATGTCGACACTTGTAGAACCAGAGACCGAGGCGAGCCCGGGTCCCGACGCACAGCCGCCCGAGCAAGAGAGGGCCGGCTTGGGCACGAACCTGCTGAGAGCCGGCGTCTCCCTCGTCGTGCCGGTCTTGGCCGCCCTGGGGCTGTGGTGGGCCGGAGTCGTCCTCCTCGACGACGACTCCAACCGGGCGGTGGTCGTGATCGCCGCCCTCATCATCGGCGTCCTCGGGGTCTTCGGCCTCTACTACGGGATGGACTGGCTCATCAACCGGCTCCCCGAGCGATTCCGGGGGAAGGTGAGACCCTTCGCCTTCGTCGGGCCGGCGGTCGTCGTGCTCACGGTGTTCCTGCTGTACCCGACGTTCAACACCATCTATCTCAGCTTCATGGGCCCCGAGGGCGAGGAGTTCGTCGGCGCGGGCAACTACGTCGACCTCTTCTCGGATGCCGACACGCTCGTCGCGCTCCGCAACTCGCTCGGCTGGGTCGTCATCGTCCCGCTCCTCTCCGTCCTCATCGGGTTGACTTTCGCTGTCCTGTCCGATCGCCTCGGGAAGAAGAGCGAGGCTTTCGCCAAGACCTTCATCTTCATGCCGATGGCAATCTCGTTCGTCGGCGCCTCGATCGTCTGGCGATTCGTCTACAGCTACAGGCCGGAGGGTTTCGGCGAGCAGATCGGGCTGCTCAACGGGATTTGGCAGGGGGTCGGCGCCGTGCCGGTTAATTGGACGGGTCTCGAGCCTTGGAACAACCTCTTCCTGATGGTCATCCTCGTCTGGCTGCAGACCGGGTTCGCCATGGTGATCCTCTCGGCGGCGATCAAGTCGGTCCCCGAGGAGATCGTCGAAGCCGCCCGCATCGACGGCGCGTCCGAGCTGAAGGTCTTCACCCGGGTCGTCGTGCCCTCCATCGCCTCGTCCATCGTCGTGGTCACCACCACGGTGGTCATCACCGTCTGGAAGGTGTTCGACATCGTGTTCGTCATGACCGGCGGTCAGTACGACACCTCCGTTGTCGCGGAGAGGATGGTGAGGGAGTTCTTCACGAACCGAGACAGCGGTCGGGGCGCCGCGCTGGCGGTTGTGTTGTTGGTGGCGATCATCCCGCTGATGGTGGTGAACGTGAGACGGTTCAAGGAGCAGGAGGCCGCCCGATGACCGCGGCGACGTCGCCCGCGCGGAAGGAGGCCGGCCTGCTCGGGCGAATAACCGACCGGTGGGTGGTCAAGCTGATCATCCTGTTGATCGTCATCGTCTGGCTAACGCCGACGCTGGGTGTGCTGATCAGCTCGTTCCGACCGGCCGCGGACGTCAACGCCAACGGGTGGTGGACGGCGCTCGCCAACATTGGCTCACAGGAGTGGACCACGGAGAACTACTCGACGGTGCTCTCGTCGGAAGGGTTCGGCAACGCCTTCCTCAACTCGCTGGCGGTGACCATCCCGGCCACGGTGATCCCGATCACGATCGCGGCGTTCGCGGCTTACGCGTTCGCGTGGATGGAGTTCCCCGGCAGGCAGTGGATCTTCGTCGCCGTGGTCGCGTTGTTGGTCGTCCCCCTCCAGATGGCTCTGATCCCCCTGCTCAAGCTCTATGTGGCCGTCGACCTCAACCAGACCTTCCCGGCCATCTGGCTGGCGCACACCGGCTTCGGCCTGCCTCTCGCCGTCTACCTGCTGCGCAACTACATCGGGTCGTTGCCTTCCTCCCTCATGGAGTCGGCGCGCATCGACGGCGCAACCCACTTCGAGATCTTCACGAAGCTCGTGGTCCCGCTCTCGGTGCCGGTGTTGGCCTCGTTCGCGATCTTCCAGTTCCTGTGGGTGTGGAACGACCTGCTGGTGGCCCTCACCTTCCTCGGCGGCAACAAGGACGTCCAAGTGGTCACCCTCGCTCTGCGCAACCTCAACGGGTCCCGCGGGTCGCAATGGCACCTGCTCACCGCAGGCGCCTTCGTCACGATGGCCCTGCCGTTGGCGGTGTTCCTGTCGTTGCAGCGCTATTTCGTGCGGGGGTTGACGGCGGGCTCAGTCAAGGGATAGGGCGCGGCCGGCGTGCAGCCGAGGCAACCCGGCGCCTCAGACGCCGCCGCAACACGCAGGATCTGGTGGGCGATCGCTGTGGGCACCCTCGTTCAGATGGTCTCCTTCCTGTCCCTCTTCGTGGGCGTCGCCATCTCGGTGGCCGACGACGCGGGGCCCGCCGGGCCGGCGTTCGCGCTCGGGTTCGCCCTGGCGCCGATCATGTGTTGCCTCACCGCCTTCGTCTCCGGCCATCAGAGAGCGTCGATGGCGGCGTTGAAGGGCATGGGTGTGTGGCTGGCGGTCGGGATCCCTCTCGGCCTCCTCAACTTCATGCCCGGCCTCACCGCCGGGTTCGCGGCGAGCGGCGCTTTCACGCTCAGGTCCCTGGCCGTGAGGCCGGGCAAGAGGCGCGCTTGGGCCGTCGTGCTCCTCGCCGCCTGGGTGAGCGCGCTTGTGTTCCTGCTCCCGCAGGCGGCGCTCCTCACCGCCGCGGCGACCCCGTTGCTAGCCATCCGGCTCGCCGACGTCCTCTCCGAGCGAGCCGAGGCGACGACGGCCGCGGCCGACGCGTCGTAGGCGCCGGCCTCAGGCGACCGCGAACCCGGGGAAACCCGCCCCGGCCCATGAGTCGAAGGCCTCGTCGTTGGGCACGTCCTCACCGCGGCCCGAGGCCAGATCCATGCGGTGGTTGAGGAAGTCGCAGTAGCCCTGCACAGGGTCGTCGCCGTGCCAGGCCTCTTCGATCCGCGCCGTGATCGGCTCGAACGACTCGGTCAGCCACAGGAACGCCCCGACCCTCTTCCGGGTCTCCGACCTGGCCCCCATCTTCGCCAGGAAGTAACCCAGGTCGCCGAGTATCACCCGCGCCTGCTTCTCGGAGGCCTCGACCCCGGTCAACACCCGGAGCCTGTCCGAGTTGAAGGTCCTGGCGCCGACCCTCACCCGCATGGTCACGACGTCTCCCGAGTCGGTCGGCTCGATCTCCATGTCGTGCACCGAGAACCCGAGATCGTTGATCCGGGCGATCCTCTCCCTGATCTTGTAGGCCTCGTTCCGGTCTACCACGGGAGCTTCGTTCAGCTCCGCCCACAACGACGAGTACCTCTGCGCTATGTCATGGCCCAACTCCAGGTCGGCCGACGTGATCTCCTCGCCGCTCATGGCGGCAATGTCCGACATCTCGCCCGCGAGGCTCTCGATCATGATCTCAAGGTCGTGGCTGCGCTGCCCGTCGCTGAGGGCGTCGTGTATCTCCGACGTCTCGCCGTCGATCATCACCGCCTCGATGCCCTCGGCGTCGAACCGGTAGAGCAGGTTCGACAGGGAGCAGTCGCCCCAGAAGCAACCCGCCATGTGCAGCTCGACGAGCAGGCCGGCGACGGCGTCGAGCATCTGGTTCCGCCTCCGCCCGAAGCCCGCTCCGGAGACGAGCCTGCGGTAAGGGAAGGCGTGCTCGACGAAACGGGTGACCACGGCGCCCGCCCCCTCCTGGGCCGGGTCGAGCCAGTTGCGCTCCACGAGGCCGGCGGCGCGGGCGGAGCGAGTCGTCCGGCCCTCAAGCGCGAGCAACACACGGTGCTCGTTCAAGGCGGGCCTCAGCGGCATCTCCTTGATGGCGTAGACCCCCTGCTGGTAGGCCGCGAAAACAACAGGGTGGCGGTGGGCGCCCGTCGGCATCTCAACCAGGCGATCGGTCTCCCACTCGCCGATCGGCCGGTCCCAGGGGAGGTCGAGGAAGTCGGGGTCGTCGGGCCTGATGTGGAACGTGGGCGTCCCCACTACAAGGCGCCCCGGGCGAGAAGGAGGGCCCCCGCCAGGCCGCTCAGGTCGCCGAGCCCGGGGGGCGCGATGAAGTCGTCGCCTCCGTAGATCGGCGGATACCCGTTGAGCTGCTCGGCGAGCTCTTGGCGCACCCGCCGGTGGAAGCCCGCCATGGCGCTCACGCCGCCTCCGATGATCACACGTTGGGGGGCCAGCGCGTAGACGATGTTGCGGGCGCCTTGGGCGACGTAGTGGGCGGCGAGGTCGCGGGGCCGGTCGTCGGCGCGCGTGCCCACGGGGCCGAACCGGTCTTCGATGGCCGGGCCCGAGGCCATGCCCTCGAGGCAGCCGCCGTGGAAGGGGCAACGGCCCGCGTAGTCGTCGCCTTCGGCAGGGACGACGGTCATGTGACCCATCTCGGGGTGCCCCTGGGCGATGAGCGGCTTGCCGTCGATCACGGCGCCCGCGCCCACGCCGGTCCCGACCGTGACGTAGACGAAGTCTGTGAGCCCGGCCGCCGCGCCCCACTTGCCCTCTCCGAGGGCGGCGCCGTTGACGTCGGTGTCGATGGCCGCGGGGACGTCGAGCCCGGTCGAGACGATCCCCAGCACGTCGGTCATGGGCCAGCCGGGTTTGGGGGTGGTGGTGACGGCGCCGTACGACTTGTGCCCGGGCCGTAGCTCGACGGGCCCGAACGACGCCACGCCGACCGAGTCGACCCGATGCCTCGCCAGGTGCTCAATCGCCGCCGACAGCGTCGACTCCGGGTCGGTAGTGGGGATGCGCAGGGGCTCGGTGAGGTCGGCGGGCGCGGTCCCGACGGCGACGAGCGTCTTGGTGCCGCCAAGCTCCAACGCCCCGTAGAGGGCCATTGCGGGGCAAGATAGCGGCCCTCTCGTCCGATACAGTGACCAACATGCGACGTCTCTACATTCTCCTGACTGCCCTCCTCGCCTTTGTCGCGGCATGCGCCTCCGACGAGGGCGCCGTCTCCACGACGGTCGGCGACACGACCGCTCCCACGACCGGGGTCCCCGTCACCACCGTCCCGGCGACCACGACCTCGTCTGCGGCGGCGGCGCCTGTCGCGCCCGACCTCTCCGCGCTCGACCTCGACCCGGAGGTCAAGGAGCAGCTCGCCGACCTCATCGTCGCGGCTCAGGAGATCAGGGGGCTGACGTTCCTGACGCCGCCGAAGGTCGTCGTCGTCAGCGACGAGGAGCTTGAGGCTCGGGTGCGCGAGAAGGTGGAGGAGGAGTCGGAGGACTTCCCCGCGGACGAGGCCCTGTACAAGCTTCTCGGGCTATTGCCCGCCTCGGCGGACCTCGAGGCGATCCTCGTCGATCTCTACGGGGAGTCGATCGCCGGCTACTACGACGGGGACGCGGGTGAGATCGTCGTGCCCGCTTGGGAGAGCGGCTTCTCGGTCATCCAGCGGGGGACCTTGTTGCATGAGCTGGTCCATGCCCTCACCGACCAGCACCACGGGATGGACGCCGAGTATCGGGCGATGATCGACGAAGACCGTTTCGACGAGGCTTCGGCTTACCTCTCCTTGGTCGAGGGAGACGCCGTCCTCGCCATGGCGGAGTGGACGCAGGGCCTGGGCCAGGAGGATCTGGGTCGATTCATGGCCGAGGCGATGGAAGAGCAGGAGAACGACCCCATGGCAAACGCGCCGCAGTTCATCGCCGCCTCGCTCTTGTTCCCCTACGAGGCGGGGTTCGTCTTCGTCAAGGGTCTCTATGACGCGGGCGGATGGGACGCGGTCGACGAGGCCTACACGACCCTCCCCGACCTTCCCGGCTCCACCGAGCAGGTGATCACACCCGACGACTACAAACTCGATCTCCCGAAGGCCGTCGAGGCGCCCCAGGTGACCGTGGAGGGTTACACCTTGGAGACGACGTCGGTCTGGGGCGAGCTCTCCTTCAAGCTGATGTTCGATCAGGCGCTTGCAGGCTCGGTCTCCGATGAGGCCTTGGACGGTTGGGGAGGCGACGCCTATCACCTGTGGTTCGACGGCGAGAACGCCGCCCTCCTCTTGGTCTACCGGGGGGACACCGAGCGGGATCTGGACGAGATGGAGGACATGCTGGCCGAGTACGCCCGTGAGGCGGTTCCCGACGAGGACTTCGCCTGGGCGGAGTCGAAAGACGGCCTTCTCTACTTCATCGCCGCGGACGAGACGGAGGTCGGGGAGCACATCCGATCCTCGGTCGGGCTCGGCTGACGGGCCTGTCGTCGCCCGCATGGTCCGAGTGATGCTCGAGTCGGGCGACTGGTCCTCAGGCGAGGTCGCGTTGGCCTCGACGTTCCGGGAGCGGCGCCGCGGCCTCAAGGCCGCCGGCGTAGAGTCGGTCCTCATCGAGACGCGGTCGGTCCACGGGATAGGGATGGAAGCGCCTTTCCTGGCTGTCGGGTTGGGCCCTGACCTCGAGGTGCGAACGTCGAGGGTCGTGGCGCCGAATCGCATAGCCTTCTTCCCCGGTTGCAGGTATGTGCTGGAGATGGCCGAGGCCGCTCCGCCGCCGCCGATCGGGTCGTTGTTGGAGATGCGCCGTGTCTGAGGGCCGTCTCGTCGTTTGCGCCACCCCGATCGGCAATCTCGGAGACGCCTCGGAGCGTCTCGCCGCCGCCCTGAGGGGAGTCGATGTCGTCTACGCCGAGGACACCCGTCGGACGGCGAAGCTCCTGGCGCATGTCGGGGCGTCCCCGCGGTCCCGCTCGATGTTCGCCGGCAACGAGAAGGAGCGAACCGAGCGCCTGCTGGTCGACCTTCGGTCGGGCCTGGCCGTGGCGCTGGTGTCCGACGCCGGCACGCCCACGATCTCGGATCCGGGCGCCGAGGCGATCCGCCGGGCCCGGGAGGAGGGCTTCGCCGTCACGGCGATACCCGGCCCGTCGGCGGTGACGACCGCCGTGGCGGCGGCGGGCTTGGGAGGGGACAGGTTCAGCTTCGAGGGGTTCCTCCCCCGGAAGGGGAAGGAGCGAGCGTCGCGGTTGGAGCGCATCGCGGGCGACGACAAGGCGACGGTGGTCTTCTCCAGCCCCGCCCGGGTGGGTCGCGACCTGGCGGACTTGGAGGCGGCGCTTGATCCGGGCGTCGAGGTTGTTGTCGCCCGTGAGCTGACCAAGGTTCACGAGGAGGTCTGGGCGGGCGCCCTCGATGAGGCGGCGAGACGTTGGGCAGGCGAGCAGAGAGGGGAGTTCACCCTCGTCTTGGCGCCGCCGAGCGCTGCTGCGGCGGGCTCCGGCGAGGCGCGCCTCGACGAGGCGGTTGAGACTGCCAGGGCCTTGATCGAGCGGGGGAGCTCGCCGTCGCAGGCGGCTCGGGCCGCAGCGGCCGAGACCGGGGCGCCGCGCAGGGCGATCTACCAGCTGCTGCTCGAAGACTGAGCTACGCGAGTTCCGACCGGCACGACACGCAGACGCCTTTGCCCTTGAACCGGGACACTTCGACGCCCGCGCCGCAGAAGGTGCACGTGTCGACCATCTTCCGCAGGGCGACGGCCCCGCCTTCCACCGAGATGAGCAGATGGTCGCCTTCCTCGATGTTGAGCATCCGGCGGGTCTCGGCGGGGATGACGACGCGCCCCAGGCCGTCGATCCTGCGTGTGATCCCTGAGTCCATCGGCCGTCAGCCTACCCGGGTCCCCTCTCCCAGGCCCCAGCGACGCGTCGCCTAGCGTGGCGTCGCAGGTGTAACACCCCACCCCATCCGGTTTCCTAATGCTCTGGATTCGGTATACCGTAGTTTGTGCATTGAGAATGGCTCCTGGCCGCCGCCGGGGCCGCCCGGCCCGGTTCGCTATTTCGGAGACGGTCCGCTAGCGTCGCCTCGTCCATGACTTGGGTCGACTCACATTGTCACCTCCAACTTGACGGGCGCGACCCGTCGGAGCTGCTCGACCGCGCCCCGATGATCGATTGGGTGGTGGCGCCGGGTGTCGACGCCCACAGCTCCAAGGCCTCTCTGGCTCTCGCCGAGCGGTTCGGAGGCCGCGTCTTGGCGGCTGCCGGCCTTCACCCCCACAGCGCCGACCGCTGGCCCGCCGAGCGGCGGGAGATTGAGGCGCTCGCCCCGAAGGCGGCGGCCGTGGGCGAGATCGGCCTCGACTTCTATCGCGACCTCTCGCCGCGCGACGAGCAAGAGGCGGCGTTCCGCGATCAGATCGACATCGCGCTCGATCTCGGCAAGCCGATCGTCGTGCACTGCCGCGACGCCTTTGCCCGGACGTATGAGATCCTGGCCGAGAAGGAGGCCGGGCCCCGGACGGTGCTCCACAGCTGGAGCGGGGGGACCCGTTGGACCAAGCGATTCCTCGAGCTGGGCGCCGTGTTCTCGTTTTCCGGGACACTCGCCTTCGACACCGGCGAGACGATCCGCCTCGGAGCGGCGCTGGTGCCCCCCGATCGGGCGATGGTCGAGACGGACACCCCGTACCTGGCCCCGCCCCCTCACCGGGGCGAGCGGAACGAGCCGGCGTGGACGGCCCTGGTCGGGGAGGCGCTCGCCGCCGTCTGGGGCCTCTCCGCTGAGGAGACGGCGGCGGCGACATCGGCCAACGCGGCCCGATTGTTCAGGTCGTGACCGCTCAGACGCGGGGCGAGATCGCCCGCCTGCTCGAGGAGCACGGCTTGGCGCCCATCCGACGGTTGGGCCAGCACTTCCTTGCCGACGCCAACATCACCCGGAAGATCGTGGAGCTGGCGGGCGTCGGGCCCGGCGATCAGGTCGTCGAGATCGGCGCAGGCACCGGGACCCTGACGAGAGCGCTCGCCGTCGCCGGGGCGCGGGTCGTGGCCTATGAGGTCGACGAGGGGCTGCGGCCCGTGTTGGAGAAGGTTGTAGAGGGGCTCGATGTCGATCTGCGGTTCGCCGACGCGATGCGGGTCGATCTCGCGTCCGAGCTGGGCGAGGGCCGGTGGGTGATGGCGGCCAACCTCCCCTACAACGTGGGGGCGCCTCTGGTCATGGGCGCCCTGCGTCGGGTCCCCGCCGTCGACCGCTTCGTCGTCATGGTTCAGCGGGAGGTCGCCGAGAGGCTCGCGGCGGGGCCGGGCGACCGCAGGTATGGGCTGCCGTCCGTGGTCGTCGGCCTCCACTCGACCGCGACGGTCGCCTTCCGCGTGCCGCCCCAGGTGTTCATCCCGAGGCCGAGGGTCGAGTCGGCCGTCGCGGTCCTCGACCGGAAGCGGGCGCCGGCCAACGCGGAGCGGGCGGTGGAGATAGCCAGGGCGGCTTTCGGTCAGAGACGGAAGATGCTCCGCAGGTCGCTCGCAGCCGTGATGGCCGACCCGGCGGCGGTGCTGGCGGCGGCCGGCGTCGCGGAGACGGCGCGGGCCGAAGACGTCTCCCCGGCCCAGTACTTGGCGCTCGCCGAGCGCTCATGATCGTCTACGAGGCCCCGGCGAAACTCAATCTGGCCCTTCACGTCAAGGCGGCGAGACCCGACGGGATGCATCCTGTGGAGTCATTGGCGCAGACGATCGAGTGGTGCGACCTGCTGGAGGTTGAGGAGAGCGACGGCGAGGACGACCTCCGCGTCGAGGTCGAGGGCGCCGCGGGCGAGGGGCTCTCCGACAAGGACAACCTGGTCTTGAAGGCCCTGGCCGCGGCCCGGGTCGCCCGGGAGGTCGGCCCGTTGCGCCTCACCCTCCGCAAGCGCCTCCCCGTAGCCGCGGGGTTGGGCGGGGGCAGCTCCGACGCGGCCGCTCTTCTGCTCGCCGTCGGCGCGCCCGGCGCCGCCGCCGAGGTGGGCGCCGACGTCCCTCTGTTCCTCACGGGGGGAACGTCGGCGGTGGGGGGCGTCGGCGACGTCGTCGAGCCGGCGGCGCCGTTGTCGGGTTTCGCCGCGGCTGTGGCGGCGCCCGGCTTCGGCCTGGCGACTCCTGATGTCTACCGCCGCTGGGATGAGATGGAGGGCCCGGAAGGGGAGGCGGCCCCCCCTTCGCGTCTCCCCCCGGCGCTCCGCGAAGGCATGCCCGTGCGCAACGACCTCCTCCCGGCTGCGCTGGATGTCGAGCCGAGGTTGGGCGACTTCATGGCGGACGTGCGGGGCGCATGGGGCGTTCCGGTGATGCTCACCGGCTCGGGCTCGGCCTGTTTCGGGCTCTTCGGCGCCCTCGACGAAGCCGAGTCGGCGGCCGAGGCGGTGTCGTCGATGTGTCGAGAGTCCCGGGGCGCCGAGTTGAGGTCGTGCGGGGTGAGGAAGGTCTGATCGGGGCCGTCCCCCGCTCTCGTCGAGGCCGACGGTTATCCTGCTCGAAGCTCCCAATCGGGCGATTGGGGGGTGGTGTAACCGGAAGCACAGCAGGTTTTGGTCCTGCCGGAGCGGGTTCGAGTCCTGCCCCCCCAGCCGGAGAACAGTCGCGAGAAAGGCCCTCCTTGTCAGTCCACGTCGTCGTCTTGGCCGCAGGCCAAGGGAAGCGCATGATGTCCGAGTCGCCGAAGACGGCCCACACCTTGGCGGGCCGAAGCCTGGTGAGCCGGGTCCTCGACGCGGTTGAGCCGCTGAGACCCGACTCGACCGTGGTGGTCGTCGGGCCGGGCGCCGATCGCGTCCACACCGCGGCTCCGGGCGATGTCGCAGTCGCTGTTCAGGAGGAGCGTTTGGGGACGGGTCATGCCGCCCAGGTGGGCCTCGGCGCCGTCGAGAGGCTCGACCCCGAGGACACGGTGGTCGTGCTCTACGGCGATATGCCTCTGCTCACCGCGAGCCTTGTGACCGATCTGGCCGAGCTCGGCCCGGGGGCCTCGGCCCGGATCGTCATCGCCCGCCTCGACGCGCCGACCGGCTACGGTCGCGTGCTACGCGGCGCCGACGGCGAGGTGACCGGTGTGGTTGAGGAGCGCGATTGCAGCGATGAGCAGAGGGCGATCAACGAGGTCAACGCAGGCGCCTACGCGTTCCGGGCGGGCCCGCTCATCGGCGCCCTCGACCGGGTGTCGAGCGCAAACGCTCAAGGCGAGCGTTACCTGACCGACGTTGTTGGCATAATGGCCGCCGACGGCGACAGACTGGAGGCCGTCGAGGCCGCGGCCCCGGAGGTGATGGGCGTCAACACCCAGGATCAGCTTGCGGAGGCGAGGCGCGAGCTTCAGCGGCGCGTCAACCTGGGCCTCATGGAGTCGGGCGTCTGGATGCTCGACCCCGAGCGGGTCTACATCGACGACACCGCGGTTGTCGAGCCCGGCGCCCGGATCTACCCGGGCGCGCACCTTGAGGGGGAGACGCATGTGGCCGCGGGGGCCCAGGTCGGCCCCGACGCCTTTGTGGTCGACTCGACCATCGGGGCGGGGTCCGTCGTCTGGTACGCGGTGGTTCGCTCGGCGGTGATCGGGGAGGGGTGCGAAGTCGGCCCGTACGCCTCGCTGCGGCCGGGGACCGTCATGGAGAACGGCTCCAAGCTGGGGTCGTTCGTGGAGACGAAGAACACCGTGATGGGGGAGGGGGCCAAGGCGGGGCACCTGGCTTACCTCGGCGACGCCGCCGTCGGCCCCGGCGCCAACGTGGGCGCGGGCACTATCACCTGCAACTACGACGGGCGCCGGAAGCACCCGACCGAGATCGGCGCGGGCGCCTTCATCGGCTCGGACACGATGTTGGTCGCCCCGGTGAAGGTGGGCGACAACGCGATCACCGGGGCCGGGTCGGTCATCACCAAAGATGTCGAGGACGGCGCCCTGGCCGTCGAGCGTTCGGAGCAGAAGCAGGTTCCCGGCTACGCTCAACGCCGCGCGGCCCGTGACGCCGCGGAGGCCTCGCAGGACTGACATGGACATCGTCTCCCGCAACCGAATGATGGTCTTCTCGGGGTCCGCCAACCTCCCCTTGGCGGAGGAGGTCGCCGAGGTCCTCGGGATCCCCCTCGGCAGGTTGCAGCACTCCTCGTTCGCCAACGGCGAGATCTACGTTCGGGCGCTGGACAGCGCGCGAGGCGCGGATTGCTTCGTCATCCAGAGCCACAGCGCGCCGATCAACGACAACATCATGGAGCAGTTGGTCACCATCGACGCGTTGCAGCGCGCCTCCGCCCGCAGCGTCACGGCGGTCATGCCGTTCTTCGGGTACTCGCGTCAGGACAAGAAGGTCCTTCCCCGCGAGCCGATCAGCGCCCGCTTGATGTCCGATCTCTTCATGCGGGCGGGCGCCGACCGCCTTGTCTCGGTCGACCCGCACACGGGTCAGCTCCAGGGGTTCATCTCCAAGCCGTTCGACTCGTTGACGGCGCTCCCGATCATCACCGACTACCTCTCCGGCAGGCTGAACGGGAAGACGACGGTGCTCTCCCCGGACGCCGGCGGCGTGAAGCGAGCGGAGCGTTACGCCCGGCATCTGGGCGCCTCGGTCGCTTTCGTCTACAAACGTCGCGAGCCGACGAATCACAACGAGTCGGCCGCCCTGTCGATGGCGGGGAAGGTGACCGACCGGCATGTGGTGATCGTGGACGACATGATCGACACGGCCGGGACCGTCTGCAACGCGGCCGAGATGGTGCGCGAGCACGGGGCGCTGAGCGTTCGCATCGCGGCCACACACGGGATTTTCTCCGACCCGGCGCTGGACAGGATCAAGAACGCTCCGATCGAGGAGGTGATCGTCACCAACACACTCCCCGTCCATGAGGACGTCGAGGCGCTCGACAAGGTAATGGTGCTCTCCATCGCCCCGATCCTCGCCGAGACCCTGCAAGCCATCTTCATGGACTCGTCGGTCTCCGAGATCTTCCTCGGAGAGAACGCCTGACCGTCCTTGTGATCGCTCCACCCAGCGGGCAGACCCCGACGGCTCAGGCGAGGTTGCGCATCTTGGTCGTGGCCTTGGCGGCGGCGTTGGCCGTGGGCCTGATCCTCCACCGCGACGAGCCCCCACAGGCGGCTGACGCGACGACGACCTCCGTCGACGACTCCGCCGGGGAATCCGTCCCGCCGGTCACCGGCTCGACGGCCGGGGTCGGCTCACAGCCGGGCGCGGGGGAGGGGGTTACGATCAACCCATGAAGGTTCGAATCGGGATCGCCGACACCGACAAGCTGATTGAGATCGAAGTCGACGACGGCGACTCATTCCGCGAGGAGGTCGAGAAGGCGATCGACGGGAACAGTCTCGGGTGGTTCACCGACTCCGAGGGCAGGAGCGTGGGCATCCCGGCCCGCAACATCGCTTTCATCGAGATGGAGGACGCCGAGGGCGAGCGGATGGTCGGGTTCGCCCCGGGCCGCTGAGCGGGCCTCGTCTCCACCTGCCCGCGCCGCTTGAACGGCTCGCGGCCTTTCGGCCACTCTGAGCGTTGAAGGCGAGCGGGTCAGTGGGTGCGGCGGCGGCGCGCGGCGAGCCAGCGCTTACGGAGACGGCGCCGGTCGTCTTCGGCGTAGCCGCCCCAGACGCCGGACTCCTGGTTGGTCTCGAGGGCGTACTGGAGGCACTCGTCCTTCACCACGCATGTTGAGCAGATGGCGACGGCCGCCTCGATCTGCTCCACCGCGGGACCGGTGGTCCCGACCGGGAAGAACAAGGTGGGCTCGGAGTCGCGACATGTCGAGAGGTCGCGCCAATCGGTTGTGAGTGTCGTGAGCACGGGTCGTTGTTTCCTAACTGTGTGGCGGTTTCACGAGGGCACCCGCGGCTGTGGGCGGGCGCCTGGGAGAGCTCCGGCGACCAGAGTATCATCCTCTCCGGCCTTTGTAAAGCGATTTCTTGGGGTTTTTCTGGTGAGCACGGGCAGCTACGCCATCGGTCATCGCGGGTGGCCTGAGCGTTTCCCCGACAATTGCCTGGCCGGCTTCACGGCGGCCTCGGCGGTCGCGCCTGCCGTCGAGCTGGACGTGCGGCGGTCTCTTGACGGGAAGCTCGCGCTGTCGCACGACCCGACGACGGCGGGCCTCGTGGTCGCCGACACGCCTTGGCCCGTCCTCGCCGAGGTCGACCTGGGCGACGGTCACCGCCCCGCCCTCCTTGACGAGGTCATCTCGGCGTTGCCTGACGCCGCGATTCAGATAGAGATCAAGAACCACCCCGATGAGGCGGGGTACGAGCCGGATCATCGCCTGGCTCTGGAGGCGGCCGAGAGGGCTCGGCCGGGCGATCTGGTCACGTCGTACAACCCGGCGACCGTCGACGCCGTCCGCAGCATGTTCCCGGGGGTGCGCACCGGCCTCGTCGTCACGCCCGCCATCACCCTCGACGAGGCCGTCCGCCGGTGTGTTGACGGAGGGCATGCCGCGCTGATCCCCCGCGAGGACATGATCAGCGGCCCCCTCCCGCTCTCGGAGGGTTTGGAGTTCCACCCGTTCACGGTCAACTGCCCCGATCGCGCTCGGGAGTTGGCCGAGAGCGGCGCGTCGGGCATCATCACCGACGACCCCGGGCTGATGTCGGAGCGCCTCGGGGCCCGCAAGTGACGACCCGAGAGGACCGACCATGACGATCCAAGAGCAACTGTCCTCCGAGCTGAGAGACGCCATGAAGTCCAAGGACGCCCGGCGCCGCGACGCGATCCGCCAGGTCCGGGCCGAGATCTCCACGGCCGCCGCCCAGCCGGGCGCGGGCGAGGCGGACGACGCCTTCTGCCGGAAGGTGATCGCGTCCTATGTGAAGAAGATGGGCAAGGCTCGGTCCGAGTATGAGGCTATGGGCGAGCGCGGGGCGGACATGGCGTCGAAGCTGGCCTACGAGGTCGATTATCTCTCCCGCTGGCTCCCACAGAAGCTGGGCGAGGACGAGACCCGCGCCCTGATCGTCGAGGCGATCGCTGAGCTGGGGGCGGCGGGCGACGAGAAAGCCGCAGGGCGGGTGACCGGTCACCTCATGAAGTCCCGGGGCGAGGAGCTCGACGGAGGGCTCGTGAACCGTCTGGTGCGCGAGGAACTGGCCGACTAGCGGTGTGTCGCAGCTCTAACGCCCCACCCCCAACCGGTTTCCTAATGCTCTGGATTCGGTATACCGTAGTTTGTGCATTGAGAATCGCCCACGGCCGGCGGGGGACCGCGCCGGTCCGGTCTACCATTTTAGCGACGAACTGCTAGCGGTTGAGGCTTCCCGACTTCGAGCCCATGCTCGCCGTCTCGGAGCGGGCGGCTTTCGACGACGAGGGCTGGTGGTTCGAGGTCAAGTGGGACGGCTACAGGGCGATCGTGGGCTCGGAGCGCGGGACGGTGCGGGCGCGCTCGCGTCGCGGGCTCGACTTGATCGGGCCGTTCCCCGAGTTGGCGGGTCTGGACATCCCCGACGGTGTGGTGATCGACGGGGAGCTGACCGCTTTCGACGGGGAGGGGCGCCCGTCGTTCTCCCTGCTCCAGCGTCGTACCGGGTTCGGCGGCGCGGGGACGGGTGTGCCTGTCGCAGTCAACTTGGTGGCGTTCGACGTGTTATTCCGTGGGGAGGACCTGACCTCGCGCCCCTATGAGGAGCGTCGGCGGGTGCTCGACGGGTTGGGGCTTGAGCCGCCGATCATCGTGCCCGAGCCGACGCCGACACACGGGCGGGGGCTGTTCGATGCCGTGAAGGGCCGGGGGATGGAAGGTGTCGTCGGCAAACGCCTCGGGTCGGTCTACCAGCCGGGGAGGCGCTCGTCGGACTGGAGGAAGATCTCGATTCGACATCGGCTGCGCGCCGTGATCGGCGGCTACCTGCCGGGCGAGGGCGGGCGGTCGCAGACCTTCGGGTCGGTCTTGGCGGGTCTGTATGAGCCGGCGGGCCTGCGGTGGGTCGGGGCGGTCGGGTCGGGGTTCGACGAGTCGTCGCTCCAGGCTCTCCATGCGGCCTTGACTCAACTGGAGAGGCCGTCCAGCCCGTTCATCAATGAGGTGACTGCGGCGGGCCGGCCGACATGGGTCGAGCCGGGGATCGTCATCAACGTCGAGTACAGGGAGTGGACTCTCGACGATCGTCTTCGGGCCCCCGTCTATCGGGGAGTCGAGCCGGTCGACCCGGAGACCGTCACCTGGGCAGCGGAGGGCCCGGGTTAACGACCCTCTGACGGCGCGCGTCGAGGCGGGCGGCTGTTTGGGCGGCGTTCATCAAGGCTTCGGGTTCGGGTTGTGTGGTGGATGGGTGGGTGGGGGAAGCGCGGCCCGGTTCAGGGCGGCGCTCTTCCGCCTGTCCGGCTTTCGCCGGTGTGGTTTCCTCCGGTCTGGTGGCGGCGGCCGAGGGGGCTGGTCCATTCGATGGTGGTCCTGCCGGTCTTGACGTAGGACCATCCGGCTTCGTGTTTGGCTCGGTGGTGGTGTCTGCAGAGGGGGGCGTGGTTGGCGACGGTGGTGGGGCCGCCTCGGGCGTGGTCGATGCGGTGGTCGAGGTCGCAGTTGACTGCGGGCATGCGACATCCGGGGAAGACGCAGACGGGGTGCAGGGCGCGGATCATGTCTGTCTGTTTCTTGGTTGGTCTTCTCTTTGTGGAGACGACGTGGAGCGGCTCGCCGGTCTCGGGGTCCGTGACGACGGCGTCCCATTGGCTCGTCTTCTGTTGCTCTGCGGCGACTTTGCGGGCGATGTCGGCGACGACGGGCCCGTAGCCTGAAAGCTCTGCGGGGTTGTCGTCGAGGCGGGCGAGGGTGGTGAGGTCGACGTGGAGGTTGACCGACCCTGCCTTCTTGCCGCCTCTTGTGTCGGGGTGGTCGGTGTGGCGGCCTGTGAGCAGGTCTAGGGCGACGTCGGCGCGGAGTTGGGGGATGGTCCGGGTGGCGCCTGCCATCTTGAGGTTGCGGGCGATGGAGTCGACTCGGCCTGCGGCGGCTTGGGCCAGGGCGGGGTCGCAGTCTCGTATCTGCAGGTCGGCGGTGCCTGTCCAGGTGGGCTCGACGACGACTCGGCGGGCCACCAGTTGCTGCTCGTATCGGGTTTGGGCGTAGCCGGGGTCGTCTTCGATGCAGAGGCGACGGGCGCGGGCTTTGATCTGCCCGACGGTGAGGCGGGCGGCGGTGCGGAGGATCTTGACGGCGACTTGCCGGTAGGCGGCGGGGCGGGCGGCGTGCGCGGCGTCTGAGATGACCGAGGCTTTGTGGCCGTCGATGACCCCGGCGCCTAGGGCGGCGTGCACTTCGGGGAGGTCGCCGGTGAGCTTGAGGGCTTTCCTCAGCTCGTTCTCGGCTTTGCGGCGGGTGTAGGTGAGGGCGGCGGCGATCTCGTCGACGGCGAACGTGTTGGGGTGGGGGCTGCGCTGGTTCGTGTCCGGGTTGACGGCGTGGGCGGCTTCGACCATGGAGGCGTACTCCTCGGCTTGGTAGTGAGAGATCTGCCTTCGTTGGGCGCGGAGGACCCTGACGGTGTCCCTGCCGTTCAACCGGCGCTTGTCGACCGTGGACAGGAGCAGGGCTAGCGCCGGGCCTGCTGCCAGGTCGTCGAAGCCTTCGGGGAGGGCGTCAACCTCCCTCCGGCCGTCGGAGCGGCCGACGCCGGTCGGGTTGTAGGCGTTGTAGACGCAGCCCGGTATGGCTTCTCCGGGGCCGAGGCCTCTCTCGGCCAGGACAGCGGCTGTGGCCTCGTATCGGGCTTGCGCCTCTTCCGGCGTCAGCCCGCCCGGCTGGGAGTCGGCCGTGTCCTCCTCGGACACCGGCTCGGGGGCGGCCTCCTCCTCGTCGCGGTCTGGGTACAGGTCTTCGTCGGGGAACAAGACGTCGGGTGGGAGGCGACGGGATTGGTCTATGCCTTGTTCGGCCATGCGGGCGAGCCCCGCCGCGTAGGCGGCTTTCGCCTCGCGGAGGAACCTCGCCCTGCGGAAGGCGCTCGCCTCCTCCGAGGACGGCTCTCCCGACTGGTGCGGCTGCGAATCGAACATGTCCCCCAACGTATCTACAGGGTCTGACAGATTCGCGTAGGTCTCCGCCCCCTCGCTGATGTCGTCGACGGACGGCTCTCCCGATTGATGCGACTGTGGATCGAACATGATCCTCAACCTATCTGGGGCGAGTGACAGATTCGGGTCCGCTGGGTCCCCGCCTCGAAGATTCCCGAAGAAGCCCGCCGTGCGCTCAGCCGACGCGTCGTCGTCTCGCCCAGGAACAGCTCGTGTGACCTCAGTTTCGCCATTCCCGCCAACGTATCGGGACCCCACGACAGATTCGCGCGGGCCTTCGCCCCGTCGCCGACCATGCCGTCAGGCGACAGCTCTCCCGACTGATGTGACTCCGAGTTCGCCATGCCCACCCACCGCTGATCGCGTAGACCCCGAATCTGGGGTCTACGCGATCAACGGTGGGTGGGCCGGTCGGTGAGTTGTCAGGTGTTGGACCTTGTGACGATACCTGTCTGAGCGTCGGTGGCCGTAGCCGCGTCGCTTCATGACTTTGATCTTGTTGGTGAT
>Ga0209681_1000006_pt1 | contig 75434 bp, 69 predicted proteins | sample WorMetLIZISLAND2_3_FD_187416 | JGI IMG/M metagenome (GOLD analysis project Ga0209681, IMG submission 187416) | Marine gutless worms symbiont microbial communities from Max Planck institute for Marine Microbiology, Germany - Olavius clavatus LIZARD... ... | reverse complement strand
ACCAGGAAACCGGATTGGGGGGGTGGGCGTGGGGCGGATGCGGTCAGACGGCGGCGTCGCCGGGGCCGCGGGCGATGTACTCGCCGTCGCCCGGCTCGCCGCGATAGGCGCCGTCGGAGATGAGCACCTTCCCCTTGGAGATGACGGTCTCGACGGCGCCCGTCGTCTGCCGGCCCTCGAAGGCCGAGTAGTCGACGTCCATGTGGTGCGTCTCGGCGGAGATCACCCGCCTCGCACCCGGGTCGAAGACGACGATGTCGGCGTCGGCGCCGACGGCGATGGTCCCCTTCTTCGGGTACATGCCGAACATCTTCGCCGGCGCCGCGGCCGTGACTTCCACGAACCGGTTGAGGTCGATCCGGCCCTCGGCGACCCCGCCGTCGTAGACCAACTCCATGCGGTGCTCCACCACCGGCAGGCCGTTGGGGATCTTGGTGAAGTCCCCCAGGCCGAGCCTCTTCTGCGGCCCGAGCCTGGGATGCTCCCCGAAGTTGAAAGGGCAATGGTCGGTGGCCACGACACCGATGTCGCCGGTCTTCAACCCCCGCCACAACCTCTCCTGGTGGCCCTCGGCGGCGTCGCGGAGCGGCGGCGAAGCGACGTACTTGGCGCCCTCGAGCCCGCCGCCCAGGCGACTCAAGTCGAGGAGGAGGTACTGCGGGCAGGTCTCGGCGGACACGTTGAGGCCCCGGTCGCGAGCCGCGATTACCTCGTCCAGGGCCTCCTTGGCCGACAAGTGCACGATGTAGAGCGGAGCGCCGGTCAGCTCGGCCAGCTTGATGCTGCGATGGGTCGCCTCGCCCTCCAGGATCGAGCTTCGGGTCATGCCGTGGTGGATGGGGTCGGTCTCGCCGCGGGCGAGGGCCTGCTCGACGAGCACGTCGATGGCGAGGCCGTTCTCGGCGTGCATGGCGACGACGGCGCCCAACTCGGCCGCCTTCTGCATCGCCCGGACGATCTCCCCGTCGTCTGAGTAGAAGGCGCCCGGGTAGGCGGTGAACAGCTTGAAGCTGGTCACCCCCTCGTCCATCAGCGCCTCCATCTCCATGAGGGTTTGGTCGTTGATGTCGCCGGTGATCATGTGGAACCCGTAGTCGACGGCGCACGCGCCCTCGGCTTTGGCCATCCACGTCTCCCAGCCCGCCATTGCCGATTCGCCTTTCGCTTGGACGGCGAAGTCGACGACGGTGGTGGTGCCGCCCCAGGCCGCCGCCCGGGTCCCGGTCTCGAAGCTGTCCGCGGAGACCGTCCCGCCCAGCGGAAGCTCGAAGTGGGTGTGGGCGTCGACGCCGCCGGGCATCACCAGCTTGCCGGAGGCGTCGATCACCTCATCCGCCGCAACGTCGATCGTCCCGGGTTGCAGCAGGGCCGCCACCTTCCGGTCGGAGATGAGGACGTCGGCCGTCATCGTCTCGGAGGCGGTGATCACGGTCCCGCCCCTGATCAGCGTCTCCGCGGCGCCGCCCGACCGAGTGCGGCCCGACGGGCGCCTGGAAGGCGCCCGTCGGGCGGGAGGTTCGGGTTTCCCGGTCATCAACTGGCTCCGTGATCGTCGAACCCGGAAACTAGCGGGGCCAACCCCTCTCAGCCTGCGGCGTGCACGGTCTCGGCCGGGTCGAGGCGGGATGCGCGCACGGCCGGGTAGAGGCCGGCGACGGCGCCGACGACAAGGGCCGCGGCCACGCCTCCGGCGAGGGCGAAGGCGGGGATGTTGAACAACCAACCCTTGTGGGAGGCGTACGCCCGCGTTATCGCCGCGCCGAGGGCCACACCCGACACGCCTCCGATCGCGGCGAGCAGGATGCTCTCGGTGACGAACTGCGCGGCGATGTGCCCTCGCTTCGCGCCGATGGCGCGGCGGAGCCCGATCTCCGAGCGCCGCTCGAGAACCGAGATGACCATCACGTTGGCGATGCCGACTCCCCCGACCAGGAGGGCCACTCCGCCCAGGCCCAAGAGGAGCTGCTCCAGCCCCTTGGCGACGGCGGCCTTCGCCTTGAGGGTGTCCGACGGTCGGCTGACCTCGGTCTCGTTGGGCGCCTTGGGGTTCGCCGTGGCGGCGAGGAGCCCCCGGACCGACGTCACCTGGTCGGGATGGGCCCGCAGGTAGATGATCGAGGCGTGCGCCTTCGTGTTGAAGAGCTTCTTGGCGACGTCATAGCCGACGAAGGCGGCGCGATCGAGATCGGCGTTGAGCGGCATGGCCTCCAGGATGCCGATGACGCTGAACCAGTGCCCGTTGAGATAGACCAGGGGACCGTCCTCGAGGCTGGTGATGCCCAGCCGCTCGGCCGCCACCGAGCCCAACACGATCACCGGGAGGCCGCTCGACCCTTGGTCGAGGAAACGACCCTCGGCGAGGGTGGCTTGCAGCGTGTCGGCCGCCTGGGTCTCGGCCGCGTAGACGGCGATGCCGCTCGTGTTCGCCGACGACACGAGGTCGCTGCGTCGCACGGAAGCGTCGACCGAGGTCAACGCGGCGGCTTCCTCCACCGGCGGTATCCGGCGGATCATCGACGGGGCGGACTCGGGCAGCTTCGAAGCCGCCCCGAACGCCGACGAGCCCGCCCGCACCGCCAGCAGGTTGGTGCCGTACTTGTCGAGCTGATTGAGAAGATCGGCCGAGGACGACGCCGAGAGGCCGACCACGCTGACCATGGCGGCGATCCCGATGGTGATGCCCACGGCCGTGAGCAGAGTGCGGGCGCGGCGGGCGCGTAGCCCGTGACTCCCGGCGCCGAGCAGGTCCGCCCAACGCAACCGGCTCTTCGATCCTGTCTTGTTACTCATGTTGCGGCTCCTGTCGCTGTTGTCGTGTCGCTGCTTATCCGGCCGTCGCTGAGCGTTATCCGCCTGGGCGCTCCGTCGGCGATCTCGTGGTCGTGGGTGATCATGAGAATCGTCGACCCGTTCCGGTTCAGGTCGTGGATGAGATCGACGATCCCGGCGCTGTTCCGCGAGTCGAGGTTGCCCGTCGGCTCGTCCGCCAGGACGATCGCCGGGTCGCCGACGATCGCTCGGGCGATCGCCACCCGCTGACGCTCCCCGCCGGAGAGCTGGTTGGGCCTGTGCCCGACCCGCTCCCCTAGGCCCACGCGGTGGAGCGTCGCCTCGGCGGCATCCCGCCGCTTTCGGCGGCTGACGCCCCGGTACACGAGGCCCGCCGCCACGTTGTCCAACGCGGACACCCCGTTGAGCAGGTGGAACTGCTGGAACACGAACCCGATGCGGTCGGCGCGGACCCCGGCCAAGGACCGGTCGCGCGCCGCCCCCACATCGCGGCCCTCCAGCCAGACCTTGCCGGCGGTCGGTCGGGCCAACGTGCCGATCACATTGAGAAGGGTCGACTTCCCCGACCCCGAGGCGCCGATCACCACCGCCAGCTCGCCTGCGTTGATGGAGAGCGTCACGTCGTTGAGGACGCGCACCGGGGGGCTCCCGTCGTACTCCTTGGAGACGCCCTCAAGCTGTAGGACCGCGCTCATGACGACACCACCACCTCGTCGCCTTCGGCGAGGTCGCCGCTGACCTCGACCCAGCCGTCGGCGAACTCGCCGATCTCAACCGCCCGGTACTCGCGGCCGCCGTCGGGCCCTATGACCTCGACGGCGTAGCCGCCCTCGACCAGCGCGGCCAAGGCGGCGACGGGGACGACGAGCGCGTCCTCCGCCAAGACATCGATCACGTCGACTTGGACGTTGCCGGGCTTCTGGCCCGGGGGGGCGTCGACAGTCAATCGGATCCTGAACTTCTGCTCTTCCGTGATGACGTCCTGGCTCTCGACGGCCTCGATGTCATCGACGGCCGCCTCGTAGCGGGACCCGTCGGCCAACTCGACCTTGATCGTGGAGTCGCCCTCGAAGGCCCTCTTCTTCTGCGCCGAGACCTCAGCGGAGACGAACAAGTCGGGTTTGGTCACCTCGATGAGCCCGCCGTTGGCCGGGTCGCCGACGCGAGGCGCCGCCGCCACGCGCAACCCGTCGTAGGGGAGGACCAGAAGCTGGGCGGAGTCGACCTCGCCGGTCTTCTTCAACCCGTTGTCGCCTTGCCATTTCCTGACCGCGGTTCTCACCGCCTTGTCGTACTTGCCGTCGACGGACGCTTCCTCGGACAGGTGGCCCTCCTTCCGGAGGAACCGTTGAAGCTGCTTCACGTCGTCGCCCTTGACCCCGCTCCGCAACGTCCGGTACATGGGGATGTCGCCGGTGGTCCAATACGTCGGGCGCTCATCCACCTTGTAGACCATGTCGCCGGGGCGAAGGATCGTCCCCTTCTTGGGAACCCACGTCACAGTGCCGAGCGCTGCGCCCGGGAGGGCGAACGTCTCGCCGTATCCGATGGTGGCGTCGAACTCCTCGGCCTGTTGCAGAGTGCGACGCTCCACCTTGGCGACGCCGCCCTCGACCTCGGTCTCGGGCTCGGATTCATCCTCGGCCCCGGTCGAGGAGATCGTCGTCGACGTCTCGGTGGCCGTCGCCTTCGACGACAGGAACCAGAAGCTCACCACGGCCAACGCGATTGCGACCAGCCCGGCGACGCTCAACGCCGCGACCCGTCTCACGGCGTTTCCATGTTCATGTCCCCGTAGGCCTCCTTGGTGCACTCACCCATGGCTGCCTCAATCTTCTCCTTGTCGCCGCCGGGGATCATCATCGGCTCTCCCGGCTTCGCGTCGGGGACTTCGATCCCGCGTTCCCTCAGGCACCGCGTGAACGCAAGATCCGCGTCGCGCTGGCGGGCCTTCTGCTCAGGGGTCATCTCGAACTCGCCTTGGGCTTGTGCAAGGATGGGATTGCACACCTCCTCGGCCGCGTCGAGGGTGCCCGAGTCGACACCGCTGAGATCGATGTGTTGGTTGGGTTCGCCGGTGGGGTCGGGGTAGTCCACGCCGTTCTCGCGCATGCACTCCGCGTGCTCCAGCATGTAGTCGATGGCTTTCTCCTTGTCCGACTTCGCATCCGCCTTCTGGTCGGCGTCGGCGCCGACCGTGGTCTCGGTCAGGCTGGGCGCCGTCGGGGTTGTGGCCCCGTCGCCGTCACCGCCGTCGCCCGCGTCGCCGGCGCCTCCGCAAGCCGCGATCAACACCGCGGCTCCCACGGCCAGGGCTCCTCTCAAGTTTCTGGATCGCCTCATGGCGTCCGCTCCTTTCTTCTTCGGGGCCTGGTCTTTCATCAGGCTCGAGGCCATCGTCCGGCGCCCGGTTGTGAAAGAGCTGAGAGCCGCTGAGACCGTCTCTCAGAATTCGGCGGTGGGCGGGGCGTCGCCGAGCGGCCGCAAGCGTGTGCAGCACTGCTGAGCGTGTGCAGTAACACCGATGAGAGCCGCGAAGTTGCACACGCATCGCCGGCGTGCGATCTCAGGGGGCGCCGGCCTCCCACCACTTGAGGACCCTGAGGGCGCGCAGGGTGTTCCACCGACCGGGCTTGCGGCCATCCTCCATCGTGAAGTGATCCCGACCCGAGTAGCGAGGGCCCACGGGCCACCCGCCGTCGGGTCGCCGACGCGTGCGCACCAACTCGACGGCCTCTTCCGCCCGCGGGTCGGGCGCGACTCCCGCTTCCTGGAAGTGGTCGAGCCCGCGAAGGACGTCGTAGTGCCAGCGCGGCGGGAACGAGAACCTGGTCCAGGCCTCGTTGATCACCCGGCCGGTGCGGTGCGAGCGGAACATCTCATGCGCCAACAACACCTCCCGCCCGGTCGCCATCGCCTCGTCGGCGAGAGTCGACCCGGTCCGCCGCCTCCAGAGCAGCAGGCCCTCCAATACGGATATGGTCGTGTTGAACGAGGAGTGGCCGGTGTGCCCCCGGTAGTCCTCGCAGTTCCATCCCCCGTCCTCGACGCGGGCGCCGAGAAGCATCCGGGCGATGTCGTCTACCCGCTCGTCGCCCGCGTCGAAGTAGGCGCCGAGCGACAGGACCATCCCGTTGACGCAACGCTCGGCGTACCGGTGGGTCTTCCAGTAGGAGACACCGCCCTCCGGCCGCTCCGCCTCGTCCAGCAGCCTCCGCACGCCCGCTACCGCCTGACGATTGGCCGGGTCGAGGCCCATCCTCCTCAGCAGCAGGAGCGTGTATGTGGTCGAGGTCCACTTGGGTGTGTAGAGGCCGCCCGCCCACTTGCAGTCGGGGCCTTGAAGCTCGAGAAGCCTTCTCCCCCACCCCTCCGCGGCGACTTTGGCCCGGACGGGCGCCCAGTCCTCGCCGGGTTGGCCGCACAAGTCTCTCCGGGTCTGCCAGGCGATGGAGGGGTCCCCATCGAGAAGCCAGTCGATCACGGCGGCGTCGGTCACCGCGTCGATTCAACCAGACCGCTCCCCCGGCGCCTGCCGCCGAAGCGGCCCGGCCGCCGAGCTGCGCTCAATCGTGAACCAGGTACTGCTCGATCTTCTCCATGGCGGCGGCTGTGATCTGGTCCTCAAGCAACCGAAGCGCCCTGGCGATCGCCAGCTCCTCCCCGATCACCGGCTTCACCGGGTCGATCGGGTTGCGGCGGGCGACACCGACAGCCTCGAACTCCTCGCCTCTCAAACTGAGAGCGGCCGTGGCCTCCGTGACGGTGTCATCTTCAGAGAGATGTATCGACAGCGTGACGTCCTTTTCCATGTCCCTCCTCGGGTCGCTCCAAACCCTAGCCGCAACCGGAGCCGAGCTCTAGCGTGACCGCCATGGCTTGGTTCGCCTCCAACGACGAGCGGCGAGCGCGGCTCGGCGCCCGCCACGGTCTCGCCGCGCCGGTCGAGACCGCTCTCGAGGCTGCTCGCGCCGTGACGGGGCTGCACTCCTCGGACCCGGCGACCGTCTACCTCTCGGTCCGGGCCCGGGCCGCCGCCGCCTCGCCCGCCGACATCTCGTCCGCGCTCTACGAGGAGCGCTCGCTCGTGCGGATCTACGGGATGCGCCGGACGCTCTGGGTGGTTGACCGCGAGACGCACCCGCTGGTGAGCCACTCCTCCACCGCCCGGCTGCGGGCGCCTCAACGCCGGCGCTTGGAGAAGATGGTCGAGGACAGCGGGATCGCCGAAGACGGGCAGGCCTGGTTGACCGCCGCTCTTGAGCGGACCGAGCGAGTTGTCGTGGAGGAAGGCCCCATCCTGGCCCGAGATCTCGGGGAGCGGGCGCCGACCGAGAAGCTCATGTTCCACAACAGGAGAGGCGAGTTGATCGGCGCGACCCGCGCCTCCACCCGCATCCTGACCCAGCTCGCGCTCGAGTCGCGGGTCATCCGGGCCGATCCTGTCGGCACTTGGGTCAGCAGCCAATACCGCTGGAGCGGGATGGAGCAGTGGCTGGGCGGACCCATCCCCTCGATGGCGCCTGACCGCGCCCGGGCCGAGCTGCTGCGGAGATGGCTCGGGCGCTTCGGCCCGGCGACGGAGGTCGACATGAGGTGGTGGACGGGTTGGACGGCGGCTCAGACGCGGCGCGCCCTCGTCGAGATCGGCGCGGTCGAAGTCGGCCTCCCCGAGGGCTCGGGCTACGTCAACGCCGACGACGCCGAGGCCGTCCCCCCGGCCGGGCCGTGGGCGGCGCTCCTCCCCTCGCTCGACCCCACCGTGATGGGGTGGAAGGAGCGGGGCTGGTACCTCGGCGACCACGCCGGCCGACTGTTCGACCGCAACGGGAACGCCGGGCCGACGGTCTGGGTCGACGGCCGCGTCGTCGGCGGCTGGTCCCAACGCAAAACCGGCGAGGTGGCCTACGGGCTGCTTGAGGACGTCGGCGCCGAGCGCGCCGCCCTCGTCGAAGCCGAGGCGGCGCGGCTCCAGGACTGGTTGGATGATGTCGTCGTCACGCCGAGGTTCGCCACCCCCTTCGACAAGACCCTCCGCTCCTGACGCCGAGCGTGTGCAGTAGTGCCGAGCGTGTGCAGTAGCACCGACGAGAGCCGCATTGCTGCACACGCATCGGTCAGGTGGGGCGGCGAGCCTCGCCGGGGCGCTGAGCGACGAAGTACTTCGCTTGGGGGTGGTGGCAGATGAGGGCGGACGTGGTCATCTCCGGCTGATACTGAAAACCGGTCTCCGTCCCGACCTCCACGCCGAGGCGGTCGGCGCCCAGGAGCTCGGCCACCGTCCGGTTGCCCTCCAGATCAGGGCACGCCGGATAACCCCAGGAATAGCGGCCGCCCCGGTACTTCTGACGGAACAGGTCTTGGAGCGAGGCGCCGTCCTCATCGGCGAACCCCCACTCGGCCCGGACGCGGCGATGCCAATACTCGGCGAGGGCCTCGGCCATCTCCGCCCCCAGCCCGTGCAGCAACAGGTAGTCCTGATACCGCCCCGCGTCGAACAGCTCCTTCGCCCGCCCCGACACGGCGGCGCCGACCGTGACCACATGGAACGCGGCGTAATCGATGTCGCCCGACTCGAGGGGCCGGAAGAAGTCGGCGATGCAGCGGCGCGGCTCTTCTTCGCGGCGCGGGAACGCGAACCGGGCGAGCTCGGCCCTCCGCTCCCCGTCCTCCCAGACCACCAGCTCGTCCCCGTCCCCGTTGACCGGGAAGTACCCGTACACCGCCTGCGGGACGAGCAGGCCGCGGGCGCGCGCTTGCGCCAGTTGGTCGCGCAGGACGGGCCGGAGACGCTCCTTCAGCTCTGCTCCCGTCTCACCGGGCTCGGGGCGGAACGACCACTGGTTGCGGAAGAGGGCCGTCTCGTTGATGTGCTCGGCCACCTCGTCGATGCTCACCCCCTTCACGACCCTCGACCCGATGAAAGGCGGCTCGAAGACTTGGTTGTCGGCCGCGACGGGCCGGGCGGGCGCCGTCGCGCCCGCGCCTCCCGCGCGCTCGCGCGGCGCGGCGGGCGCAGGCGGCGGCTCTCCGCTCACAATTCGCTCCATCGCGTCGAGCCCGGCGAAGGCGTCCTTGCCGTAGAACAACGGCCCGGGGTAGCGGGACCGCAGGTCGGCCTCCACATACCTCCGGGTGAGCGCGGCTCCCCCGAGCATCACCGGCGTGTCGCCGAGGCCGCGCCGACTCAGCTCGTCGAGGTTGTCGCCCATGATCAACGCGCTCTTCACCAACAGGCCGCTCATCCCGATCGCGTCGGCGCCGGTCTCCTCGAGCTTGCCGATCATCTCGGCCACACCCACCTTGATGCCCATGTTGTGGACCTCGTAACCGTTGTTGCTGAGGATGATGTCGACCAGGTTCTTGCCGATGTCGTGCACATCCCCCGACACCGTGGCCAACACCACGCTGCCCCGCGCCGCGGCATCCGCCTTCTCCATGTGGGCCTCAAGATGGGCGACGGCCTCCTTCATGGTCTCGGCCGACTTGAGCACGAAAGGAAGCTGCATCTCCCCCGAGGCGAAGAGGTCGCCCACAGTCTTCATCCCGGCCAGCAGGCGCCCGTTGATGATGTCCAACGGCGCCGCACCCTCGGCCAGGGCGGCGTCGAGATCGTCTGTGAGCCCCCTCCGGTCGCCGTCGACGATCCTCCGCGTCAGGCGCTCCCCCACCTCCATGCCCTCATAGGGGTCGGCGACGTCGGCGGAGACCGCCGCCTCGGAGAACAGCTCGATGACGCGCTCCAACGGGTCGTATCCGTCGGAGCGCCGGTCGTAGATCAGGTCGAGGCAAGCTTCGCGCTGCTCGTCGGGGATCCGACTCAAAGGCTCGATCTTCCCGGCGTGCACGATGGCGGCGTCCAGGCCCGCCTCCACCGCCTCGTGGAGGAAGACGGAGTTGAGCACGCGCCTGGCGGCCGGGTTGAGGCCGAACGAGACGTTGGACACGCCGAGAACCGTCCTCGCGCCCGCCAGCTCCTCCTTGATGCGCCTGATGGCCTCCAAGGTGGCGACGGCGTCGCCTCTCAGGTCGTCGTCGCCCGTGGCCAGAGGGAACGTCAGCGCGTCGAAGAGGAGGTCCGACGGGGAGAGCCCGTGGCGATCCACGGCGAGATCCCGCAGGCGGCGGGCGACCCGCATCTTCCAGTCGACGGTGCGCGCCTGCCCCTCCTCGTCGATGAGCAGGCAGATCACCGCGGCGCCGTGTCGCCGGGCCAAGTCGAGCACCTGGTCGGCCCGGCCGCCCGGGCCGTCGCCGTCTTCGAGGTTGGCGCTGTTGAGGACGCTCCGCCCCCCGAGCTGCTCCAGCCCCGCCTCCATGACGGCGGGCGACGTCGAGTCGAGCACCACCGGGGCGGCGACATCGGTCGCGAACGACGCCGCAAGGCGCCGCATGTCGGCCTCGCCGTCGCGGCCGACGTAGTCGACGCAGAGATCGACCATGTGGGCCCCCTCCCTCACCTGCGACCGGCCGACGGCCACACATCCCTCCACGTCGTCGGCGAGCAGGGCTTCGCGGAACTCCTTTGAGCCGGTCGTGTTGGCGCGCTCGCCGATCATCAGGAAAGACGCGTCTTGGTCGAAAGGCGCCTGGCTGTAGGTGGACGCCGCCGACGGGATCGTCTCCGGGGACCGGGCCTTCGCCTCCAAGGGCCGAACCTTCTCGACGACCGCCGCCAGGTGCTCCGGCGTGGTCCCGCAGCAACCCCCGACAACCCCGACCCCGAGCTCGGCGACGAAGCGACCGAGATGATCCGCCAAGTCCTCCGGGCTCAGGTCGTACACGGTCTCGGTGTCGACCACCTGAGGCAACCCGGCGTTGGGGATCGCCGAGATCGGCGCCTTCGAGAACCGGCTGAGATGACGCAACGGCTCCCACATCTCAGACGGCCCTGTGGCGCAGTTGAGGCCGATCACGTCGGGGCCGAGCGCTTCGAGCGTCGTCAAGGCGGCGCCGATCTCGGTCCCCGCCAGCATCCGGCCGGTGAGCTCGATCGTCACCGAGACGTGCAACGGCAGCTCCCGGCCTGCGCCGCGCATGGCGCGACGGGCGCCTTCGATCGCCGCCTTGGCGCCGAGGAGGTCGAACTGCGTCTCGATGATGAGGAGGTCCGCTCCCCCGTCGATGAGGCCCCTCGCCTCGATCTCGTAGGCGCCCGCCAACTCGGAGAAGGCGACCTGGCCGAGCGTGGCGAGCTTCGTCCCCGGGCCCATCGAGCCGGCCACGAACCTCGCCCGACCGTCGGCGCGGACATACCCGTCGACCGCCTCCCTGGCGATGGAAGCGCCGGCCGCGGCGATGTCGTAGGCCAAGTCGGCGATCCCGTACTCGGCGAGCGGGACGGCGAAGGCCCCGAACGTGTTGGTCTCGACGACGTCCACGCCGACGTCGAGGAACGACTTGTGCAGGTCGCCGATCAGGTCCGGGCGACGGAGAGTGAGCAAGTCGACGCAACCCTCAAGCTCGGGGCCGCCGTAGTCGTCGGCGGTCAGGCCCAGACGCTGGAGATTGGCCCCGGCGGCGCCGTCGAAGATCACGGGGCCGGAGGACGCCGCCTCGAGGAACGACGTCATGTCAGGCGCCGCCGCCCCCGGCCCGCCTACCCGAGGCTCTCGATGTACTCGACGAGATCGGCGATCTCTTCGTCGGTGAGGTCGTCGGCGTAGGTCTTGGGCATGAGGTCGTCGTACCCCGCGGCGAGCTGCGCCGCCGGGTCGACGATCGACTTGGTCAGGTAGGCGCTGTCGACCGTCGCGGAGGCGCCGCCCTCCAACTCGCGCTCAATCCCCGCCAGCCCCAACCAGGTCGGGCCGACGCTCTCGGCGCCGTCGGCGGTGTGGCAACTGACGCACCCGGCGGCGACGGCGACGGCCTCGCCGGGCGACGCCGGCGAGTCGGTCGACGACGCGGCCTCGGCGCCCCTTGGGCCCTCGGTGAAACTCGACGCCAGGATCACCATCGGGATAGCCACGGCGATGACGGCGAACACGGCGCCGGTCAAGCCCATGAACCACATGTAGGCTTTCCCGAAGGCGGGGCCTGCGCTGTCTTGCTCTGAGGTGTCGGCTTGCGATGTCACACACATGATCCTGCCAGCTTGCCCCGCTCTCGGCCAAACCGGCCCCGGCGCCGGCCGGCGGGGCCGGCCCGCGGCAAGCGGCTCAGACGGTCATCTCAGAGAGGCGGCGGGCCACTCCTCGGGGGGGAGCCTGTCGGTCTCCGCCTCGGCGCGGCCGACATACGCCGCGGCTTCGCTGCGGCGGCTCATGCCCATCTTGGCGAGCAGGCTGGAGACGTAGTTCTTCACGGTCTTCTCGGCGAGGAACATCGCCTGGGCGATCTCCTTGTTGGTCTTCCCGTCCGCGATGTGATGGACGATCTCCAGCTCCTGGTCGCTCAACTTGGCCAACAAGGGGTCGGTCCTCGGGCCCGAGCGAAGCCTCTCGAAGAGCTTCTCGACCATCTCGGGGTCGAGGAGCGACTCGCCCGCGCCGACGCGGCGGATATCGTCGACCAGGTCCGAGCCCTTCACTCTCTTCAAGACGTACCCAGCGGCGCCGGCCAGGATGGCGGACATCAACGCCTCCTCGTCGGCGAACGAGGTCAGCATCAACGCCTTGACGGCCGGGAACCGGTCCCGGATGCGGCGGCAGGCCTCAACCCCGCTGCCGTCGGGGAGGCGGACATCGATGACGACGACATCGGGGTCGTCGTACCCGACCCGTCTCACGCCCTCCTCGACCGTCCCCGCCTCGCCGACGACCTCCATGTCGTGCTGTGCGTCCAGCATCAACCGGATGCCGGCGCGCACGACCTCGTGGTCGTCGATGAGAACGATTCTGACCGGCGTCATTGAAGGCCACGATATCCTCCCGGTAACGTCAAGCGAAGATGACCTCGCAAGGCGAACGGCTTCCCAACCTGACCGGCGGCGACGCCGTGGTCGGCGAGGCCGACCTCGCCCATGTGCTGCGCCGACTGGTCGCGGAGGCCCGCTCGGCCACCGGGGCGAGATACGCGGCTCTGGCCGCCCTCGGGCCACGCGGCGCCCTCATCGACTTCATCAACGAAGGGCCGTCCGACGAGGCCGACGAGGCCGACGGGCCGGTCCCGCAAAGCCGGGGCGCGCTGAGCGCCGTTGCCCAGGACAGGGAGACCATCGTCCTCGCCGACGCGGCAAGCCGGCCCGACTTCGCCGCGCCCGCCGACGGCCGCCCGACCTCCTTCCTCGGCGTGCCCGTCCTGACGGGCGAAGTCGTCTTCGGCGCCCTGCACCTGCACGGAAAGCCCGGGGGGTTCAACGAAGGCGACGTGGCCCTGACCGAGGCGCTGGCGGTGATCGCCGGGGCCGCGGTTGGCTCTGTCCGGCGCCGGGATCGGGTCAACGTCGCAGCCGTCGCCGAGGATCGCAACCGCATCGCCCGCGACCTGCACGACTCGGTCATCCAAGACCTGTTCGCCGTCGGCCTCAGCCTCCAAGGGCTTTCGCAGAGGCTTCCCGAGCCCGGCGGCCACATGCTGGATTCGGCGGTCGACCAACTCCACAACGCGGTCGAGACGCTGCGCAAGTACATCTATGAGCTGAGGGCCGCCGACGACCGCCGGCAGGACCTCGCCGGCATGCTCGACGACCTGGCGGAGAGGATGGGGAGCGCCTACCCGACCCGGGTCTCCCTGAAACTCGAAGGGGACGTCGGCGGCGTCGAGCTCGGGGTGTCGGAGGAGGTCATGAAGCTGGTCACCGAGGCGGTCTCCAACGCGCTGCGCCACTCTCGAGCCGAGGAGGTGGCGGTCGACGCCACGCGCGACCCGGCGGGGCTGACGATCTCCATCAGCGACGACGGCTCGGGGTTCGACGTCGAGACGGTCGACCAGGGACTCGGCCTCGTCAACATGGCGGAGCGGACACGGCGCCTCGGAGGCGGGTTGGACATCGAGACAGCCCCCGGCTCGGGCACGGTCGTCTCCATCAGCCTCCCGGGCCTCTGACGGCCCGGTCGGCCTGGAGCGACTCGGCGAGGCTGTCCACCCAGTTGCGCACCGTGGCGTCGGCGTAACGGCCGAGCAGCGCCCGGTCGGCGACCTTCCCGACAAACCCGAGAGGCGGGTCGTAGGTCCCTTCGACGGCGAGCCGCGTGAGGCCCTTCCCGACGTGGGCCAGAAGCAGCTCGGCGTCCAACTTGGGGAACAGGACCTCGGCCCCGACGGCGGTCCAGGCGATCGGGTAGGCGATCCCCGTCCGGTGGATCTCGGCTGTGCCGATCTCAATCTCCACCTCCTTGGCGAAACCGTCGACCCACGGGCTGACCTTGGCCCTCAACTCCTCGCCTTCGCGGTAGGCGACGTGCGCCAACTCGGTCAGGTCGCGGCGCAAGAGGTCGAGGCGACTCTCCACCTCGGAGACGTTGAGGGGGACGTGGGTGAAGTAGTGGACGAACACGTCAGGGCCGGCCCGCCTTCACGCCTTACCCGCCGATCGGGTCGGTGACGGCCCAGAGCACATCCTTGATCGAGACCATGCCGAGCAGGCCGCCCGTCTCGTCGACGACCGGCAGATGGCGGTAGCCGGTGGCCAGCATCCAGTCGGCCGCGTCCGCGACGTCCATCTCAGGGCCGAAAGTGTCGGGCAGAGCCGTCATCCACTTGCTGATCGGCTCACGGTCGAGGTCGGCGTACGAGGCGACCGCGGCCAATATGTCGCGTTCGGTGAGGATGCCCTCCAGGGCGCCGTCGAGATCGACGGCTATCGAGCCGACCTCCGTCTGCTCCATAAGCTCGGCCGCCTTCCTGACCGAGTCGGTCGGGTGCATCGACACCACCGACCCGCCAACAAGCTCCCTGATCGTCATCTTCATCTCCCTGTGACGTTGCCCCCATTGTGGCCGCTCGGCAAATCAAACGCCACGGGCCGAGGTCCCAAACGGCGGGGACTTCCGTCACTTCAGGTCGGGGCCGCCTTCCCGGCCCGCTCGCCCCGGAGGCGCCACGGCGACCCTGGGCAGGAGCGCGGGGAGGACGACCAGGGAAGTCAGGCAGGCGACGACCATGCCCACCCACATGATCATCGACACCTGCGAGTGGATCAGCAGGGGCGACAACCAGAGGGCGGTCAGGGCCGCGGCAACGCCCAACGCGTTGGCCGCGATCGGCCGCCCGGCGCGGTCGATGGCGCGGAGGACGTAGCCGGGGCCGTCCCGGCGAGCGATGTCGATGGCCGCGACGAAGTGGATCGCGTAGTCGATCCCGACGCCGAGGACGATGCTCGACACCACCGCGGTGAGCAGGTTGAGCTGGATCCCGGAGACGGCGATGAACCCGAGGAGCGTCGCGACGGTGAGGGCTATGGGCGCCAACGAGGCGACGGTTTCCCTGAGCCTCCGGTAGGAGGCGGCGAGCAACGACGCGACCAAGGCGAAGGCGACGACGAGCGAGACGACCTGAGCGTCGAGGACGGCCCTGGCGATCTCGTCCCAGATCAGGGGCATCCCGGTCAACACCCTCACCAACGGCGCCGAGTCGGCGTAGGCGACCCAAGCCCGGAGATCGTCGCTGTCGAAGTCGGAGGGAAGGAGCGTGAACCTCATCCCGTCCTCGCTGACCATCCCGCCCAGCGCAAGCTCGAGTTCCCCGGTCAGCGCCGCCGCCCTGTCCTCCTCCGACAGGGCCGGGGCGAGGTCGACGACGGAGAACACCTCGCGCACTCCCGGAAGCGCCTCCATCTCCTCGGAGACCCGTCGCAGGTCGTCGATCTGGGTCGAAGGCCCCGACGGGTCGAAGACGAACTCACCCGTCATGGGGGTGGCGCCGCCGAACACCTGCGACGTCCGCTCGAAGGCAACCCGGACCGGGTCGTCGGCCTTGAAGAAGAAGAGTTGGTCGGGGTTCACGTCGAGTCTCGGCAGGGAGAAGGCGGCGAGCCCGACCAGGGCGAGCGTGATGACGAGGGCGGGGGCCCGCGTCCGGACGAGCGCCTTCAGCCCGGCCGTGACCTTGGGCCCGATCAGGGCGTCGCCCCTCCGCGTCTTGATCTCAATGCGGCTGATGGCGGCGGGAAGGGCGAAGAACGAGATGAGCCCGGCGAACGCGACGCCGACGGCGGAGAAGATCCCGAGTTGGGCGATGGGCGCCACACCGGTGAACGCCAGCGACAGGAAGCCGGCGGCGGTGCTGACGGTCGTCAAGATCATCGGGACCCCCACATGCGACAGCGCCGAGGAAACCCTGCCCACAGGGTCGGGGTTGTCGGCTTCCTCTTGGAAGTGGGCGACGAAGTGCAGGCCGTCGGCCGAGCCCATGACGATGACGAAGATGGGCACGATGACCGTGACGATGTCGGCCTTGAGCCCCAGCCCGAAGATCAGGCCGAACGTCCAAATCGAGCCGAGCGCAGCCGGGACGATCGCCAGGGCCGTGAGCCGCCGGTCGCCGATGTTGGCGTAGAACACCAGCAGGAGGACGACGATCACCACCGGGGGGATGAGCAACACGAAGAGCGAGAGCAACTCGATCACCGTCGCGAAGACCACCGGATTGCCCGAGTAGGCGATGTCGAGCCCTTCGACTTCGACGCCCATGACCCTTCTCGCCGCGGCGGTCGCCGCCCCGGCCGGCGCCGCGATGAGCAACGTGTGCCGCCCGTCCTCAGAGAGCAGCAGGGAGGACAGCGGGCTTTGCGACAGGAGGGCCTCGACTGCGGGGGCGGGGAGCGCCTCAAGGTCTTCGACCGATATCGGCCGGCCGTCGACCGGGCTCGTCTCCGGCGTGATCGAAGTCACCGACGCCACACCCTCGACGTCGGAGAGGGCCCGCGTCAGCTCAAGGAGAAGGGCAAGGTTGGCCCCGTCGGCGAAAGTCTCGCCCTCGGGGAGCGACGCCATCGCGTTGATGGGGTCGGAGGTGTCGTACTTGTCTTGAAGCTCGACCAGCTCGGCGCCCGTCGGCGTCCCCTCCAAGATGAAGGAGGCCACGTCGGCGTTGAAGTCGATGCGAAACAACATCGCCGCGGCGACCGCGGTGACGGCCCCGGTCAACGCGAGGACCAACTTCGACCTGGCCACAATGAGCTCGGCGACGCGCCTCAACCGAGAAGCTCCCTCAGATCGCTCGCCAGCTCGGTCGGCTCGACCCCGACCGGGTACACCACCCTGAGGACGCCCTCCCGGTCGATCGCCATGAGCTGCGGCGAGTGGTTGACCCAGTAGGCGCCGGACTCGTCGGGCTCGTCGTGGCTGAAGGTGACCCCGTAGGCGCCGGCCACCGACCTCACCTGGTCCTCGGTCCCCCAAGCGCCGCGAAAGCGCTCGTCGAAGAGCCTGACGTACTCACCGACCGCTTCCCGCGCGTCCCGCTCGGGGTCGACCGTGACCATCACGAGCGTCAGGCCGGCGGCCGAGTCGCCGAGCAACTCGAGTCCTCGGGCCGCCGCCGACAGCATCGTCGGGCAGATGTCGGGGCAACGGGTGTAGCCGAAGTAGACGAGGACGACGTCGCCACGACGCGCCTCGATGTCCACCGGCTCGCCGTTCTCGTAGACGAGGGGGGCGAGCGAGGGGGCGGGCGCCGAGCCGGCGATCACGTCGCCCGAGAAGACGTAGGGGCGGAAGGCCCCAGACAGGTACAGGGCCGCCGCCGCTGCCGCCGCGGCGACAACGGCCCCTGCGGCACACATCAACCGTCTCCTCCCTACCTTCCCGGCCGGGCGGGGGACCCCGGTCGCGTCGACGCTCACGGGTAACACAGGAACATGTGGGCCGCCTCGTAGAGGAGGGCCGCGGAGCCCTCGGCGCCTCGGACCTCGGCGGCCATGAGGCCGATGTGACGAGTGAGCTTGTCGGCGAGCGGGGCCAAGGTGGCGTAGCGGTACTCGCCGCGGATCAGGCCCTTCCCGTCGACGATCACGAAAGCCTGATCGAAGTCGGATGCGTCGCTCGCGTCGTAGCGGGCCCGGAAACCGTCCCCGACGATCTCCCGCCGCCTGCCCTCGTCGGCGCCCGCCCATCGCCACCGGTCGCCGTCGGCGCCCGAGGCCTCCGCCGCCGCGGCCAACAAGGCGGGGTCGGACGCGTCGAGTGCGATCGTGACCAGCCGGAAGCGGAGGTCGCCGAGGTCAACCTCCTCGGGGACCCTGTCCCGGACTTGCATCATCGTCTCGAACATGGCGCCGCACTCTCCGCAGTCGACCGGTGCGAAGTTGTAGAGCGTCACGCCGCCGCGCCCGTCGTCGGAGGTCAGCGTCTCCCCGGACTGGTCGACGAGGGAGAACCCCGGCGCGAGCCTGATCCGGGGCAGGACCTGGATCGGCTCGAAGACGGCGAACAACATGACCGCGACCAGGATCAGGCCGGCCAGCCCGAGCCCGGCTTTCGCCGCCGTCGGGATCCTCGTCTTAGCATCGGGGTCATGCTCCGGAAGACGGGGTTGATCGCCCTGCTCACGGTCGCCGCCTGTCTCCCCGAGGCTCGACTCTCCCAAGACGGGATCCACGGCGCCTACGTCGTCAACGGCGTCGACCCGCTCGGGGTCGAGTACACCGGGCGGCTCAACATCTCCCGCGGCGCCGCCGCCGGCGACGTGATCATGCAGTGGATCGTCACCGGCGCCGTCATCCGCGGCGAGGGGACCGTCGGCGACGGCGTCATCGCCGTCGAGTGGGAGACCGTCCCCGGCCCCCGACGGGCCGCCCGGGGGACCGCCGTCTACGAGATCCTCGACGACGGGCGACTCATCGGGACCTTGCAGATGGACGGGCTCGACCGAGCCGGGACGGAGACCGTCTTCCCCGATCCCTGAGCCGCTCTCGTCAGCCATTCGCGTTCTAACCGTCCAAAGTCAGCAGGAACTCCACCAGGTCGTCCATCTCCTCGCCGGTGAGCTTCTCGCCCAAGTTACCCGGCATCTGGCCGGCCGGGTAACCCTCGACGACGTATGCGCCCGGATCGATGATCGACTGGCGCAGGTACTCCTCGGCGCTCATGCCGGGCGCTCGCGTCTCGGCTGTGACGGCCGCCCGGAAGAGGGAGGGGCCGACAAGCTCAACACCGGGCTCGATCGAGTGACAGACAGCGCACCCGGCTCTGCGAGAGGCGAACAACTCCTCGCCGGCCGCCGCGCCGACCGGGCCGAGGTCGCGGGCCTCCAACACGAGGCGCCGCCCCTCCTCAAGGTCGGCGACCCCGTCGTGGATGACGGTGACGTCGTCTCCCTCGACCAACTCGACCAGCACATACGTCTCCCCTGCGGGGGCGTCGAAGGTCGCCGCCGCCGAGGCCAGGCCGCCGGAGCCCACCTCCAGCTCCTGAACGGCCCCGTCGCCTATCCGCACCCTGAGCGCCGAAGCGGTCCCCGGCGACCCGCTGGGCCCGTCGGCGCCCGCGATCACGGCGCCCGGCTCGTGGTGGACCGCCACGAGCACGCCGGACTCGGGGCGGTCCAGGTTGAGCGAGACGGTCGTCGCCAGAGCGGCCAGAGCCGCGGGCGCCAAGACGATTGCCGCTCCCGCGATCGCGCGCCGCGCCCCGGAGGCGGGGCCCGCCATGGCGGGGCCGGCGACAACCTCGGCGCGCTTACTGCCGGGCAGCCGGGGAAGGAGGATGAGCAGAGCGGTCAGCCCGAGGAAGACGACGGGCCCGGCAAGACCGGGGAGTCGGGCGGGGAGAAGCGCCGGGACGATGAGGAACGGGTCGAGAGGCGCCGACTCCACGAGGGAGGCCGCGTCGGCTTGATCCAGAAGCTCGGCGGGGAAGGCCAACGAGACCGCTACCAGCGCCGCCGCAGTCAAGGCGGCCCACAGCCGAGGAGGGAGCCGGGGGGCCGCGGAGCGGCGGAGGTGGCGCCACATGTAGTAGCCGACGACGGCCGTTGCCGCCACATGGGCGAACCAGATGATCAGGAGGACCTGCCAACCGTCGCCCTGAGCGGTGAGGACGGCGCTTGTCGCCTCGCGCCCGAAGCCGAAGGCGCCGATCATCGAGGCCATGGCCTCGTTGATGAGCTGAGACCGCTCGTCCCAGAGGATCCAGTAGCCGGTGACGCCCGCGACCCAGACGAAGACGAAGGAGGCCCAACCGGTGACCCACCGCCTCCGGCGGGCGCCGCCGAACCGCGCAGCGAAGAAGATCCTCCAGGCGTGAGCCAACGCGGCGACCACGAGGGCGACCGACGAGTGCCGGTGCAGCGACCTCATGAATCGCTGGATCGGATGCCCCGTCAGCCTGGCGACGGCGTCGTGGGAGGCGTCGAAGCCGAAGTTGAAGAACAGGGTGAGGTACACCCCGGTGACGACGACAACGATGAGCAGGGCGACGCTCACCGCGCCCGCGAGGGGAGGCCTAGTGGTGTGTCGCAGATGTAAGCGCTCCACCCACCCGGCTTCCTAACGCTCTGATTCGCCTATATCGAAGTTTGTGCATCGAGGATGGCCGCCGGCTGGTCGGGAAGATGCCCAGCCCGGTTCGCTATTTTGACGACGGGCCACTGTCAGCCGCCCCGGGCGAGCCGGGCGACCGCCATCTTCTACGGCGCCCCCGGGGCGTTGAGGGAGATGTTGGATATCTGCTCGACGAGCTGAGGCCCGTAGGCGATCAGGATCAGCAACACCGTGGCGATCAACCAGGGCTTGAAGTTGTCAAGCCACTCCGGCGTCAACTGCGGGTCGCGGGACGACTCGGCGATCGGGATCTCCGGCGCGTCCTCCGCCTTGGGGCCCCTGGCCGTCCTGAACATGACCCAGACGTACAGCAACACGGAGACGAACAGGATCAACCCGCCCGCGCTCACCTGGACGAACCGGCCGGTCCACTCCTCCGGCACATAAGGCGCCGAGCCCAGCGGCGTGCGGCGGGGCGCGCCCAGCAACCCGAGGATGTGCATGGCTTGGGAGAAGATGAGCATGCCGACGAACCAGGTCCACACCTGGATCGACGCCAACCTGCGGCTGCGCAGCCTCCTGCCGGTGACATGGGGGACCAGCCAGTAGCTGATGCCCATGAACGACAAGGTCACCGCGCTGGCGACCGTCAGGTGGAAGTGCCCGGGGACCCATGTCGTGTTGTGGAGGACCAGGTTGATGTTGTAGCTGGCGTTCGCCAGGCCGCCGATCCCGCCGAAGAAGAACAGTATCCCGGCCAGGAGCTGGGCCGAGACCGACGGGTCCTTCCACGGGAGGGCCCGCACCCACCCGAGGAGGCCCTTGCCGCCCCTGGCCCGGCCGCCTCCCTCAAGCGACGCTATGACCGTGAAGGCGGTCAGCATCGACGGGAAGAAGACGCCGTAGGTGAGACCTGCGTGCAGGTACTTCCAGCCGGCGGGCACGCCCGGGTCGACGAACTGGTGGTGGAAGCCGAGGGGGACGGAGAGCAGCAGGAACAGCCAGAAGGCCAACCGCGCCAGGGAGTCGCTGAACAGCTTGCCCCCGACCTGTTTCGGCAGCATCCCGTACCACGAGACGTAGGCGGGGAGCAGCCAGTAGTACACGAGCGGGTGCCCGGTGAACCAGAAGTAGGTGCGGGCAAGTTGGGGGTCGGTGGCGTCGATGATCCCCAACGACCAGGGAAGGAGCATCGTGAGTATCTCGACGGCGACGCCCAACGTCGCGATCTGCCACATGGCGACGTTGACCACGGTCGCCATGGCGACGAAGGGGGACCTCACCCCCCGGTTGTCCTTGCGCCAGGCGCGGAACGTGAGCATGAAACCCCATCCCTCGACCCAGGAGCCAACCACGACCAGCGTCAGGCCCAGGTAGAAGGCCCAACTCGCCTTGAGGGGCGGGTAGAAGGTGAACAACACGGTCGCCTGGTCCGCCAGCAGCGGGACGGCGGCCATCACCAAGCCGGCCGTCATGACCAGGAAACCCGCCTTGTTCAGCCTCGGGTGGGTGAGGGGCCTCCCCAGGCCCTTGACGATCGTCAGCCAGGCGAGCCCGGTGATGAAGAACGTGGTCCACACCAGGGCGTTGAGCACGCCGTGGAGCGTCAGCCCCTGGTAGTAGGACTTGAGGACCGGGTCCAGGTGTTGGTAGAGATCGACGCCGGCGAACTCGAGAGCCTGCAACGGGCCCATCAAGGAGCCGAGCAGGAGGGCGACGACGGCGACCAGGACGTGCCAGCCGACGTACTTCTTGTCCACGGCGGACAGCTTGTGGCCGGTCTTGTCGGCGGTGAGCGTCATTCGTCTTCTCCCTCCTCGCCCTCTTCCGCCCCCTCGCCCTCTTCCGCCTCTTCCGCTTCCGCTCCCTCCTCAACGACCTTGACGACGCCGAACATGGCGGCGTGGGCGAGGCCGCAGTACTCGGTGCAGATGTAGGGGTACTCGCCGGGCCTGTCGAACGTGTACTTGAGCTTCGAGACCTCGCCCGGGACGATCTGCATGTTCACGTTGGTGTCCTGGATCCTGAAGCCGTGCTGCACGTCGGGGCTTGACACATAGATGGTGACGGTCGAGTCCACCGGGATCTCGATCGAGGCGGGCTCGAAGTAGAAGGTGCGCGCCACGACGTACACCTCGTATTCGCCGTCGCCCACTTCCTGGGCCGGCTCGCCCCAAGGCGCGCTGTCGGCGAAGGTCCGCGGGTCGACTCTGCGCTCCTCGGTGGGGACCTGGATGCCCAGAGCGAGCCCGGCGATTGAGATCAACACGAAGAACGCGACGATCACGCCGATGCTGATGTACATCCAGTTGCGCTCGTAGGGATCGACCCCCATCGTCTTCTTGGGCGCCCCGTCCCCGTTCATGTCGCCCTCGCTCATGTCGCTCTCGCTCATGTCGTGGCGCCCCGGCTCAGGAGGATCAGGTAGACCGACCCCCAGAGCAAGATGATGGTGAGCACGAAGAGGGCGAGGATGAACATGGACCCCACCGGCTTGAAGTGCTCTTCAGGCGCCGCCTCTTCACGCGCCGCCGCGTCTCCAGTGACTTCCGAGGGCACTCGATGCTCCTTTCTCGCTGCCCGCGTCTCTCCGTCCCGCTCGCCCGCGCCCGACGGCAAAGCGCCCGGCGCCCGACGAGGCACGGAGACCCTAGGAGAAAACCGGGCGACCGCGAAATGCGGGCCGCCGGGGGCTCGCCCGCAAGCCGCCGCCTAGCAGTCCGTCGTCAAAATAACGAACCGGGCCGGGCACCTCCCCAACCCGACGAGAGCCTTTCTCAATGCGCAAACTGCGGCATAGGCGAATCCAGAGCGTTAGGAAACCGGGTGGGTGGGGCGGTTACATCTGCGACACACCACCAGGCTCAAGCGAAGAACCAGGCGGCCTCGGCGAGGCGCTCGGGCGGCAGGAGCCGCGGCTCGCGGCAAGCCTCCTCGAGGCTCACGGGAGCGATCTCGTCGCCGTGAAGGCCGACCATGACGCCGCTCTCCCCCGCCAGCGCCAGCTCGGCCGCCGCTATCCCGAACCGGGCGCCGAGGACCCGGTCGAAGGCGGTGGGAGAGCCGCCGCGCTGGAGGTGACCCAGGATCACGGGGCGCGCCTCGAACCCGGTCAGCTCCTCAAGCCGGATCGCCGCCGCGGGGCCGACTCCCCCGATGCGCTCGAAGCCGTAGATATCGGTTCCCGACGAGGCGACATCCCCGGCGGGGCCCGCCGCCCCCTCCGCAACCACAACCACCGAGTAGTCGTGGGTCTCGCGGTGACGAGCCTTGATCCTGGCGGCGAGGCCCTCGTAGTCGCCTTCGACCTCGGGGACCAAGATGGCTTCCGCCCCGCCGGCGAGCCCGGCGTAGGCGGCGATCCACCCCGCGGTCCGTCCCATCACCTCGACCACCAGGACCCTGTTGTGCGACTCGGCCGTCGTCGTCAGCCGATCAAGAGCGTCCACGACGATCTGCACCGCGGTGTGGAACCCGATGCTGACGTCGGTCCCGCTGATGTCGTTGTCGATGGTCTTGGGGACGCCGACGATCTTGACGCCCTCCTCCTGAAGGCGCGCCGCCGTCCGCAACGACCCGTCGCCCCCGATCACGATCAGGCGGTCTATGCCCGCCCGGTCGAGGGTCGCGGCCACCGAGGCGAGCCCGTCCCCGTGCACATACGGGTCTCTCCGAGAGGTGCCGAGGATGGTGCCGCCCCGGCTCAAGACGCCCCGCACGTCGTCCCTGGTCAAGATGGCGGTGCGCCCGTCCATGAGGCCGGCCCAGCCGTCCTCCACGCCGACGACCACAACGCCGTCGGCGCCGACGCGCGTCACAACACCCCGGATGGCGGCGTTGAGGCCGGGGCAGTCGCCGCCCGCGGTGAGGACGCCGACCGCTCCCATCAGTAGAGGAACATCGGCTTGCCGGCGACGTGGCGAACCTTCGGCTTGTACTCCACCGGGTCGTACAGCTCGCCGACGTCAACCCGCTTGACGCCCTCCTTGGTCACGCTGATCGGGACGTTTGAGTAGGTGCCGCCGCGCAGGGCGACCATACGGCCGGACGAGCCCTCCACGGCCAGGTCCGCCGCCATGACCGCGTAGTTGGTGGCCACCATCAGGTCGAGCGAGTCGGGGCTGCCCGAGCGCATCAGGTATCCGAGCTGCTGGAGGATCATCCGTTGGCCGGTGCGCGCCTTGAGGAGCTCGGCCAACTCCGCGCCGACCCCGCCGAGCTTGCGATGGCCGTAGGCGTCCTCCTCGCCGCTGAGGAAGACATCGCCGCCTTCGATCACGGCGCCCTCCGAGATGGTGACCATGGCGTAGTTGGACGGGTTGGCGGCCTTGTCCTCGATGAGCATCTCCGACAGGCGGTCGATCTGGACCGGGGCCTCGGAGATGACCGCCCGGTCGACGCCGGCCAGGTAGGCGGTGATGAGGGAGGTCTCCCCCGAGTAGCGGCCGAACAACTCGATGACCGCGATGCGCTCGTGAGACCCGGTGCTGGTGCGGAGGTTGGTGATGAACTCGACGCCGCGGGTGACCGCTGTGGAGAAGCCGATGCAGTAGTCGGTCCCATGGACGTCGTTGTCCATGGTCTTGGGGATGGCGACCACCGGCACACCCTCCTCGTGCATCCGCATGGCGTAGGAGAGCGTGTCGTCTCCGCCGATGGGGATGAGCACGTCGATTCCCTGGGACTCGAGAACTGCCTTGACGTGGTCGGTGAAGTCGAACGGGCCGTCTCCGTCCACCCGGCTCGCCAGGAAGGGGGGCGCCTCGCCGGGTCTCACGTTCTGGGGGTTGGTCCTTGAGGTGTGCAGGAACGTCCCGCCGGAGCGATCGACCTTCCTCACCTTCTTCGAGGTGAGCTTGACGAGGTTGGTCTTGACCGTCTCCGGGTCGTCGGGGTCGGTGGTGAGAAGGCCTCCCCACCCGCGCCTGATCCCCACGACCTCGTGGCCCTGGTCCGCCACTCGGTTGACGACGGCCTTGATACATGCGTTGAGCCCGGGGACGTCGCCCCCGCCGGTGAGAATGCCGATCCGCATCAGCTCGCCGACTCCCGGTAGACGTCGATGAAGCGCCGGTAGGCGGCGGCGATGGCGGCGGCGGCCTTCTCCCGCGGCAAGTCGCCCGAGCTCCACGCCGAGATCGACGGGCTCCATATCGACCGGCCGATGGCGAACCCCGAGTACCCGGCGACCGGGGCGCCGCAGCGCAGCCAGTGATCGACGCGGGCGTCGTCGGCGCCTCGGCCCAGGACCACCGCCGCCACCCGGTCGCGCCCGTCGCGGCGGATGAGGTCGGCGAGAAGCTCGCAGGACAGGGTGCGGTCGAAGCCCTCGATCTTCCAGACGTCGGGCTCGACTCCGGCTTCGAGGATCTCCGAGATCGCCTGCAGGGTGAGATGCGGACGCAGCTCGGTGTCGTACGCTCGCACGTCCCCGCCCGCCAAGGCGAGCTGACCCGCCGAGGCGGGGACCAGAAGCTCGAACAGGTATTTCCTCCCGCGCTCATGCAACCAGTCGCCGAGACGCTTGAGGCGCTCGCCCTGCACGGCCTTGTCCTCGTCGCTGTCCGCGGGGTTCCAGCGCACCAGCACCTTGCTGAAGTCCGGGTCGAAGGCCTCGATGTGCTCGCCGAAGTCTTCGCCGTACTCGAAGTCGAACACGGGCTGACCGGAGGCTTCGACGGGCATGGCGAGCTTCACGCCCATCTCTTTGGCCTCCCGCGCCGGTTGCGCGCCCATCTCCTCGTCGACGAGGGCTCCGACGGAGTCGGCCGGCGCCCCGTCGGACAGGGCCCGCTTCACCCCTTCCCAGACGATCTGCTTGGCGGTCTCCAGCGTCTCCTGCATCTCAGGCGACGCCTCGCCGCCTGCTCCGAACATCTTCTTGAAGCTGCCCCGGTGGTCGAAGGCGAGGATGTACAGGTTCCGGTCGTATCCGAGCGTCATGTGGCTCTCCTTTCGTTGAGCGGCCGGATCGTAGACCGAGTTCGGCCGCGGCGTGCGGGCCCCGGGGGCCGGTCCTCCGCTTGCGGGCCCGTTTCTCAATGCACACATTTCGGTATACCGAATCCAGAGCATTAGGAAACCGAGTTGGGTTAGTCGGCGGTGGCGATGTCCACGTTGTAGGCGTTGTAGACGAGGTCGGCGCCGCGCTGACGATGCTGCGAGAGCCTGCTCACGAGGGTCATCACCCTCCGTCGAACAGGCTCGGGGTCGTCGGGCCCGGTGTCCATCGTCGCATCCAGCGTGAGGCGGGCCTTGTCCAACGCCTCGACGAGGCCCTCGTGCTCGGCCGCGGTCAGGTGGACCTCGGCGGCGTAGCGGGGGGCCAGGTCGAGGATCTCGGCGAACAGCCCTCCCTCTCCCTCGGTGACGGCGATGTGCTCGTCCAGAGCCAACCGAAGCTCCTCGAGGGCGGCTGCCACGGCCTCATGCCAACCGGCGGCGCCGGACGGGCCTGCGACGACATCCTCCAACACCGTCATGGCCCCGCCGAGCGAGCGCCTGCGCACCCTGGCCTTCTCGACGCGCTCCGTCCCCGCTCCGCCCGCCGTGAACTCCGCGGCGTCCTCCTCCGCCTCGGACGACTGCATGCCCCGCCCGGGCGCCTTGAAGAGATCTTGGCCCTGGGCCGCCTCTTCCTGCTCAAGCCTCCACTCGGCGTCGTTTTGTGCCATGCGCCGAGCATGGGCCGATCCTTCCGCCGGCGCAAGTGCCAATAGTCCCGAAACGGTCGGCCCCTCGGCGCTATCGACGCGCCGAGCGCCTTGCCCCCCACCGGTTTCCCAATGCTCCGGATTCGCCTGTGCCCTAGTTTGTGCATTGAAAAGGGTCCCCCCTACCGCGTTTTGTGGGACCCGGCGCGCTGACCGCGTAGATTGACCTGTATGAGCCCTTCCCCGACACCCGCCTACGTCACAGTCGACGGCAACGAGGCCGCCGCTCGCATCGCCCACCTGCTCAGCGAGGTCATCGCCATCTACCCCATCACACCGGCGTCGCCCATGGGCGAGCTGGCCGACGCCTGGTCGCATCAAGGCAGGCCCAACCTCTGGGGCGTCGTCCCCGACGTCGTCGAGATGCAGAGCGAGGCGGGCGCCGCCGGCGCCATCCACGGCTCGCTCACGGCGGGCGCCCTGAGCACGACCTTCACCGCCAGCCAGGGCCTGCTGCTGATGCTGCCCAACATGTTCAAGATCGCCGGCGAGCTGACCCCGGTCGTCATCCATGTGGCGGCGCGCACGGTGGCGACGCACGCCCTCTCGATCTTCGGCGACCACTCCGACGTCATGGCGGCCCGGCAGACGGGTTTCGCCATGTTGGCGTCCAACTCGCCCCAGGAGGCCCAGGACCTGGCCCTGGCGGCCCACCTCGCCACATTGGAGTCGCGGGTCCCGTTCCTCCACTTCTTCGACGGGTTCAGGACCTCGCACGAGACGGCGAAGATCAAGCTGATAGACGAGGACGCGCTCCGCCGCCTCGTCGACGAGGACCTCATCGCCGCCCACAGGGAGAGGGCCCTCAACCCCAACAACCCGTCGTTGCGGGGGACCGCCCAGAACCCCGATGTCTTCTTCCAGGCCCGGGAGGCCGCCAACGCCTACTACGACGCCGTGCCGCTGATCGTCTCCAACGTCATGGAGAAGCTGGAGGCGGAGACCGGGCGCCGCTACCGCCTCTTCGAGTACCGAGGCGCCGAGGGCGCCGAGACCGTGATGGTGATCATGGGCTCGGGCGCTGGGGCGGCGACCGAAGCCGTCGAGCGCATGGCCGCGAGCGGGGAGAAGGTGGGGTTGGTGGTGCCCCGCCTGTACCGGCCGTTCGACGCCGCCGCCTTCGCCGCCGCCGTGCCGGAGACCGCCCGGACGATCATCGCCATGGACCGGACCAAGGAGCCCGGCTCGGTGGGCGACCCCCTCTACCTCGACGTCGTCGCCGCGCTGGCCGAGCGGGGCCGGGCCGCCGACGTGCACGCGGGCCGCTACGGCCTCTCCTCCAAAGAGCTCACCCCTGCGATGGTCCGCGGCGCCTTCGACGAGGTGCGCGGCGACAACCCAAGAAGGCACTTCACGGTCGGCATTGTCGACGACCTGACCAACCTCTCCATCGACTGGGACGAGGACTGGTGGGACGAGCCCGACGATGTGACGCGGGCGGTCTTCCACGGACTCGGCGCCGACGGGACGGTCGGGGCCAACAAGAACTCGGTGAAGATCATCGGGGAGTCGACCGACCTGCACGCCCAGGGTTACTTCGTCTACGACTCGAAGAAGTCGGGCTCGCGCACGGTGTCCCACCTGCGGATCTCGCCGCGGCCGATCAACTCGACCTACCTGATAAGGCGGGCCGACTTCGTGGCGGTGCATCAGTTCGACTTCCTCCAAGACATCGACGCCCTCGAGGTCGCCGCGGAAGGCGCCGTCGTCCTCATCAACAGCCCCTTCGCCGCCGACGAGATCTGGGACCGGATCCCCCTTGAGGCGCAAACCCGGGTCGTGGAGAGGAAGCTCCGGGTCTGGGCCATCGACGCCGCCGCCATCGCCCGCGAGGCGGGCCTGGGCGGGAGAGTGAACACGGTCCTTCAGACCTGCTTCTTCCACCTCACCGACTTCCTCCCCGGCGACGAGGCGATCGCCGCCATCAAAGACCACATCCGCAAGAGCTACGGCAAACGGGGCGAGGTCGTGGTACGCCGCAACGAGGAGGCGGTCGACAAGTCGATCGCCGGGCTCTTCGAGGTGGACGTCGGCGAGGCGACGAGCGACATCAGGATGACCGACCCCGTGCCCGAGGTCGCCCCCGACTTCGTGAAGCGGGTCACCGCGATGATGATGGCCGGCAAGGGCGACTCCCTCCCGGTGTCGGCTCTCCCCGTCGACGGGGCCTTCCCGACCGGCACCACCAAGTGGGAGAAGCGCTCGATCGCCCAGGAGATCCCCATCTGGGACCCCGACATCTGCATCGACTGCGGGCGTTGCGCCCTGGTCTGCCCCCATGCGGCCATCCGGTTCAAAGCGTTCGACCCCGAAGTCGAGGTTCCCGAGGGTTTCCAGTGGAAGGACGCCATCGGCAAGGAGCTGGCCGGCAAGAGGGTCAGCATCCAGGTCGCCCCCGACGACTGCACGGGTTGCGCCATCTGCGTGGAGATCTGCCCCGCCAAGTCCAAGGAGGTCGTCAAGCACAAGGCGATCAACATGGCGCCCAAGGCCGATCACCTCGAGAGGGAGCGCAACAACTTCGAGTGCTTCCTCGGGCTCGAGGAGACCGATCGGTCCGAGGTGAACGCGCAGACGGTGAAGGGGTCGCAGCTCCTCCAACCGCTCTTCGAGTTCTCGGGAGCGTGCGCCGGATGCGGCGAGACCCCATACCTGAAGCTCATCACCCAGTTGGTCGGCGACAGGATGATCGTGGCGAACGCCACCGGTTGCTCGTCGATCTACGGCGGCAACCTGCCCACCACTCCGTGGACCGCCGACGCCGAGGGCCGAGGCCCCGCCTGGTCGAACTCGCTGTTTGAGGACAACGCCGAGTTCGGCTTGGGGATGAGGCTGGCGCTTGAGGCGCAACGCGCCGACGCCGTGCTGCTGCTGACGGCCCTCGCCCCGGAGCTGGGCCCCCTCGCAGTCGACCTCCTCGAGGCCGCCAAGGGCCCGGGCGACCTCGACAGCGACGCTTTGGTGGAGCGGCAGCGGACGCTGACGGCGGAGCTGAAGATGAAGCTGAAGACGATGGACGGTCCGCTCCCCCGGAGGCTGGAAGGAGTGGCCGACTCTCTGACCGAGACCAGCATCTGGATCGTCGGCGGAGACGGCTGGGCCTACGACATCGGCTTCGGCGGGCTCGATCACGTGCTGGCGTCCGACCGGGACATCAACATCTTGGTCTTGGACACCGAGGTCTACTCGAACACCGGCGGGCAGGCCTCGAAGGCGACGCCCAGGGCGGCGATCGCCAAGTTCGCCGCCGGCGGGAAGACCACCGGCAAGAAGGACCTGGGCCAGATCGCCATGTCCTACGGCAACGTCTACGTCGGCCAGGTCGCCATGGGCGCCAACCCCACCCAGACGGTGCGGACCATCGCCGAGGCCGAGGCCCACCGGGGCGTGTCGCTGGTCATCGCCTACAGCCCGTGCATCGCGCACGGCATAGACATGAAGGAGCAGCTCAGCCATCAGAAGCTGGCGGCCGACACCGGGTACTGGCCCCTCTACCGCTACGACCCGGCGCGGGAGGAGGCCGGGGCGCCGGGCCTGAAGCTGGACAGCAGGAAGCCGACCCTCCCGTTCAGGGAGCTGGCTTCCAAGGAGGCCCGCTTCGCGATGTTGACCAAGGCCGACCCCAAAGGCGCCGAGGCGCTTCTCACCCTGGCGCAACACGACATCGACGACAGGTGGCACTTGTACGAGCAGATGGTTCACATCCATCGAACGGCTGAATACGCGGAGGAGGACGAATGAGCGCCGATCTCACCACCAACTACCTCGGGCTGGAGCTGGAGCACCCGGTTGTGCCGTCGGCGTCGCCGCTGACCGGCGACATCGATCACATTCACGCCCTGTGTGAGGCGGGCGCCTCGGCACTGGTGCTGCCCAGCCTCTTCGAGGAGCAGATCGAGCAGGACGCGATGGCGCTCCACCACTCCTTGGACGTGGGCGCGGAGGGCTTCGGCGAGGCGGTCGCCGGGTTCTTCCCGCAGCTCGACGACTACAACACCGGCCCGGAGGACTACCTGGACCTGATCAGGCGAGCCAAGGCGGAGGTGGCGCCGCCGGTCATCGCGAGCATCAACGGGGCGTCGGTGGGAGGGTGGACCCTCTACGCCCGGATCCTCGCCGATCAGGGCGCCGACGCCCTCGAGTTGAACATCTACAAGATCGCCACGGACGTGACCATGTCGTCGGAGGAGGTCGAGGCGTCTTACCTCGACCTGGTGGAGACCGTCAAGAAGTCGGTTGACCTACCGGTGGCGGTGAAGATCGGCCCCTACTTCTCGTCGATGGGCGACATGGCCCGGAGGCTGACCGAGGCGGGCGCCGACGCCCTGGTGCTCTTCAACCGCTTCTACCAGCCGGACATCGACTTGGACACGCTGCATGTGACTCCGAACATCGTGTTGTCCAACCCGGTGGCTCTGCGGCTGCCGCTGCGCTGGCTGGCGATCCTCTACGGGCGAGTCGACTGCGACCTGGCCGCGACGTCGGGCATTCACGACGCCGACGACGTGATCAAGTCGCTGCTGACGGGCGCCAAGGCGGCGATGATGGCCTCGGCGTTGCTCAAGGACGGGCCGCACCGGCTGACCGAGGCCCGCGACGGGCTTCGGGACTGGCTCACCGAGCGGGACTACGTGTCGGCGGATCAGGCGCGGGGCAGCCTCAGCTACTCGTCCGTGCCCGACCCCGGCGTGTTCGAGCGGACCAGCTATGTGAGGACCCTCACCTCCTACACCCCCACCTGGTAACCGACCCACCCCCCAACCGGTTTCCCAATGCTCTGGATTCGCCTGTACCGTGGTTGTGCATTGAGAAACGGCCCCGACGGCTCGCGCGCCCGCCTCGTGGGGCGCCGAGACCACAACTCCGCCGACCCCTTGGGGCGAGCATCGAGACGGCGAGCACCAAGACAAGGAGCGGAATGACCCCCTACCACTTCAGCGTGACCCTGCACGAAGACTTCGAGTCGGCGGTCGCCAAGACCAGGACCGCCCTCAAGGACCACGGCTTCGGCATCGTCAGCGAGATCGACATGGCGGCCACCCTCAAGAAGGAGCTTGGCGTCGAGCGCGACCCCTACCTGATCCTCGGGGCGTGCAACCCCGGGTTCGCCGACAGGGCGGTGACCGAGGACCCCGCCGTCGGCACCCTCCTCCCCTGCAACGTCGTGGTTCGCTCACTCGACGGCGACGGCGTGATGGTCGACTTCATGGACCCGGCGGCGATCCTCTCCCTTGTCGCGGCGGAGAGGATCCACAAGATCGCCGACGAGGTCCGCACCCGCCTGGAGATGACCCGGGACGCCATCGCCACCGCCTGACAAGGGCCGCCCGGAGAGGCCTCAGCGGGCGGGCTCGAGCCGCCCGGCCCGCAGCTCGGCGTTGGCGATCGCCAGGTGGGCGTCGTGGACGCGGCGCAACCGCTCCGCCCGCGCCTTGTCGAGGCGCTCACAGACCCAGTCCCAATGGAGCGAGACCATGTCGCCCACCCTCAGCTCGGCGCCCGCCGGGGGCCGGAACGGCTCATCCACGGCCTCGCCCGGCCTCAGGATGTCGCCTTCCCAGACGAGGGGGCGGCGAGTCACCGTGACGATGTCGCCCGCCGCCGCCACCCGGCCCCATCCGACCCGGCACCGGTCCAGCACTTGGAGGCTGGGGCCGACGAAACCCTCGCGGAGCAACCCGACCCACGGATAGACGCAGAACACATGGAAGGCGTGGCTGGGGGCTCCGCCCGAGTTGATGGCGCTCTCGACCGCCTCCCACCGTCCCTCGGCTTGGCGCCGGAAGCGGTCGGACACCGAGCTCCCCCACATGCGGAGGGGGATCGAGTCGGCCAACCCGCCGCCGATCCAGTACGCCTCCACCACCCGCCGCGACAACGGGCTCTCGGACGTGAAGCCTGCGATCAGCTCCAAGTAGGGCCAGGCGCCGTCGAAGGCGGAGGCGAGCCGCGCCGCCTCATCCGCGGGCAGCGCCAACCCCCCTGCGACCGCGGCGACCGCGTCGCGGTCGGCGGGCCCGCAGTAGCCGAGAAGATTCGGCGGCTGGGCGTAGAGGCAGAAGAGCTCGGCCCCGCTCGTCATCTTGTCTGCGGCGCCCCGGCCCTCCAAGAGATCACACCGGCGAGGGCGGCGCCCGCCGCCAGCAGGGCCAACCCCAGCGGGTTGGGAAGAGCCGCGCCGCGGACCGCGGACTGAAGGAGGGCCGTGATGACGGCGCCGCCCACGAGCACGGCCGTGACATCGACGGCTGCGGCCCTCGACAACGCCGCGAACCATGTGAGCACATACCCGGAGAGGAAGAGGCCCGTGACGACGATCCACATCCAATGGGCCCCGGACACCAACGACCATTCGACGGGCGAGGCGCCGATCGCGGCCCATGCGACGAGGACGACCGAGCCGCCGATCATCCGGGCGGCGCCGACCGTCGTCGAGCTCACGTCGGCGAGCGCCTTCTTGGCGACGATCACCTCGACGGACCACAGGAGGACCGCCGCCAGGATCATCGCCTCCCCCGCGCCGAAGGACACGTCCCCGAGCGAGCCGAGAATCGCCGTCTGACCCCAGACCAACAGGCCGATCGCGGCCACATGAGGCCAACTCAGCCTCTCCTTGAGGAACACCGCGGCGAGGACCGCGACCCAGATCACCAGAGACTTGTGCAGGAAGGCGGCCTCAGTCGAGCCGGCCCTGGCAAGCCCCTCGAAGAAGAGGGCGAAAGGGACGCCGCCCCCGACGACGGCGATCACGCCGAGCATCAGGCGGCTGCGGCGATCGGTCGGGAGCGCGAGCTTCTCCCTGGCGCCCCGCATCCGCGCGGCCCTCATCCGGGCGGCCCAAGCGAAGACCCCGATCAGGAGAGCGGCCGTGAGGTTCTTCAGGGTCGTGTAGGGCACGGCGCCGGCGGCCTCGCTCCAGGCGCGCACGCCGTAGCCGTTGATGAAGACGGCGAGCCCGCTGATGGTCGCCGTCGCGGCCGCGAGGAGCGCGCCCTGGCGCCGCGTGTTGCTGTTTGTGTTCATGTGAGTGATCTTCACAGGCACTTCCACCCGCAAGCCAGGGCCGTTGGTCCCTATCGGAGAGGGCAGCGAACCCGATAATCTCAACCGGAGATGAATCGAGTCATCGACCGCGCCGGCATCGACACGCTGATGGCCTCCCTCGCCGAGGACGGGTTCACCGTGATCGGGCCCACCGTGCGGGACAACGCCGTCGTGTACGACACCATCGCATCCACCGACGACCTCCCGATCGGCGCGGGCGACGCCCAAGACGGGGGCGAGTACCGGCTGACGGAGCGGGGAGACGGCGCCCTGTTCGGCCACAACCTGGGGCCGACGACGTGGAGGAGGTTCCTCAACGAGCCCGAGACGGAGCTGGCGCGCATCCGTCCGAGCGAGAACGGGTTTGAGGCTACCCCGACGCCCCAACCGCCGTCGCGGCTCGCCTTCTTCGGCGTGCGGGCGTGTGAGCTGGCGGCGATCGCAGTGCAAGACCGGGTGCTCATGGGGCCGCATGCGACCGACCCGGCCTACGCCTCCCGCCGCGAGGGCCTCCTGATCATCGCCGTCAACTGCGGGACCGCGGCGGCGACGTGTTTCTGCGCCTCGATGGGGACCGGCCCCCGCGTCGGGCCGGGGGCCGACCTGCAACTCACCGAGATCGAATCCGGCGACGGGCTCGAGTACCTCGTCGAGAGCGGGACCAGGCGCGGCGCCGACATCGCCGGGGCGCTCCCGGGCCGCGAAGCCGCGGCCGCCGACCTTGCGGCCGCCGACTCCCTGCTCAAGGCGACCGAGGAGTCGATGGTGCGGTCGATGAGCGCCGACGGCATCCGGGACTTCCTGGTCGGCGCCCCCGATCACCCGAGGTGGGACGACATCGCCGCCCGCTGCCTGGCGTGCGGCGCCTGCACCCTGTCTTGTCCCACCTGCTTCTGCTCGACGACGGTCGACTCGGTGACCCTCGACGGCGAGGCCGTGAGGACGAGTGTGTGGGACTCCTGTTTCAGCCTCGACTTCACCAGCCTCCACGGTCACGCGGTGCGAGGGTCGACCAAGTCCCGCTATCGCCAGTGGTTGACCCACAAGCTGGCGACCTGGCACGACCAGTTCGGGACGTCGGGGTGCGTCGGCTGCGGGCGCTGCATCACATGGTGCCCGGTCGGCATCGACATGACCGAGGAGGTCGCCGCGATGAGAGAGGCGGTCCCGGCGTGAGGCTGCGCAGCTTGGCGGAGACCTCGCTGCTGCTCCGGGGGCTCTCCGACGAGGGCATGGAGTTCCTCGAGTCGGCGGCGACCGAGGTCGAGTACCCGGTGGGGTCGGTCATCTTCAACGAGGACGACCCGGCCGACAGCTTCCACCTCGTCGCGGACGGCAAGATCGGCCTTGAGGTCTCGCTCCACTCCCAGCCCCCGATGCTCATCCAGACGATCGGGCCCGGCGAGATGCTCGGCATGAGCTGGCTGTTCGAGCCCTATCGGTGGACATGGCGGGCGCGCTCGCACGCCTTGACCCGCGCCATCGCCTTCAACGCGATGGCGGTGCGCCTCCAGCTTGAGAAGGATCCCGACCTTGCGATCCACGTCTACCGGGCGGTGGCCATGCAGTCGGTGATGAGGCTCGACTCCACCCGCATCCGCCTCCTCGACCTCTACCCGGGGGCGGGAGCGTGACGACCGCGGCGCCGGCCGTCGCCCCGGCGCCGCCGATGGCGCCCAAGCCGTTCCGGGTCGTCTCGAAGCAGTCGGAGACGCCCGACACCATCTCCATGGTCCTCACCAGCGTCGACGGCGAGGAGGTCGATTTCGAGCCGGGCCAGTTCATGATGATCTATGTGCTCGGGGTCGGCGAGGTGCCCATCTCGATCTCGGGCAACCCCCGGGTGGGCGGCGACCTTGAGCACACGATCAGGGCGGTGGGCGCGGTGACCAACGCCATCTGCGCCCTCGACCCGGGCGATGTCGTCGGGGCCCGCGGCCCCTTCGGGACTTCCTGGCCGGTGTCGGCGGCGGAGGGCGGCGACCTGCTCATCGTCGCCGGGGGCATCGGGCTGGCACCCCTGCGCCCCGCCGTCATGGAGGCGATGCACAGGAGAGACGAGATCAACTCGCTGTCCCTCATCTACGGCGCCCGGACGCCGATCGACCTCCTCTACAAAGACGACCTCCTCGGATGGGAGTCGTCGAAGGCGCTCAACGTCGAGGTCACGGTCGACCGCGCCTCCAGCGAGTGGTGGGGAGACGTCGGCTTGGTGACCAACCTCCTGCCGCGGGTCCCGTTCAACCCGGCCTACACCACCGCCTTCATCTGCGGCCCCGAGGTCATGATGAGAGTCGTCGCCCGGGAGCTGGTTCGCCGCGGGGTGGCCGCCGACAGCATCCACATCAGCATGGAGAGGAACATGAAGTGCGGCGTCGGGCTGTGCGGCCATTGCCAGTACGGGTCGAGTTTCCTGTGCGCGCAGGGGCCGGTCGGCTCGTACGCCGGGTTCGCCGATCGGTTGACGGTGGACGAGATATGAAGCCGAGGCTCGCCGTCTGGAAGTTCGCGTCGTGCGACGGGTGCCAGCTCAGCCTCCTCGACTGCGAGGACGAGCTTCTGGCGATCGCCGAGGCGGTCGAGATCGCCTACTTCCCCGAGGCGATCCGAGCCGAGCCGGCCGGGCCCTACGACGTCTCGCTGGTCGAGGGATCGATAACCACCGAGCACGACGCCCAGCGGATCAGGGAGATCCGCGACCAGTCGGAGGCGCTGATAACCCTCGGCGCGTGCGCCACCGCGGGCGGGGTGCAGGCGTTGCGCAATTGGGCGGACACGGCCGAGCTGACCTCGATCGTCTACGCCCATCCGGACTACATCGACACCTTGGACACGTCCACGCCCATCGCCGACCACGTCGACGTCGACTTCGAGCTGAGGGGTTGCCCGATCTCGAAGAGCCAGTTGATCGAGCTGGTCGACGCGCTGCTGCACGGCCGGAAGCCGAACACGCCCGGGCACAGCGTCTGCCTCGAGTGCAAGCGGCGCGGCGCGGCGTGTGTCATGGTCAGGGACGGCGCCCCCTGCCTCGGCCCGATCACCCAGGCCGGGTGCGGCGCCTTGTGCCCGGCCTACAACCGGGGCTGCTACGGCTGCTTCGGCCCGAGCGAGCAGCCCAATGTCGCCGCGCTCGCGCAGTGGTGGCGGGGGATCGGGGTCTCCGACGACGACATCGTGAGGGCGCTGCGCACCTTCAACGCCTACGCCCCCGAGTTCAGAGAGGTCAGCGACTCTTATGCACAGTGAGCGGGAGATAGACGTCGAGTACCTGGCCCGGGTCGAGGGCGAGGGGGCGATGTACCTGAAGCTCGAGGATGACAAGGTGATCGACCTGAAGCTCAAGATCTTCGAGCCGCCCCGCTTCTTTGAGGCGTTGCTCGAAGGCCGGCGCTTCTCCGAGGCGCCCGACATAACGGCGCGCATCTGCGGCATCTGCCCGGTGGCGTATCAGACGAGCGCGATCAACGCGATGGAGGACGCCGCCGGCGCCGAGGCGCCCGACGAGCTGCAGGCGCTCCGCAGGCTGCTCTATGTGGGCGAGTGGATCGAGAGCCACGGGCTTCACATGTACTTCCTGCACGCCCCCGACTTCCTTGGGTATGAGAGCGGGATCGCCATGGCGAAGGACCACCCCGAGAGGGTGAGCCTCGGCTTGCGCCTGAAGAAGTTGGGAAACGACCTGATGACGGTCATCGGCGGCAGGGAGATCCACCCGATCAACGTGAAGGTCGGCGGCTTCTATCGGGCGCCCGACAAGTCGAAGCTGAGCGCCAAGGTCGAGGACCTGGAGTGGGGCCTGGAGGCGGCGATCGACACGACTCGTTGGGTGTCGGGGTTCTCGTTCCCCGAGTTTGAGCGCGACTACGAGCTGGTGGCCCTGCACCACCCCGACGAGTACGCCGTCCATCAGGGGCGGATCGTGTCCAACCGCGGAGTCGACATCGAGGCGGCGGAGTGGGGAAACGTGTTCGAGGAGGATCATGTCGAGTGGTCGAACGCCCTGCACGCCAGGGTCAAGCGGCGCGGCTCCTACCACGTCGGGCCTATGGCTCGATACAGCCTCAACTACGAGCAGCTCACGCCGAAGGCCAGGGAGGAGGCGGAGCGCGCCGGCCTCGGGCCGACCTGCGCCAACCCTTTCAAGAGCATCATCGTGCGCGGCGTGGAGCTGATCTTCGCCTTCGAGGAGGCGCTTCGGCTGATCGACGAGTATGAGCCGCCGGCGGCGCCGTCGATCGACGTGGCCCCGGCTTCGGCGACCGGCCACGGCGCCTCGGAGGCGCCTCGCGGCTTGCTGTACCACACCTACTCGCTCGACGCCGATGGGCTGATCACCAAAGCGCAGATAGTGCCGCCGACGTCGCAGAACCAACTGAGCATTGAGGAGGACCTCACGCTCTTCGCCCCCGGCAGCGCCCACCTCCCCGACGAGGAGCTTCAGTGGCGGCTGGAGCAGGCGATCCGCAACTACGACCCGTGCATCTCGTGCGCCACGCACTTCCTTGACCTCGAGGTCGACCGGGGCTGACGTGGGGCGCCTGGTGATCGGCGTCGGCAACCCCGACCGGGGCGACGACGGCGCGGGCGCAATGGTCGCTCGTGCGCTGGCGGGCGAGCGCTCAAGGGAGCTTCGCGACTGCACGGACCTCATCGACGCTTGGGAGGGCGAGGAGGACGTTGTCGTGGTGGACGCCGTTCGCTCCGGCGGCGCCCCGGGGTCCGTGCTGCGCTTCGATGCGCTGAGCGACGTGCTGCCCGCCAGGGCCAACTCTTCGAGCCACTCCTTCGGCGTCGCCGAGACGGTGGAGCTGGCCAGGGCGCTGGGCCGGCTTCCCGGAAGGCTGACGGTCTACGGGATCGAGGCGTCCGACTTCGAGCGCGGCGGGACCATGACCGCCCCCGTCGCAGAGGCTGTCGCCCGCGTTGTCCGAGTGTTGGAGGAGGGCTGATGTGTGTTGCGGCGCCGGGACGGGTGGTCTCCGTCGACGAAGGCCGCGAGCCGATGCGCCCGGGCCTGGTCGAGCTCGCCGACGGCGACGTCCGGGAGATCGACTTGGCGATGGTCCCCGAGGCGGAGGTGGGCGACTATGTGATCACCCACTCCGGCTTCGCCGTCAGGAGGGTGGACGAGGAGACGGCGATGGCCGCCTACCGCCTGCTCGGCGGCCGCTCGTGACAGCCGCAGCGCGAGAGCCTGCCTCGATGAGAGCCCCAAGGCGCACACCGGGTCGGCGCTGCGGCTGAGGCTTCCAGTCCGCGGATCCTTCCTGAGCCGACCCAGGGGCGATCAAGCCGCGCCGGTCGCCGGTCCGCCGCGCCGGTCGCCGGTCCGCCGCGCCGGTCGCCGAGGATCCTGTCCCGCGCGAGTGGTAAGTTGCAGCACTGTGATTCCGAGACGGCCCAGCGCCGCCCGACCGAGATGACCCAGACCCAACTCCTGATCGAGGGCCGCGACCGGCTCGAGCCCGCCGGCGAGTTTCGCGACGGCGTGGAAGCCTTCGTGCTCAGGGTTCCCGAGACAATCCCCCAGCTTGGCTACGCGTCGCACCAGTTCTTCCGCTACTACGGCAAGTTCCCGTCCGTGGTCGGCCGAGAGATCGTCGCACGCTTCCTCCCAAGCGGCGGGACGGTGCTCGACTTCTACGCCGGGTCGGGCACCACCCTCGTCGAGGCGCAGATCGCCGGATGCCGCTCTTTCGGCATCGACATCAATCCTCTCGCCGTGCTTGCGTCCAACGTCAAGACCTCCTACTACGACTACGACCACCTGCGCGAGGTGTTCTCGGCAGTCTCGGTCAATGCCCCGCGGATGGCGCCTGCGATCCCCAGCCGGATGGCGCCTGCGAGGCTGGCCAAGTGGTTCACGCCCGATGCCGCCCGCGACCTGGGGCGCCTCAGGGCGGCCCTATTGGAAGTCGAGCCGGGTTTGGCGCGGGACTTCCTCACGACCGCCTTCCTGGCCGTGATCCGCCGCGCGTCAAACGCATACGACGGAGAGGTGCGGCCGCACATCAACCCCAACAAGCGACCGCGACCGCCGCTCGCCGCCTTTGCCAAGAAGTTCACTGACATGATGAGAGGGTTGCAGGAGCTCGACGCTCTGCGACCGGCGGGGATTCCGTCTCGAGCCGTGATTGGCGACAACGCCGATGTGAACGCCTACAGGGCCTGTACCCAACCGGTCAACCTCGCCGTCGCACACCCCCCGTATCTCAACTCCTTTGACTATCTACCCGTCTTCTCGCTGGAACTGGCCTGGTCGGAGGAGTTCCCAGAGATCTGGCTCGACTGGGACCAATCGTCGATACGGGAACTTGAGCATCGCGCCTGGCCCGCAACAAGCGACGGCCTCCGAGCCGAGTACTATCGACGCTTCCACGCCTCCGTCGAGGCGGCAAGGACCGCATTGGCGACGGGGGGCGTTCTGGCGGTCGTCATCGGCGATGCCACCATACGGGGCAGGCTGGAGCCGGTCCACAAGCTGTTCTGGGAGCAACTCGAGGCCCAAGGCCTCGAGCCGCTGGAAATCTGGTTCCGCACAACCCACTACGGGATTGGCAAGTACGCCTACCGACGCCGCGCCGATTATCACGGTGATGCCGAGAAACGCGACGCGATCATGTTCTTCCGCGCCGCGTAAGGCTACGGATTCGTCCGCTCGATGTGCTGTGCCAGCACCGAGGCAAGTGAACGCGACTCTCCGGTGGGCGATAGGGCGCGGAAGTCGTCATCGCCGACTTCGAAGGAGTCGGCCGGCGGCGTCTTCATGCTCTGGAAGTAGGCCATGAAGTACTCAAGGAAGCCCGAGTTCGACCCGCCGGCCTCCCAGAGCCTGCGCACATAGTCGGCGTACCGAACGATCGCGGAGTCCTCAACCTGGAAGACGTAGTCCACATACGCACCAAGGACAGCCAGGTCCTTGTCGGTCCAGTGCACCCCGTTGCCGAGCGCTACCAGGCTAACCAGCGCCCTTGGCGACTTGATTGGGAGCGGTTTGACGGATCCATTGTACTCGAGGTCGAGATCAACAGCCGCGAGAGCAGCTTGCTTGGCTTTCTCGATCGTCTGGATGCCGGGACCCAGCTTCTTCGTGCGACTGAAACGCTGAGCCCCGACCCGCTTGCTCTCCAGCGACGCCAGCGGACGGCTCAAGTCGAGCACGTCGGCGACGATGCTCTCGTCTCCTGAGGGTGTCACGCGAATATCGAGGCACATCCCTGCAAGGTGGTCGCGTAGCTTCCTCGATCTCGTCGCAGCGTCCAATTTGACAGGACGATCCCAATCGCCGCGGCCGACACGAACACCTCCACCGCTGTGATCGACAGAAACGAGCCGCAATGAGCCTGTGCCCGGAATCTCATCGCCGAGACCGACTTCGAAGGACTCCATTGCGAACCATGAAAACTCGACTCTGTGACTCGCCCCGCTCCTGCCCCGTAGGCTCTGCTCCAGAAACATCCGACGACGAAGCGCCGACTGCCGCTCGAGGTACCGCCTGAGGATGACCTCTTGGACGACGCCGATCTTGCGGCCGGCCGCCCTGCCGCTGTCGAGAGTCGTGTGCTTCTCGAAGTAGTAGAAGATCTCAGAAACTCGACGATCGCGTTCGGCGTTCATGACCTCGCAGACCGCAACCGGACCCTTCGCTCTTTACTCAATGCACAAACTACGGTACAGGCGAATCCAGAGCATTAGGAAACCGGTGGGGGGAGGGTTTGGCCGCGGTCGCGCCCAGCCCCGCCGGAAGCGCGGCGTGTCGTCGACACCGCGCTCCGCCCCCAGCCGGCGAGTACGCTTGGGGTGGTATGAGTCGGAAGCAGAGAGCGGAGCAGACGCTCACCGCAGTCGAGGCCGACCTCCGCGAGATCTCGAGGTGGCTGCACGACAACCCGGAGATCGCCTGGCAGGAGCGCCGGTCGTCGGCGAAACTCGCCGGCTACCTCGGCGAGCGGGGGTTCGACGTCACCTACCCGGCCTACGGCTTGGAGACGGCGTTTGAGGCCACCGTCGGGGCCGGCGGGCCGAGAGTCGTCATCTGCTGCGAGTACGACGCCCTGCCGGAGGTGGGCCAGGCCTGCGGGCACAACATCATCGCCGCAGCCGCCGTCGGCGCCGCCGTCGCCGTGGCCGAGATGGCCGACGAGCTCGGCGCCCGGGTCACGGTGCTCGGCACACCGGCGGAGGAGGGCGGCGGGGGCAAGGTGGCGCTGATCGAAGCGGGCGCCTTCGAGGACTGCAACGCCTCGATGATGATCCACCCGGCCCCCGACGACATGCTCGACCCGTCCTTCCAGGCCCGGGAGAGCTTCACCGTCGAGTACTACGGGCGGGACTCCCACGCCGCCTTCGCCCCACAGCTAGGCGTCAACGCCCTCGACGGGTTCGTCCAAGCCTATGTGAGCGTCGCCACCCTGCGCCAGCACCTGCTCCCCGACGACAGGGTCCACTGCATCATCGACCACGGAGGCGACGCCTCCAACATCATCCCGTCCTACACCAAGTCGACGTGGGGGGTGCGCTCAATGACCCTCGAGCGCCTCAAGGAGCTGGTCCCCAAGGTGAAGGCTTGCTTCGAGGCCGCAGCCGCGGCCACCGGGTGCCGGGTGGAGATCTCCGCGTTCGACCACCCCTACCTCAACATGGTCAACAACCCGGTCATGGCTTCCCTGTTCGCCGCCAACTCCGAGGCGATGGGCCGCCCGATGCCCACCGAGGCCGAGATGGGCGCCGAAGGCGGGTCGTCCGACATGGGCAACGTCAGCCAGGTGACGCCGTCGATCCACCCGATGATCGCCATCGACTCCGGCGGCGCCGTCAACCACCAGAAGGAGTTCGCCGCGGCGACTCTCACCCCCTCCGGCGAGCGAGCCGTCTGGGACGGCGCCCTGGCCATGGCCCACACCATCATCGACATTGCGGAGCAGGGAGCGTGGGACGACCTGCAGGAGGCGTTCACCCGCGGGCGGGCCGAGGCCCGCCTGGGCTAACCTGCCGACAAGACGAGAGCGAAGCGCTTGGCCGGCAACAACGTCGTATTAGACGTCGACAACCTCACGACGAGGTTCGACACCCAGGACGGGATGGTTCACGCCGTCAACAACGTCAGCTTCCAGTTGCGTCAAGGCGAGTTCCTCGGGGTGGTCGGCGAGAGCGGCTCGGGCAAGAGCGTGTCCATGTTGTCCCTCCTGCGCCTGATCCCGATGCCTCCGGGGATCATCCCCTCCGGGCAGGCGATGTTCGACAACGAGGACCTGCTCCTCATGGAGATCGACGCGCTGCGCCAAGTCCGCGGGGGCCGGATCGGGTTCATCTTCCAAGACCCGATGACCTCGCTCAACCCGGTCCTCACCGTCGGCCTCCAGATCAAGGAGACGCTGAGGCTCCACCAAGGCATGGACGACAAGCAGGCCGAGGCGCGCGCCCTCGAGCTGATCGAGTTGGTGGGGATCCCCGCCGCCAAGACGCGCCTCAAGAACCACCCGCACGAGCTGTCGGGCGGCATGCGCCAGAGGGTGATGATCGCCATTGCCCTCGCCTGCAACCCCGAGATCCTCATCGCCGACGAGCCCACGACGGCCCTCGACGTGACCATCCAGGCCCAGATCATCGAGATCATCCACGACCTGCGGGAGAAACTCGACAGCGCCGTCATCTGGATCACCCACGACCTGGCGGTGATCGCCGGCCTCGCCGACCGGGTGTTGGTCATGTACGGCGGGGAGATAGTCGAGGAGGCCCTGGTCTCAGAACTCTACGCCAAGCCGCGCCATCCCTACACACAGGGGCTGCTCGGATCGCTCCCCCGTCTCGACGAGCGCGTGAAGCTGGTGAACATCGGGGGCCAGCCCCCCAGCCTGTACCAACCGCCGGACCGTTGCTCCTTCGCGCCGCGTTGCCCCTACGCCCACGACAAGTGCAACATCGACAACCCCGCCCTGACACCGATATCGGAGACACACTCGGTCGCCTGCTGGTGGGACACCGAGAGCGACAGGCCGCGATATGGGAGCTGATGCCGGAGGCGCCCCCGAGGCCTTGACCGCGGCCCGCCCCGTCGCCGAAGGCGACGTCTTGGTGAGCGTCAGCGGCCTGAAGAAGCACTTCCCCATAATGAAGGGGGTCTTCCGCCGCCAGGTCGGGGCGGTGAAAGCCGTCGACGGGGTCTCGTTCGACATCCGCGCCGGGGAGACCCTGGGCCTCGTCGGGGAGAGCGGCTCGGGGAAATCGACCGCCGGGCGGGTAATCCTGCAGCTCGACGAGGCGACCGAGGGGTCGGTCGTCTTCGAGGGCAAGGAGCTCACCGGGATGAGCGAGCCCGAGGTCCGCCCCCACCGACCCCGGATGCAGATGATCTTCCAGAACCCGCACGCCTCGTTGAACCCGAAGATGAACGTCGGGTCGATCATCGCCGAGCCCCTGGTGGAGCACAAGGCGGCGCGAGGCGAGGAGCGCCGACAGCGGGTCTACGAGCTGCTTCGGCTTGTGGGCCTTGAGCCGAAACACGCCAACCGCTACCCGCACGAGTTCTCCGGCGGGCAGCGACAACGCATCGGGATCGCCCGGGCCATCGCGCTGAACCCGGACTTCATCGTGTGCGACGAGCCGATCGCGGCGCTCGACGTGTCCATCCAGGCACAGGTGGTCAACCTCTTGGAAGACCTGCAGGAGGCGCTCGGCCTCACCTACCTCTTCATCTCACACGACCTCAGCATGATCCGGCACATCGCCGACCGGGTGGCCGTGATGTACCTGGGCAAGATCATGGAGCTTGCCGAGGTCGACGAGCTGTACGACGCGCCGCTGCACCCCTACACCCAGGCGTTGCTCTCGGCCGTGCCTGTGCCCGACCCCGAGGTCGAGGCCACCAGGAGGCGGGTCGTCCTCGAAGGCGACATCCCCAGCCCGGCGAGCCCCCCGCCCGGGTGCCCCTTCAACACCCGCTGCCCCGCCGTCCGGGAGCGTTGCGCTGCCGAGGCGCCGCAGTGGCGTGAGATCGCGCCGGGCCGTTGGGTCGCCTGCCACTTCGCCGAGTGACGCCCGGCGGCCGGACGATCGTCGAGCGCCGTCGAGCGCCCGATTCGGCCCGGCGCCCCCGAATCGCTGGTAGCGTCTCGTGCGCGTCGGTCGTTCGCACCGGCGCATGAGAGGAATAAACAAATGAGAACACGCAAATGGCCGGCGCTTCTCGCGGTCCTCGCACTCGTCTTGGCGGCGTGCGGCGACAGCGACAGCGACGGCGACACCACCACGACCGCGGAAGGGCAGGAGGCGCCCACCACCCAAGGCTCCGACGACGAGCCGCCGGCGACCACCGCGCCGCCGGTTGTCACCGAAGCCGGGCAAGGCGGCGAGCTCCTGCTGCTCCAGTGGCAGGCCGCGACCCACCTGAACCCCTACACCGGCACCGGAACCAAGGACATCCAAGCCGCATCGCTCGTGATCGAGCCTCTGCTCGAGTACGACGCCACCGGCGAGCTGGTGCCCGTGCTGGCGACGGAGGTGCCGACGTTGGCCAACGGCGGCCAGTCGGAGGACCTCACCCAGATCACCTACACCCTCCGCGACGATGTGCTCTGGTCGGACGGCACGCCGTTCACCGCCGACGACGTCGTGTTCACATGGGAGTACTGCGCCGCGAGCGAAGGATGCGGCTCGGCCACCTTGAAGGACCTCACCTCGGTAGAGGCCGTCGACGACTACACCGTCACCATCACGTTCAAGGACCCGACGCCGTGGCCGTATGTGCCGTTCGTAGGCGGCACCGAGCCGGTCGTGCAGCGGGAGCAGTTCACCGAGTGCGTAGGAGAAGGCTTCTCGGCGTGTGACCACAACCTCACCCCAATCGGCACCGGGCCCTTCGTCGTCACGGAGATGAGAGTGGAGGACACCGTCACCTACGCCATGAACGAGAGCTACCGCGGCGTGCCCGACGGCAAGCCCTTCTTCGGGACCGTGACCATCAAGGGCGGAGGCACCGCCGAAGACGCGGCGCGCGCCGTGCTCGCCACCGGCGAGGCCCACTACGCGTGGAACCTCCAGGTCCCCCCCGAGATCCTCGATCAGATGGAGGCTGAGGGCAACGGCGTCGTTGAAGTCGGGTACAGCACCTCGGTCGAGGGGATCCGCCTCAACCAGACGGATCCGGAGGGCGACCCGCCTTCGGACTACTCGGGCGGCGACAACCCCAACCCGTTCTTCTTCGAGAACACTGACCTGGCCCGGGCCCTGTCGCTGGCGATCAACCGCGACGAGATCGCAGCCGTCGCCTACGGGCGGAGCGGAAAGCCCACCTGCAACATATGGCCTGTGGATGGCCCGGCGCGGTCCACGAGCAACGACTGGTGCCTGACCCAGGACATCGACGAGGCCAACCGCATCCTCGAGGAGGATCTCGGCTACGTCGACAAGGACGGCGACGGCGTCCGCGAGCTCGAAGACGGCACCCCGCTGGAGTGGGACTATGTGACGTCGACCAACCAGGTGAGGCAGGACACGCAGGCTCTCGTCGAGAAGTACTGGACGGAGATCGGCATCAAGGTCAACATGCGCAACGAGGACGCAGGCGTCTTCTTCGACGGCGCGTCCGACCTGGGCATCTGGAAGTTCTTCACGGACATTCAGATGTACACCAACACGGCGACAGGCTCCGACGCTCAGGGATACTTCCAGAGCTACATCACCTCACAGATCCCGGAGTCGAGCAACGAATGGGCCGGCAGCAACATCCCGCGCTGCGCCAGGGAGGACTTCGACGAGACGTACGAAATCCTCGCCAAGACCGGCCTCGAGGACCCGGCGCGCGACGACTTGATCATCCAGCTCAACGACAAACATGTCGAGTACTGCATGATCCCGCTCATCAACCGCGGCAACGTGTCCGCCTTCAGCAGCAAGCTGGCGGGCTACGGGGCGGTCAACGGCTGGGACACCGAGTTCTGGAACATCGAAGACTGGAGACTCGCCGGCTGACGGCCGCTTGTGATCCGCTTCACGATCAGGAGAGCCTCCCGGGCCCGGCCCCGGGGGGCTCTCTCGCCTCTGGGCCGTGGGTAGCTGAGAGATGGGCAGATACATCATCAGGCGGAGCCTCTTCGCTGTCCCGACGCTGCTGCTCATCAGCCTGATCGTCTTCGCCATCTTGGACCTCGCCCCCGGCGATCCCACCGCCGAGCTCCCACTCAACGTCCCCGCCGAGGTGCGCCAGCGCATCAAGGAGTCCCTCGGGTTCAACGACCCCTTCCTGCTCAAGTGGGGCAAGTGGCTCAAGCTCATCGCGGTCAACGAGCCCCTACACGCCTTCAATCAGATCTTCGGGACGTGCCTGGGCAACTGCGACGACCCGGACCGGATCATCTCGTGGTCCTCCCGCACCGCGGCCTTCGACATCATCAACGAGCGGGTGCCCCAGACCCTGTGGGTCATGGGCCTCGCCTTCGTCTTCGGCGTCGCCATCGCCGTGCCCGTCGGCGTGATCTCCGCCTACAAGCAGTACTCCCTCTTCGACAACGTCGGCGCCTTCGTCACGATGGTCGGATTCTCCCTCCCCGTCTTCTTCACCGGCCTCCTCTCCATCGTGGTCTTCTGCGTCTGGCTCAGGTGGCTTCCCTCCTTCTACAAGACCACCCATGTGGTGGACTGGACAAGCTGGGAGAGCATCTGGTTCCAGATCAAGCAGATGATCCTGCCCGTCGCGGTGTTGTCGTTCTTCAACGCGGCCGCCCTCAGCCGATTCACCCGCGCCTCGATGCTCGACAACCTGAACCAGGACTACGTCCGCACCGCCCGATCCAAAGGCCTGGCCGAGAGGAAGATTGTGATGCGCCATGTGATGCGCAACAGCATGATCCCCGTGGTCACCCTCATCGCCCTGCAGGTCCCGGGCATCTTCGCCGGGGCGATCATCACGGAGCAGATCTTCAAGATCAACGGCCTCGGGCACCTGCTGATATCGTCGATCCACTCGGCCGACCTCCCGATGGTGCAGACCCTGACCTTCATCTTCGCCTTCCTGACCGTGGCCTTCAATCTCCTGGCCGACGTCACCTACGGCGTCTTGGACCCCCGGATCCGGTACGACTGATGGGCGGGCCCCCACAGACGCGGGCCGCTCAGGGGCAGCCGCCGCCGAGCGCCGGGGACGTCGAGGCGCATCGGACCCTGCGTCAGGACGTCTGGCGCCAGTTCAAGAGGCACAAGGGGGCGGTGGCCGGCCTTGTCGTCCTGACCCTGATCGTCCTCATGACGGTGCTCGGGCCGATTCTCTGGCCTCTCGACCCCTATGAGATCAACACCCCGAACGCGAGCGCGCCGCCGAGCTGGGGTCACCCGCTGGGCACCGACAACCTGGGGCGCGACGTCTTCGCCCGTCTTCTCGTCGGCGGCAGGATCTCCCTCTCCGTCGGGTTCGCCGCCATGTTCTTCGGGCTGGTCATCGGCACGGGGGTCGGTGTGCTGGCCGGCTTCTTCCGCCGGGTCGACGGGCTGCTCATGCGGATCACCGACCTGTTCCTCGCTCTTCCGCTCCTCCCCCTCCTCCTCGTCGTGATCCTCCTGTTCCGCGAGCCCCTGAAGGAGGCCTTCGGGCCCGAGTTGGGCATCTTCCTGCTCGTCGTGTTCATCATCGGCGCCACAAGCTGGATGCAGACGGCCCGGGTGGTGCGGGGCGACGTCCTCGCCATCAAGGAGGAGGAGTTCGTCTTGGCCGCCCGGAGCATCGGCGCCCGGAAGCGGAAGCTGATAACCCGTCACATCCTCCCCAACACGCTGAGCCCGGTGATGGTGTCCGCCGCCCTCGGCGTTGCGGTGGCGATCATCACCGAGTCGGCCCTCTCCTTCCTGGGGCTCGGGTTTCCCGCCAGCTTCCCCACCTGGGGGCGGCTGCTCTTCGACGCCAACAATTACATCGAGCTCACCCCCATCCGGGTCGTCGCCCCCGGCTTCATGATCTCGCTGACGGTCATGTGCGTGAACTTCATCGGCGACGGCATCCGCGACGCTCTCGACCCGAGGCTGCGGAGCAAGGGCTGAGCTCGGCCGCCCAACCCGGTCGCCCAGCTCGGCCGGGGGCCGAGCCCGCCGCCGGCCTCGACCGAAGGTCGTGACCGGTCAGGAGGCGGTTGCGGCCGTTCGCGCTCGACCGGTCAGGTTCTTCACTGTGAGGACGACGAAGAAGAACACCACAGGGGCCACAGCGATCGTCGCCGAGCCCGCGGTGTCGGCGTGGTAGCTGATGATCAGGCCGGCCGCCACGCTGAGCACCCCGATGAGAGACGCAGTCGCCATGATGAGCGGCACTCTCTTCACCAGCAGCGCCGCCGTCGCGGGAGGCGCTATCAGGAGGCCCAGGACGAGCAGGGCGCCGACGGTCTGGAACGAGCCGACGATGACGAGCGTTATCAGGGCGAGGAGGGCGCCGTGGGCGATCCTCGGGCGAAGCCCGAGCATCTCCGACTTCTGCTCGTCGAAGGCGAGCACGATGAACGGCCGGTAGAGCAGCGATGAGGCGAGCAGCGTGACGCCCGCCACCGCCGCCAGCACCGCTATGTCGGCGACGGTTACGCCCAGCGCGTCGCCGAACAAAATCGCCGTGAGGCTGCCGGTGTAGGAAGGGGTCCTCGAGATGAGGATGACGCCGAGGCCGAGCATGCCGACGAACAGCAGCCCGATCCCGGTGTCCTCGGAGAACGCCGTCTGACGGTGCACCAGGTTGATCCCGGCAAGCATCACCGCAGCGGCTATCACGGCGCCGAGGAGCATGTTGAAGTCGAGGAGGACGGCCAGGGCGACGCCGGGGATCACACCGTGGACGAGGGCGTCGCCGAGGAAGCTCATCCCTCTGATGACGACCCACGCGCCGACGAGGGCGAGGGCGATGGCGGCAAGCGACCCTCCTATCAGGGCCCGCTGCTGAAACGCGAGCTCAAACGGGGCCGTCAACCACTCCATCGGTCTCAAAGGCTCCAGGGTCGAGAGCCTGCGCCCGTCCCGGCCCGCCGGCGCGCTCGGCTCGCGGAGGGCGCGGTCATCGGAGAGCGTCCGCGATCAGGGCCGCATTGGCGCGCATCATCCCGACGTAGGTCTCGGCGCCCGAGCCCGGTGCGCCCAACGACCCGGTGTGAAGGCCCACGACCTCGACGTCGTGGCCGGTCTCCTCGGCGACCGCCTCGGCGAGGGCCGACGGCCCGATGGTCTCGGCGAAGACCGCCTTCGCCTCATGCTCCTCGATCACGGCGACCAGAGCCGCCAACTCCTCCGAGCTGGGATCGCCCAACGTCGAGCCGCCCGGGATGATCACGCCGATCAACTCGAAGTCGTACTGGTCGGCGAAGTAGCCGAGGGAATGATGGTTGCTGACCAGCTTGCGGGCGCCGGCCGGTATGCCGGCGAGCATCTCGGCGATCTCCTTGTCGAGCTGCTCCAACTCGTCGGCGTAGGCCTCGGCGCGCCCGCGCCAATCCACCGAATCGTCGACGCGCCCCAACTCGTCGGCGATCGCCGACGACGCCTCGCCCACCCGTGTCGGGTCCATCCAGAAGTGGGGGTCGTCGCCGCCCGCGTGATCATCCTCGGCCGCGTGATCATCCTCGGCCGCGTGATCATCCTCGGCCGCGTGGTCATCCTCGGCCGCGTGGTCATCCTCGGCCGCGTGGTCATCCTCGGCCGCGTGGTCATCCTCGCCCTCAACATGGCCCGACAAGGCCCCGAACGGGATCGGGTCGACCAACCCGGCCACCTCGAAGACGCGGGCGCCGTCGGCCGCCGCGGCCTCCAACGCGTCGTGAAGGCCCTCCTCAAGGCCGAGCCCGTTGGCCACGACCAGATCTGCGCGGCTCAGGGCGGCGACCTGCCGGGAAGAGGGTTTGTAGTCGTGGGGGCTGGCGCCTGGGGGGATCAGGACCTCGACCTCGGCGTCGTCTTCGACGATGTTGGAGACGACGTCGCCGAGGATGCTCGTGGTGACGACCACATGAAGCCCGTCCTCCGACCCGACCCCCTCGCCTCCGCAGCCTGCGGCGCAGGCCGCGACGCAGGCCGCCGCCAAGCCGGCGATGATCAGGCGGGTCCTCTTTGGTTTCCTAATGCTCTGGATTCGGTATACCGTAGTTTGTGCATTGAGAATTGCTCTCGGCTGGTTGGGGGGACCGCCCAGCCCGGTTCGCCATTTGGACGACGGACCGCCAGAGATGGCCGCCGTGCGCCCGAGGCGGCTGTGAGCGTTGCGGTCTCAGGCGACGCGGTCGGCTTCGGCCACGGCACCCGCACCGCCCTCGCCCCTTCGACCTTCTCCATCCCCGCCGGGAACGTCACGGCGGTGATAGGCCCGAACGGCGCGGGCAAGTCAACGTTGCTGAACGGGATCGCCGGGTTGATCCGCCCCTATGAGGGAACGATCCGGGTCGCCGCCGACCGAGCGAGGATCTCCTACGTCCTCCAGACGACCAGGGTCAACGACGCGCTCCCGATCTCTGTGATCGAAGTGGTGATGATGGGCCGCTACGCCCGGACCGGGGCCTACAGGTGGATCAACGACGCCGACCGCTCCGCGGCGGGCGAGGCGATGGATCGGATGGGCATCGCCGGGCTGGCCGGCAGGCAACTCAAAGACCTGTCCGCCGGCCAGCGTCAGCGTGTGTTCGTGGCGCAAGGCCTCGCCCAAGAGCACGACCTCCTCCTGCTCGACGAGCCGATGACGGGAGTCGACTTGCCGACGGCGCAAGCCGTCGACGCGGTGATTCATGATGAGATCGGGAGGGGCTGCACAGTGGTGCTGACCACACACGACCTCTCGGAGGCGCAGGTGGCCGACAATGTGATGCTCCTGTCGGGCCGGGTCGTGGCCTGCGGCCCCCCCGATGAGGCGCTCAGCGCCGACAACATCCGCTCCGCCTACGGGGCGGCGCTCCTCCACGCCCAAGACGGCCGCGTCTTCCTCGACGACGCCGCCCACTCCCATGAGACCAAGCGGCATGTGCACCGGGACATGTCCATCCACACCGAGGCCGACCCCGAGGGGTTCCACGGCCGGCGGTAGCGCGAGCCCCCGCCCCGCGGCAGAGCGAGTCCCCGCCCCGCGGCGGTCAGACTGTGATCTCCTCGCCCCAGTCGATGTCCGCCAACTCGATGCCGTCCCCGGCGAGCGCGCCGCCGACCATCTCCCTGATCCAGCTTCTCCCGCTCTCCGACAGGTAGAAGTCGTGGATGGGCACAACCTGGGCCGGGCGCAGCCGTCGGGCGAATTCGACCGCACCGGTCGTCGAGTCCCAGGGTGTGATCAGGGGAAGGGCGAGAACCGGCGCGGTTGACGTCGGCTCGCGGCTGTCCCCCGGATGGGTGAGGATCCCGTCGAGGGTGAACGCCCGGTTGGGGGGCTGCGAGCCGCCGGGGGTCATGCCGTGCAGCACGTCCTCGAAGGTGACGCCGGCGGGCGCCGACGTGACGGCCTCGATGTCGTGGGGCGCCAGGAGGTCGGCCACAGCCTGATTGGCGTGGACGGTCACGTCAGGGCCCCTGTCGACGAGCCACCGGACGAAGTCGGGGTGGACGTGATCGCCGTGCTCGTGGGTAATGAACACCCTGGTCACATCGGGGATCGCGTCGAGCTCGACATCACCGCTGAGGAATGTGTGAAAGCCGGGGTCGAAGAGAGCGGCCCCGTCGCCGGTCGTGACGAGGAGACAGGAGTCGGTGAGGCGCCGGATCGTGGTCATGGCCCCAGGTTATCCGACCCAGCGGCCCTCATCCGACCCAGCGGCGCCGTGTCCGGCACGGCGGCGGCGACCTCCCAACCTGGGAAGATGCCGGGGTGCGCAACGGCGTCCAACTGATCACCTACGCGGACCGGCTCGGGATGGGTGATTTGGCGACGATCCGCGACCTCCTGAGCGGGCTTCTGGCCGGGGCGTTCACCGGCGCCCACATCCTCCCGTTCTTCACTCCCTTCGACGGGGCGGACGCAGGCTTCGACCCTGTCGACCACCTGGCCGTCGACCCTCGCCTCGGCGACTGGTCGAACGTCGCCGAGATCGCCGCGACCGGAGACGTGACCGCCGACCTGATCGTCAACCACATCTCGGTTGAGTCCGCTCAGTTCAGGGACTTCCTGGCCAGGGGCGACGACTCGCCGCACGCCGAGATGTTCCTTGAAACAGGCGACGTGTTCGCAGGCGGGATCACCGAAGAAGACCTCGGGCGGATCTACAGGCCGCGGCCGACGGAGCCCTTCACCGAGATGACCCTGGCCGACGGCTCGACACGACGGATGTGGACGACCTTCACGCCGCAGCAGGTGGATCTCAACGTCGGGAGCCCGCGGGCGCGGGAGTACCTCTCGGAGGTCTTGGGCCTCCTGGCCGGGGCCGGCGTCAACCAGGTGAGGGTGGACGCCGCGGGCTACGCCGTGAAGACCGCAGGGACCTCCTGCTTCATGACGGCGGAGACCCTGACGTTCATCGAGGAGCTGTGCGGCGAGATCAGGCGACTCGGGATGAGCCCTCTGCTGGAGATCCACTCCCACCACGAGGACCAGATCGCCGCCGCCGCCTTGAGCGGCCGCGTCTACGACTTCGCCCTGCCCCCGCTTGTGCTTCACACCCTGCACTCGGGAGACGCCCAGGCCCTGCGGCGTTGGCTCAAGAAGGCGCCGCGCAACGCCGTCACCGTGCTGGACACCCACGACGGGATCGGCATCGTCGATGTCGGCCCCGACAAGACCAGGCCCGGCCTGCTGACGCCCGATCAGATCGACGACCTGATCGAAGCCATCCACGCCGCCAGCGGCGGGCAGAGCAGGTTGGCGACGGGCGAGGCGGCGTCGAACCTCGACCTCTACCAAGTCAACTGCACCTACTTCTCGGCGCTTGGCGGCGACGAGGACCGGTATCTGACCGCCCGGCTGATTCAGTTCCTCTCCCCCGGCGCCCCTCAGGTCTACTACGCGGGCCTGCTGGCGGCCAAGAACGACATGGAGCTTCTGGCCGAGACGGGAGTCGGGCGGGACATCAACCGCCCCTACGTCAGCGCCGCCCAGATCGCTGAGCGGCTGGAGGCGCCGGTCGTGAGGAGGCTGCTGGCCATGGCCCGGTGGCGCAACCGGCACCCCGCTTTCGACGGCCGGTTCCACTTGGGCGGCGGCGGCGACAGCGAGCTTCACATGGCTTGGCGGTCGCCCGCCGGGCTCGTCGAGGCCCGTTTCGACCTCGCGGCCGGGACCTTCGCCGTCGACAGCGACGGGAGAAGGATCGCGGATTGGGACGAGTTCTGACGGCCGGCGCCGTCGCACCTCCCCCCATCGGTCTCCTGATGCTCCAGATTCGCCTCTACCGTAGTATGTGCATTGAGAATGCCCGGGCGGGCGGGGGCCGGCCCGATCCGGCTCGTCTTATTAGCGACGGATTTCCAGGGGGCGAGGGAGGCGAGAGTGCCCACAGGCCTTGAGAAGCGCACATCAAAGAGGAGAGCCAGGGCCCCGGCCGCGGCGCGGCGCTTCGGTTATGCGATAGGCCTCGTCGCCAACATCGCCCTGATCGTCGTCACGGTCAATGTCGTCGACTGGGGATGGCCCGCGTTCATCACCGAAGACTTCGAGTCGCTCACGACAATCATCGTGTTCTCGCTGGTCCTCAGCAGCGCGGTCAACCTCACCTACATGTTCTACGACCCGCTGTGGTGGAAGGCCGTAGGGGACGCGATCACAGCCGCCGCGGCGTTGGCGGTCGTCTGGCGCGCCCTCGTCGTCTTCCCGATCCGTTTCGAGTCGGGCCCGTGGGCCGGCGCGGCGCGGGCGATCATGATCGTCGCCTGCGTCGGTCTCGTCGCAAGCCTCATCGACGGCGCCGTGAAGCTGATACGCGGCGACTTCGCCGAGACCCCCTGACCGGCCGGGGCGACCCTCTCCGCACATGTCCCGACTCGACGTCGGAGAGTCGCGGATCGTACGGTTGCGCCCGTGCAGACCACTGAGCCGGTCGCCTCTCGGTCGCCGGCCTCGCGACACCCCCTCTTCAAGGCGGCGTGCGTCGCCGCCGGCATGATCCTTCTCGGGGTCGGGATCGTCGGGTTCCTCGTCCCCGGCCTTCCCGGCACTCCCCTGCTGCTCGTCGCCGCCTGGCTGTTCTCCATGTCCAACGAACGGCTGCACCGATGGACGACAACCAACAAGTGGTTCGGCCGGTCGGTGGCCGACTACCAAGCCGGGCTCGGCATCCGCCAAAGGGTGAAAGTCGTCAGCGTCGTCGCCGTGACGGTGGTGGTCTCCTACTCGGTCTTCGTCGCTCTCGACGCCCTTTGGTCGCGGTCGGCCGTCGCCGGGTTGGGTTTGTACGGGATCTGGTTCATCCTCACCCGCCCGACCAGGGAGCGGGTCGAGAGGGAGCGGGTCGAGGCGGCCTGAGGCCCCAGCCCCCGCTCGGGCGCGGGCGAGCCGTAGGTACCGTGACGGAGGTGAGCGACCTCTTCTCCTCGAAAGCCGACGACCTCGCCCTCCAAGGCGCCCCGTTGGCGACGAGGATGCGCCCGGCGGCCCTCGACGAGGTGGTCGGCCAACCCCATCTGCTCGCCCCGGGCGCCGCGTTCAGACGGGTCGTCGACTCCGGCAAGCTGATCTCGATGCTGCTCTGGGGCCCTCCGGGGACCGGCAAGACCACGCTGGCCCGGCTTGTCGCAAGCGAGGTCGACGCGGCTTTCGCCACGCTCTCGGCGACTTCGGCGGGGGTCAAGAACGTGCGGGAGGTGCTCGCCGGCGCGAAGCGGCGACTCGCCGAGGAGGAGCGTCGGACGGTGTTGTTCCTCGACGAGATCCACCGGTTCGCCAAGAACCAGCAGGACGCCCTGCTTCCCGGGGCGGAGGACGGGACGATCACCCTGATCGGGGCCACCACCGAGAACCCCTTCTTCGAGGTGAACAGCCCGCTGATGAGCAGGATGACCCTCTTCCGCCTCGAAGCGCTGAGTCCCGACGACCTGGGCGCTCTGCTCGACGCGGCGGTCAACGACCCGGAGCGGGGGCTGGGAGGCAGAGGTCTCCGGCTACCTGAGGCCGCGGCTCGCGAGCTGGCCTCCCGGACCGGGGGCGACGCCCGCCAAGCCCTCAACGCCTTGGAGGTCGCCGCCTTGCTGGCCGAGTCGGACGATCGGGTCGAGATCGCCGACTCCGACGTCTCGGAGGCGCTGCAACGGCGCCTCGTGCGCTACGACAAGGCGGGCGACGCCCACTACGACGTCATCTCGGCTTTCATCAAGTCGGTCCGAGGCTCCGATCCCGACGCGGCCCTCTACTGGCTGCTGATGATGATCGACGCGGGAGAGGACCCCGAGTTCATCGCCAGGCGACTCATCATCTTGGCGTCGGAGGACATCGGGCTTGCCGACTCGACCAGCCTGCAGGTCGCCGTGGCGGCGTCGCAGGCGTTGGCCTACGTCGGGCTGCCCGAGGCCGCCTACCACCTTGCCCACGCCACGTTGCACCTGGCGACGGCGCCCAAGTCGAACTCGGTGCGGAGGGCGATCGGAGCGGCGCGCGATCTCGTCCGCGACGGCCCGGCCCCGGTGGCGCCTCCCCACCTCCGGTCGACCGGCTACAGCGGGGCCGCGGAGCTGGGTCACGGCGAGGGATACGCCTACCCACACGATGATCCTCGCGGGGTGGTTCCCCAGCGGCACTTTCCCGACGGGGTCGACCCGACGGCGCTGTACCGCCCGAGCTCCCACGGCGAGGAGGGTGAGATCGCAAGGCGCCTGGAGGCGATCGACCGGATCCTGGGACGGTCGGGCCGAGCCGGAGCCTGAGCGTGTGCAGTAACACCGACGAGAGCCGCGAAACTGCACACGCATCGCCCGGCGTGCCGTGAGGAAGGACTCTCCACACCCTGGCTTCGCGGCGGGTGCGCGGTATGCTGGCGCTATGGGAAAGGTCGCGGAGACTCTGGCTCTTGACATCGAGACAACCGGGCTCGAGCCTCTCGAGCACTCGGTTGTCGCGGTCGGGCTCGAGGACCGCCACGGCAAACACGCGTTCCTCGGCTCGGAGGAGTCCATCCTCAGAAAGGTCGAGGAGCACATGGCGGAGCGCCCGCCTGGGTCGCTGCTCGTGACGTGGAACGGCGAGGAGTTCGATCTCCCGTTCTTACGGACGAGGTTCGACTTGCTCGGCGTGCGGTCGGAGTTGTCGCTTCGACCCCGCGACGCTCTGGGCAAGTACGGGAAACCGCTCCATCATGCCGAGTGGGGACAAGTGACGCACGTCGATATCGCCCCGCGCTTTCAGGCCCACGCAGAAGATCTCGGCATTCGCTGGAGCCTCAAGCCTGTAGCGAGAGCGCTCCTGGGCGCGGAGCCCGTCGAGGTCGACAATCGAGGCGCATCGATCGCAGCTATGGACAAGGACACTCTCACGCGGTATGTGGAGTCCGATGCGCACATCACCCTCTTGCTGGCGTCACACCTGAGCGACGCTCGCGAGCTCGGCGACGACCTGGCGCCGGTTGTCGCCCATTAGCGGTTTCGCTCACCCGTCAACGGCGGGATCAGAGGAAGCCGGGTCGGAGCGAGGAGCGGTCTCGAGCTCGTCAGCGTTCTCATCACCCGTCAAAGGCGGGACCAGGGGGAGGCTGGTTGGCTGAGGGGCCTCCTCAAGGTCGCCGAAGCCGGCTTTCCCTTCAAGCACCTCTCGGATCTTCAGCTCGTGCAGCTTCAGCCAAGCGGCTTGGTGCTTGTAGGCGCCCAGGAGCCTTGATTCGTGCTTGCGAACAGTCATGATGGTTGTCGCGGGGGCGACGAGGACCGCCCACCCCAACACCGCGACCGGAGGTCTTCCCAGATAGGCAGTCGCAGCGGACGCCCCAACGAGGACCGGCACATACACGGCCAGATCGATGAGGGTCCGCTGAAGGCCCTGAACTGAGGCCGATCGGATGGCTGGCAGCCCATTGCCGCGAGCGCCTCGTCCTGTAGATCGCTCCGAAGAGGTAGATACGTCTGTGGAGGTCGTCCGGGAGGTACTTGTCCAAGAAGATGAAGAAGAGGCTCAAGGCGTCGGCCCCATATCTCTCGGACCACGGTGGTGAGGTCTTGCCTATGATCCGCCGCATCTCCTCTGATGGCAGGACTGCCCACCTCGGATCACCTCCGAAGATCCGCAGGCGCTCTGGAAGATCAATCAGATAAAGGAGCAATCCGAGGACCCAGGCGAGGAGAACGAACACGACGATACCCTCGATGGCGTCAGCGACGACGATCGCGCCGGCGCCTGCGACGCCCATAACGCTGCGGGCTGTGGACAGCCGGAGCGAGACATCCAGCACGAGAACCGCGAGCGCCCCCGGCGTGAAGATGCGCAGCGTCTAGTAGATCGTGAATCCAGTCATGGTCTGCCAAGGCCCAGAGCAATCAAGCGCTCGAGCATATCCGACACGACTACTCAGGCCTGTGGGCGACGGGGCGAGCCGCGGGGCAGGAGCGGGCCCCGGCGCCGCCTCAGGCGCCGAGGAGATCGAAGAAGCCGCCCTCGCAGACCGCGCCGTTGAGCTGAACGTCGACGCGGTGGCGGCCGGGATAGTGGGTCCGCGTCGACATCTGGGCGACGGAGATGGTCTTTCCGACAACAGCCGTCCCGCCCGGCGGTACCGCCCGCTCCCCTCCCTTGAACACCTTGGACGAGGTCGAGCCGTTGGCCTTCACGAAGTGGACCACAAGATCGGTCAGGGCCCGGCCCGGTTGGTCGCCCGGGTTGACCAACTCAACCTTGACGCGCACCGCCTCCCCGATCCGCACCTCCCCGGGTTCGACCGTCACCGACCCGACCTCAACCGGCGAGCCCGCCCCGTACCCGAGTATCGCCAGCGCTTCGGGGTCGCCCGCCTTGATCAAGGTCCGCAAACCGTGACGCACCAGCCTCCGGCGCCGCTCGTCGCCGTCTTCCCACCAACGTCGCGCCACCTCAACGGCCAGGCCGGGATGGTCCTTGGAGATGTCGTTGAGGTTGTTCGCCACCGACCGCCGGACGTACTCCTCGGGGTCGTCCTTCAAGCTCTCGAGGAGGCTGATCACCGGAGCGGGGTCGTCCTGGAATCGCCGCAGCCTCGGCGCCCAGGGCAACCGTGGCCGGGAGCCCTCCGACACAAGCCGCCGGACATGGACGTTGTCGTCTCCTGCCCAGCGGCGGAGCACGGCGAGCGTCTCCTCCGGGTACCGGTCGAGGAAGGCGCGGATGCTGAACTCGGCGGTGAATCGCTTGGTGACCTCGTACTGGGCCCTCATCGAGGCGTCGAACTCGTCCAAACCCTGATCGGCGATGAAGAAGACATGAGGCAGGTAGATGAACGCGCCCATCCCGGTCAGCTCGCTCTCCTCGATCTCCGGGCCGAGCGAGGCGACCAGGATCTCCAACGCCTCCCGCCGGTCTCCGGGGAGGAATTCGGCGAGCGACTCGGCGATCCGACGCGCCCTCCCCGTGAGCTCTGAAGCCTCATACCCCTCAAGGGCGGCCGCCGCGAACCCCTCGCTGTCGAAAGCCGGGTGCACTTCATTGATCATCGCGGCGACCCGCACCGGCGCGTCGGGGCCGAAGGAGTCCTTGAGGGGTCGCGCCGCCGTCGGCTGGGGCCCGTCGGGCGCCGAGGCCGCGGCCGCTCGCATCGCGCCTAGCGGGCCGTCGCCAACAAGACGAGCCGGTTCGAGGCGACCTGTCGCCGGCCCGGGCGACTCTCAATGCACAAAAAACGATATCGGCGAATCCAGAGCATTAGGAAACCGGTTGGGGGGGTTGTGAGGGGCGGCACTAGCTCTTCGCTCCCTTGGCGCCGGCCCCGCTGCCTCCCAACGAGCACGCCGCTCCCAACACGAACCCGGCGTCGTACCAACCGCCCGAATTGTGCACTTCATAGACGCTGACGCTCTCGGTGAACAACGAGACGACGAACGTGATGGGGAGGATCAAACCGTGCCACAACCCCATCCAGAGCCCGGCGACGTCGCCGTCGGCGGCCGGGGTGTCGACAGCGGAGTTCGCGCCTGCGGCGCATGCGGCGAGTGCCAACACAGCCAACACCAGGCCTGCGGCCAACAGCGCCCGCCTCGTCGCCTTGGCGCTCATCTCGGCTCTCAACGCGCCTCCTCCTGGTGTCGCCCGATCGAGGTTAGCATTCAGGGAGGTTCACCGGGACACAGACGAGGGCGCCTGCCCGGAGGCATGGAGCGACGAGATGGCGGAAACCCGGCCCAATTCGACGTGGTGGGACGAGAGTCGCCGCGACTTCAGGAGGATCCCAGGGCTCCCCCCCTATGTGTTCGCCGACATCGACCAGAAGAAACGTGAGGCCCGCCGGAGGGGCGAAGACATCATCGACCTCGGCTTCGGCAATCCCGACATCGCCTCCTCCCCCGTCGTGGTGGAGAAGCTCATCGAGGCGGCGCAGAACCCGCGCAACCACCGCTACTCGTCGTCTCGGGGCCTCCCCAACCTCCGCAAGGCCGTCGCCGACCGCTACTTGAGGCGCTTCGGCGTCTCCCTCGACCCCGACACCCAGGTGATCACGACCATCGGCGCCAAGGAGGGCCTGTCCCATCTGATGTGGGCCCTGGTTCAGCCCGGCGACGTGGCCCTGGTCCCCGAGCCGAGTTACCCGATCCACATCTACGCCGCCTCCATGGCGGGCGCCGAGGCCCTGCGGGTGCCGATCGGCGACTCGCCGGACGAGTTCTTCGGCCGCCTCGAGGCCGCCTTCCTCGCCTCGTGGCCTCGCCCCCGCGTGATCCTCACCTCCTTCCCCCACAACCCGACCACCCTGTGCGTCGACCTCTCGTTCTTTGAGCGGCTGGTCGACTTCGCCCGACATCGGGAGGTGTTCCTCGTGCACGACTTCGCGTACGCCGACATCTCCTACGACGGCTATGTGCCCCCCTCCCTGCTTGAGGTCCCGGGCGCCGAGGAGGTCGGCGTCGAGTTGTACACGCTGACGAAGGGCCACTCGATGCCGGGGTGGAGAGTCGGCTTCATGGTGGGGAACCGTCAGGCCGTGGAGGCCCTGGCCCAGCTCAAGTCGTACCTCGACTACGGGACTTTCCAGCCGATCCAGATCGCCTCGATCATCGCCCTCAACGAGGGCGACGCCTATGTCAAGGAGGTCAACGAGATCTACCGCCGCCGGAGGGACGCCCTGATCAGCGGCCTGGCGCGGGCCGGGTGGGAGGTCGAGGCGCCCGAGGGGACGATGTTCGTGTGGGCGCCCATCCCCGAGGCGTGCCGGGCGATGGGATCGATGGGCTTCGCCCTCCACCTCCTCGAGGAGGCGAAGGTGGCGGTCAGCCCCGGCATCGGGTTCGGCCCGTCGGGCGAAGGGCACGTCCGGTTCGCCCTCGTCGAGAACGAGCACCGGATCAACCAGGCGACCCGCGGCATCCGGCAGGCGTTGGGACGCGGGGACAAGTCGGAAGGGCCGGTCGCCGCCGCCAAGGCCGAGACGAAGGGCTGACCGGCCGACGGTTGCCCGGCCGATGCGTGTGCAGTTTCGCGGCTCTCGTCGGTGTTGCTGCACACGCTCAGCCATGCGTGTGCAGTTTCGCGGCTCTCGTCGGTGTTGCTGCACACGCTCAACGATGCGTAGGCCGTGGTGCAACCCTGACCGGCCGGCGCAGCCGGGGCCCGGACAGACGGCGTCAGCGCATGCCTCGCACAAAGGGCCTGGCCAGCGCAGCCGGCTGCCGCAGCTCCTTGGTGATCGCGTACATCACAGCCAGCGTGGCCACATAAGGCAGCGCCGCCAATAGCTGGGCGTTGATCCGGTAGCCGAGAACCGGCACTGCGAGGCGGAGGGCGTCGGCGAGCCCGAACACTGCCGCCCCGAGCAACACCCCCCGGAGCCGCCAAGCCCCGAAGTACACGGCGGCCACGGCGATGAAGCCCCGCCCGCCGACCGCGCCGTTGTCGTAGAAGCCGATCTGGCCCAACACCAGGAAGGCGCCGCCCAGGCCGGAGAGCAGCCCCATGTAGCAGACAGCCTCCCGCCGACGCTTGTTCACGTCGACTCCCGACGCGTCGGCCGACTGCGGGCTCTCCCCCGCCGAGCGCACCTCGAGGCCCCACCGCGTGCGGTAGAGGAGCCACCAGGTGAGCGGGATCAACGGGTACAGCAGGTATGTGGGCCAGGTCTGGCCGAAGAGCGCCGGGCCGACGAGCGGGATGTCGGAGAGCAGGGGGACCTCGACCACATCCGCCCGGCGGCCGGCGAGGTCAATGCCCGAGCTGAGGAAGCCGGCCAGCCCAAGCACCAGCACGTTGACCGCCAGGCCGACGACGAACTGATCGGCGGCGAGGCGATGGCTCATGTTCGCCTGGATGAGAGCGACGAGAAGCCCCCCGCCCACGCCGGCGGCGAGCCCGAGCCACATCGACCCGGTTGCGCTGAAGGCGGCGGCGCCCGCGAAAGCCCCGGCGAGAAGAGCGCCCTCCACGGAGATGTTGATCGTGCCCGCCTTCTCCGCCACCAGCTCACCCAAGGCGGCGAAGGCGAGGAAGGCGCCCAACCGCACCGCGCTCTCGTACATGGAGGAGCTGCCGAGGACATCGGCGAGGGCGGCCAGGAGGTCACTCACGGCTCGCCCCCTCGGCCGCCGCGGCCAGGGCCCTGCGACGCTCCCGAACGAGCTTGACCGCCGGCGGGATCAGCAACGCCAACACCAACAACGCTTGGACGACATCGACGATCCGGCGATCCACTCCGGTCGCCGCCAAGAACCCCGAGCCGGTGCGCAGCGCGGCGAAGAGGACGGCCACGGGGACGCTCGCCAGGGGGTTGCCCGCCGCGATCAGCGCCACAAGCAGCCCCTGCCACCCGAAGGCTGCCGAGAATCCCGTGGTGAGCCTCGCCCCGGAGGCGCCCGACGACAACATCACGGCGCCCGCCAGACCTGCGAAGGCGCCGGAGAGGACAAGCGCCTCGGCGCCGGCGCGGCCCGCCGCCGGGGCGAACCTGTGAGCCGCCCGAGGGCTTGCGCCCAGCAACCGGATGCGGAACCCCCAGACGGTCCTGCCCAAGACGAAGAAGACGACCGCCGCCAACACGAGCGCGATCACGACCCCGATGGACAGCTCGGCGCCGAAGACCGTGACCGCGGGGAGCCTGACCCCCTCGGGCAGCGGCGCGCTGGCCACCGCCTCACTCGGGCGGCTCGGGTCGGGATCCTGGAGGAGCCAAGAGGTGGTGACGGCGAGACCGTTGACCTGGAACGCGACGAACACCAGCAGAAGGGTGGAGATGACCTCGGGAACCCCGCGTTTGAACCTCATGTGGGCTGCGATCCCCGCGTACAGGCCGCCCGCGACCATGCCCGCTATGAGCCCGCCAACGAGGAGAAGGGGGCCCGGCCCGGCCAGCTTGGCGCCGACGAACGACATGGCGAGGGCGCCCATCAGCAACTGGCCCTCCTGACCGATGTTGAACAGCCCAGCCTTCACTCCCAGGACCATCCCAAGGGCGACGAGAAGCAGGGGGACGGCCGTCTCCAAGGTCTCGCCCCAACGCCCCGGCGCGAGGAAGGCGCCCTGCATCAACGCGTCGGCGACGCTCCGCCACGACTTCCCGACGAGCGCGACGAGCGCCCCGGAGACGGCGAGCGCCGCGCCCACGCTCGCGACGTAGAGGGCGATCGTCTCGCCGTGCCGCTTCGACGCTCCGGCGAGAGGAGACGATCCCGGCGAGTCAGTCATGCGGGGCCCTCCTCGCCCGCCGACCCGCCGATCAGCAGCCCGAGACGCTCCGTGTCCAGCTTGGGCCGAGCCGTCATCTCGCCGACGATCGCACCCCGGCGCATGACTACGACCCGATCGGCGAGAGCGGCGATCTCGGCGAGGTCGGTCGAGATGAGCAACACGGCGACCCCGTCTTCGGCGGCAACCCTCAACCGCCCGCGGACGTGCTCGACGGCCGAGACATCGAGGCCGCGGGTCGGCTGGGCGGCCACCAACACCTTCGGGTCGTGCGAGAGCGCGTGAGCGACGACCACCCGCTGCTGATTGCCGCCCGAGAGCCGGTCGAGCGGCGCGTCGACGCGGGCGGAGTCGAGACCGAACTCGGCGGCCAAACGCTGCGCCCGCCGCCTGATCCTGTCCCGCTGGAGCACGCCTCGCCTGCTGAAGGCGGCGACGGCGCCCATGACAAGGTTCTCGGCGACGGACATCTCTGCGACAGGCCCCGAGTCGCCCCGATCCGCCGGGATCACCGCCACACCGGCGCGATGCATGGCCCCGGCGACCCCGGTTGCGATCTCCGAGCCGGCCACGGTCACCGAGCCGCTCTCCAACCTGATGAGGCCGGACAGGACTCGAGTCAACGGCCCTTGGCCTGCGCCCTCGGCGCCCGCCACGCCGACGATCTCGCCCGGGGCGACCTCAAGCGACACGCCGTCGAGGAGCTCGGCGCCGTCGTCCGCGCGAGTCGTGGCGGAGTCGATTCGCAGGGTCGGGGCCGCCCCGCCGCCCCCTACCTCGGCGCCGTCGCCTGCCGGGCCCTCCACAGGCCGCGCCGCTCCGGGGCCGGAAGGCGCGGGCTCCGAGCCTCCCGCCATCGCCCGCGCCAGGTAGGGCGCGTCGACGTCGGTCGCCGCCGCCCGGTCCACGACGCGCCCGTTGCGCATGACGGTGATCCGGTCGGCCGCGGCGAGCGCCTCGTCGAGCTTGTGGCTGACCAGGGCGACCGCCCAGCCCTCCTCCCGCACTCGCTCCCCGAGACTCCCGAGGAACCGCTCCGACTCGGACGCGGTGAGTGCCGACGTCGGCTCGTCGAGGATGATGATCTTCGGGGAACGACGAAGGCACTTGACGATCTCGACCCGCTGCCGCGTGCCCGGCCCGAGGTCGCGGACGACGGCGCCGGGATCGACTTCGAGGCCGTAGCGGCGGCCGATCTCGACGATCCTCTCTCGGGTCGCCCCGGGATCCAGCTTCCCCGTCGCACCAAGCTCCACGTTCTCCCAGACGGTGAGGGCGTCGACAAGACTGCCGTGCTGATGGGCCATCCCGACTCCGAGTGCGGCGGCTTGGGCAGGGTCGGCGACGCCGACCGGCTCGCCGTCGATCTTCATCGAGCCGCTGTCGGGGAGGGTGAGGCCGGCGATCAACCTCATCAGCGTCGTCTTCCCCGCCCCGTTCTCGCCGAGGACCCCGTGGATCTCGCCGCGCCGCAACGTCAGGTCGACGCCGTCGCAAGCGAGGGCGTCGCCGTACCGCTTCGTCATGTCGCGAAGCTCGAGCGCGGGTCGATCGTCGGGGGGGCCTGGCATGGGCCTCAGATCATCGCATCAGGCGTGGGACGCACGGCCGCCCCAGTGGTGTGTCGCACATGTAGCACCCCACCCCATTTGGTTTCCTAATGCTCTGGATTCGGTATACCGTAGTTTGTGCATTGAGAATGGCACCCGACGGGTTGGAGGGACCGACCGGCCTGGTTCGCCATTTTGACGACGGGTCACCAGCGCCCGATCAACGCCCGGCGCCGTAGGCCTCCGCCCGGATTGCGGAGATCATGTCGTCGTACTCGCCGGCGCCCACGGCCTTGTTGAACTCGGCGAGAGCGCTGACCTGTTCGACTGTCGCGTCGCAGAGCTCGGCCCCCACCTCCGGGTCGACGCCGACCCTGAACACCCGCGCTCCGCCCTCCTCCGCCTCGCCGGAGAGGATCTCGGAGAAGATCGGGGCCAGGTAGTCGCCGGCGTCGAACTTGACCTCGATGTCGTATTCCATGTCGTCGCGCTCACAACCCTGCGACGAGCCGGCGGTCATGACGATGAGGCCGTCGGCGTTGGCGAGCCGCACGATCGGCTCGTGGGCCCCGCCGAGAAACGGCGCCACGGCGTCGACCCCCTCGGCGAGAGCCGTGTTGTAGGCCTCGACGGCGCCTGCGGAGTTGTCGAAATCGAAAGGGAAGTTGCCGGTCGGCGCGTACTCGACGGTGAAGCTCTCGTCGACGAGGTGTAGCCCGTGTTCGAAGGCGCGGAGCGACTCGACTTCGAAGTCGAGCTCACAGCACCCGAGGAAGACGGCGCTGTCGCCGCCCCGCTCTTGGAGGAGCAGGCCCGTCGCGTAACCCGCCGACAACTGGAGCTCGGCGCCGCTGTCCTGGCTGCGCAGCAACCCCGGCGTGTCCCGATAGCCGGACCCGCAGTTGCAGTACCAGAAGATGTCCTCGTACTCCAAGAACAGGTCTTCGGCGCCGTCGGCCAGGCCGCTCGAGCCGATGGCGATGACGTCCACCCCCTGAACCGCCAGGTTCTCCAACTCGGCCCGGGCGCTCGCGGGGTCGATCTGATCGACGATGATCGGCGGCTCGTACCCGCCCTCGGCCGAGATCGCCTCGACCCGGGCGACGAGGGCTTGGTAGTAGCCGCCGTCGTCCCGCGGCCCGTCCGTGGCCACGCCGATTCGGACGACTCCGTCGCCGTTGAAATCGGCCGCGTCGTAGTCGTTCGCCTCCACCTCGGACGCGGGCGGGGCCGATGCGGGCGGCGCCGCGGACGTAGTCGAGGCGGCTCTGTCGTAGCTGCAGGCCGCGACGACCAAGACGAGCGCCGCCGCCCAAGCTCTTCTCGATGCCCGGCCCAGTGGTCTGTCGTCAAAATGGAGACCCGGGCCGGTCGGGCCCGCCAACCCGTCGGGGGCCATTCTCAATGCACAAACTACGGTATACCGAATCCAGAGCATTAGGAAACCGGGGTGGGGGGGAGTGGTAAACCTGCGACACAGCACCGGGGGATGTGATCGTTCCTCGCGCTCACCGGCCGTGCACCGCCTCGCTGAGGCGGCGCACCATGGCCGTCGGGTCGTCGGCGCCCCATATGTTCCGCCCGAAGACGACGCCCGAGGCGCCGGCGGCGACCGCCGCCGCCGCATAGTCGACCGCCTCGTCCTCGGTGTCCCGCTTCGGTCCGCCCAGCACGAGCATCGGGGCCTCGACCCCCGACAACACGTCGGGGAAGTCGGCGAGATCCGGCGGCGCCGGAGTCTTGATGAGGTCGGCGCCGATCTCGACGCAGACGCGAGCCGCCCGCATGATGTGCTCGGCGTCCCAGGGGACGTCCCTCGACCACGAGCCAGGTATCGACTCGGCGATCACCGGCATGCCGACCTTCTCCGCCTCGGAGACGACGGCCGCGAGACGGCGGAGCGACTTCGTCTCGTCGTCGGCGCCGGGGAAGGCCATGACCGCCACGGCGTCGGCGCCGACGGTCGCTCCCAACTCGGCCCGGTACAACAACGAGAAGGCGTCGCCTTTTCCCTCGGCGCCCAGCGCGGTGTGCCCTCCGTCGAGCCGAAGGATCAAGCCGGTCTTGGCGAAGGCCTCCGGGTAGCGGCGGGCGACCTGCCATGTGGTGAGGATGCCGTCGGGGCCGCCCTCGGCGATCCGCGTCGCCGCATCAAGGTCGGGGCCCCGACCCAAGGACGACTGCATATCGAGCGCCGCCAGAAGGGTGCGCCCGTCGGGCTGGACGAAGCGGGATGCCCGCCGGATCTTGGCGGCCCCGATCGCTGACGAGATTTGCTCCACCTGCTCAGTCTCCTTCTCCGCCGAGGGTGATCGGCCGTCGCTCCCGCGCCGTCACTCCCGCGCCGGGGGTTTGACGAAGACGCGGAAGGTGGGCTGTGTGGTCACCAGGGTCATTGCCCCCAGGACCGAATCGAAGCCGAAGCTCGCGGTGATCATGGCGCCCAGGTCGTCGGCGAGGGCGCCGGAGCGGATCAGGGCCGCGCTGAGCCGCCAATCCTCCGGCTCTTGGCTGAACGCCCCGACAATGTCCACTTCCTCGCGGTGCGACCTGTCTGCGCCCACACAAGCGAGGGTCGTCTCGTCGAAAGCGCTGTAGAGGACGACGGCCCCGCCGCGGTCGGCCATCTCGACCGCCAGATCGACCCCGCCTGCGGCGGTCACGAAGACGACGTCCTGCTTGCCGCCCGTTTCCAAGGCCTCGTCGGGCGCCGCGACCCAAGAGGCGCCCGCCTCCTTCGCCGACTCCAGTCGCTCGGGGGAGACATCGATGACGCCGACGCCGGCCGCCCCGCCGACGCGGGCGAGGGCCATGTGGAGCCGACCCATGAACCCCCCGCCGACGACGGCCACCCGGTCGCCCGGCCGGAAACCGCCCCGGCGAAGAGAGTGGGCGCAACAGGCAACTGGCTCTGTCATCGCCGCGTGCTCGACGGGGGCCTCACCGGTCGGGTGTGCCGCCTCGGCGCCGACGACCGCCTGGCCGGCTAGACCTCCGAACAGCACGATCCCGTCCGGGAGCCGCCGCCCCTGGGGATGGAGGCACAAAGAGGTCCGACCGCGCCGGCACGGGCGGCAGGCGCCGCACCTGGTGCGCAAGTCCATCGCCACCAAGTCGCCGACCTGAGGCGACCCTGCCGGCCCCTTCACCGCATCGCCGACGGCGGAGACCACGCCGGCGGCCTCATGGCCCGGGCTGACCGGGTACCACCGCTTCTCCCCGGCGAAGAGACGGCGCTCGAACGTGCAGACGCCGCACGCCTGCACATCGACGAGGACCTCACCCGGCCCAGGCTCGGGCGCCGGATAGGAGCGAACCTCGACCGCGCCCGGCCCGGTGAAGACGACCGCATCCATCACATCTTCCCTTCCGCTCGCCACAGACCCGGCAACGGGCCCATCCTTGCTGCGCCGATCGCGAGTCAGGCGAATCTACAGCATCAGAAACCGGTCAGGGAAGGAAGACTCGAGCTCCGGTCTCGACGCGGTTCACCTCGCCGGTCGCGGTGTTGATCGCGACCAGGGCTTCCTGCGGCCGCTCGGGCGTGTCGTCTTTCGCCTCACAGGCCACGACCCAATCCATGGCGAATTCCAGGCAGGTGATCACTCCGTCAAGCACCCACCGCCCCACCAGGTCCCCCGACTCGGTGTCGACCACGACCAGATAAGGGCTCACATGGGGGGAGTAGGCCGGGAAGGCATGGTCGACATAGGCGAGGCGCTCGCCGTCGATGGAGAGACGCGTGATACCCGCATAGCGATCGCCGAGCAGATCGGTCCCGTCGAGCGCTCTCAGCTCACTGAGGTTGCCTTCCACGTCGCGTCGGCCCCGGACCACCGTCCCGCCGCGCTCATCAAACCACGGCCACTCCAGCATCTCGACCTCGTCTTCCTCGGGCCCCAGGTCGACCGGCGCGTCTCGAGTGTCTCCGGAGGTCACCTCGGTCAAGCGCCCGCGGTCAGCCCAACACTGCTCAATGGCGAGAACCTCGGCGCCTCTAGTCACCAGCTGAGGACTACAGACCAGAGGGTAGAAGGTCTCGGGGTCGCGCAACTCCCCGACCCAGGTCGCTTCGCCGCTCCAGTCGACGGAGGCCGCGACGGTTCCCTCGACCTGATAGGTGTCGTCCGCCCACCGGTTGACTACCCACTCCCGGCGCCCGCTCTCCCAGATCTCGAAGGCGCCGAGACGCTGCACCACGACGCGGCGCGGCGGCATTCGCCCAAACAGCAAGTCGACAAGCGTGGGACCCCCCTTCGACGCGACCAGAGGCGGAAGATCGATGACGGCAAGCCGCCCGTCGAAGGACTCCAGCCGGATCACGCCCACCTCACCCGACTCCGTGTGGACGACGGTCACGGTTGAGCCCGCCCGACCGAAAGAGCGCCCATATCCAGGGCCGTCCGCTTCGACCTCATAGGGGCCTGCGCAAAGACCGCCGTCGCACCTGCGGGCGAGATACTCCGCGACCGTCTCGACGCGCCACTGGTCCGCGGCCCTCACGCCGGCGCGGGCAGCGGCCGCCGCCTCATACGCTCCGGCGGCCAGGGCGGCGAGGTAGTTCTCGACGTGACGCTCCGCCTCGGCGCCGGCCCATGCCTCGGGATAGACCTCGAGAGTCAGGGGATCAAGGTTGTCGGGAAGCTCGCCCGAGTCGTCAAGAGACGGCGGGACCCCGTCGTCCACCGTCCAATTGCCCGGGAACCAGGCGTAGTCGTGAAGATCAGCGTCGGAGTACAGGAGGAAGACCCTCACCGTGGCGGCGAGAGTGTGCCTGTTCACTCGGCACAGCATCGAGCCCGGGCCCCACTCGTACTCGGGCCGGGCGCAATAGAGGCCGTCGTCGAAGAGCGCCAGAGATGTCGGCGGGAAGGCGGGGAAGGGGAAGGCTTTGAGGATCTCGCCCGTCTCCGAGTGGAGCAGCAGTATCTCGGCGTACTCGCCGAGATCGACGTAGTCCCGGCCGTAGACCCCGGCCGCATCGCCGATCTCCGAGAACTGATCGACGTTCTCCGGCGACGGCTCGGAGATCACCCAGGCGCCTTCGGGCGCCTCGATTCGATCGGCGCCGGCCACATCCGGGATTTGGGGGACTCGCTGCTCGAGAGGCAACGCGGCGATCTCGGGGATGATCCCGTCGCGGGCCGCGTCCGCAGGCGACTGGCTTGGCGGCGGCGCGGCCGCGGTGGTGAGGCCCGGCGCCGCGAGCGTCACAGCGGAGGCCGGCTCGGTGGCCGGGGTCGTTCCTTCAGGGCTCGCGTCGGCGCACGCCCCGACCAGCGCGGCCAGCCCGACCATGGCTGCGATACGCCGCAACGGCGTCAGACCGGCGATTTGCTTCACTCACCTGGGAACGTGCCGCCTCCCCTGCCGGTTCCCGCGCGGGCGCCGCGATCTGGAGGCGGGCCCCCAATTCGCCGACCACGAGCCAGGCGAACCCACCGCATCAGAAGACCGGTCAGGGGAGGAAGATCCGAACCCTTGTCTTGACGCGGTTGACCTCGCCGGTCGCGGTGTTGATCGCGACCAGAGCTCCCTGCTGCGGCAGGGGCCCGTCGTCCTCCGCCTCACAGGCCACGACCCAATCCTCGGCCAGCTCCAGGCAGGTGATCGTTCCGTCAAGCGTCCACCGACCCACGACTTCCCCCGACTTCGTGTCGACCACAACCAGATAGGGGCTCGTGAACAGGAACCCGGTTCGGGAGTGGTCGACATAGGCGAGACGCTTGCCGTCGACGGAGAGACGCGTGATGCCCGCGTAGCCGTCGCCGAGAAGGTCGGTCCCGTCAAGTGCCGTCAACTCGAAGATGTTGCCCTCGTGGTCGCCGACGCCCTGGATCGCCGTCCCGCCGCGCTCGTCGTACCACTCCCACAGGACCTCCACCTCGAGATCGGGCGGAGCCGGCCGATCCCGAGCATCCCCGGAAATCACTTCGGCCGCAAGCCGATGACCTCCCCGACACCAGTCAGCATCCAGCACCAAGACCTCGGCGCCTCTTGTCGCCAACCGGCCGCAGCCCATGGAGTACCTGGTTCTGTCGTCGCGCAGCTTGACCGCGAACATCTCCATCGTGCGATAGTCGCCGAGGACGCCGACAATCGTCCTCTCAACCTCGCGGGCGTCGTCGGCGTAGCGGTTCGTGACCCACTCCCGCCGCCCGCTCTCCCAGACCTCGAAAGCCCCATAGCGCTGAACGACGACGTTTTGGGGGATCTCCCTCCCGAACAGCGAGTCGACGAGAGTCGGTCCCCCATCCGACTCAACCAGCGGCGGCAGGTCCAAGACGGTGATGCGGCCCTCGGGGGCCTCCAGCCGAATCGCTCCCGTCTCGCCCGACTCCGTGTGAACGACGGTCACGGTTGAGCCCGTCCCGCCCCGGGCGACCACGCCGGGACCGGCCGCCTCGACCTCGTAGGGGCCGGCGCAACGGCCGCCGTCGCACATGCGGGCGAGATACTCCGCCGTGGTCTCATCGCTCCGTCGGCCCGCACCGCTCTCGTCGCTCCGTAGACGATCGGCGGCCGTGTCGAGGCCCTCCGCCGACAGCGCCGCCTGCTCATACGCTCCGTCGGCCAGCGCGGCGAGGAAACTCTCGACGTGACGCTCTTCCTCGGCTTTGGTCCAGAACTTGTCGTAGACCTCGAGAGTCACGGGATCGACGCCGTCTGGCGACGCGCCCGAGCCATCAATAGCCCGCGGCGCCTGCCCGCTCACATCCACGGTCCAGTTATCCGAGAACCAGGCGTAGTCGCTGGGGTCTATACCAGGGCCCTCGGGAAAGACTCTCACCGCGGCTTGGAGCGTCCGCCTGTCTATTCGGCACAACACCAAGTACCCGATGCAGTAGAGATCGTCGCCGAAGAGGCCCAGGGAGCGCGGCGTGAAGGTGGGGAAGGGGAAGGCCTTGACGATCTCGCCCGTCTCCGGGTCGAGCAGCGTCTATCTCGGCATACTCGTCGAGATCGACGTGGTCCCGGCCGTAGGCGCCGAGCGGGTCGCCGATCTCCGAGAACTGATCGCCGTTCTCCGGCGACGGCGTGGAGATGACCCAGGCGCCTTCTAGCGTTTCGATGCGACCGACGTCGGGAGACCGCCGACTCTCGTTGACCCGCTGCTCGAGAGGCAAAGCGGCGATCTCGGGGACGATCCCGTCCCAGGCCGCGTCCACGGGCGACTGGCTTGGCGGCGTCGCGGCCGCGATTGTGCTGCCCGGCAACGCGGCCGCGGTCGTGGCGCCCGGGGCTGCGGCCGCGGTGGTACCCGGCGCCGCGGCCGTGGTCGTGGTGGCCGGCGTCGCGAGCGTCACGGTGGAAGCCGGCTCGGCTGCCGGGGTCGTTCCTTCCGTGCTCGCGTCGGCGCACGCCCCGACCAAGAAGGCGAGCCCAATCATGGCGGCGACACGGCTCAACGACGTCAACCCTGTGTTCCTCTTCACTCACCTGGGAACGTCCCCTCTCCCCCATCGGTTCCCGGGCCGGCGCCGCGACCGTGCAGGCGCGTCCTTGACGCGCCGGTCGCGGGTCAAGCGCATCCGCAGCATCAGGAAGCCGGTCAGGGGAGGAAGATCCGCACCCTGGTCTTGACGCGGTTGATCTCGCCGGTCGCTGTGTTGATCGCGACCAGGGCTTCCTGTTCCGGCATGTACCGGTCGTCTTTCGCCTCGCAGGCAACGACCCAATCCTCGGCGAGCTCCAGGCACGTGATCACTCCGCCAAGCGTCCACCGACCCACGACTTCCCCCGACTTGGTGTCGACCACGACCAGGTAGCGGCCCATAGGCAGGGACCCGGCTCGGGAGAGGTCGGCATAGGCGAGACGCTTGCCGTCGACGGAGAGACGCGCCAGGCCCGCGTAGTCGTCGCCGAGCAGGTCGGTCCCGTCCAGGGTCGTCAACTCGGAGAGAAACTCGTGGTCGCCGTCGCCCTGGATCGCCGTCCCGCCGCGCTCGTCGTACCACACCGACAGGGTCTCCGCCTTGAGATCGGGCGCAGCCGGCAGATCCCGGGCTTCCCCGGAAATCACCTCGGCTGCAAACAGATCGCCCTCCCCACACTTCCCATCCAGCGCCAAGACCTCGACGCCTCTTGTCGCCAGCCGGCCGCCGCAGCCCATTGAGTACCTGATGCTGTCGTCGCGAAGCTTGACCGCAAAATCCTCCGGGGCGAAAAGGTCGCTGACGGCGACAATCGTCCTCTCAACCTGGCGGGCGTCGTCGGCGTACCGGTTCGTGACCCATTCACGCCGCCCGCTCTCCCAGACCTCGAAAGCCCCATACCGCTGAACGACGACGTTTTGGGGGATCCCCCTCCCGAACAGCAAGTCGACGAGAGTCGGCCCCCCATCCGACTCAACAAGCGGCGGCAGGCCCATGACGGTGATGCGGCCCTCGCGATCCCCCAACCGAATCGCTCCCGTCTCGCCCGACTCCGTGTGGACGACGGTCACGGTCGAGCCGGCCTGACCGAACGAGCGCCCGTAGCCGGGACCGTCCGCTTCGACCTCGTAGGGCCCGGCGCAGCGGCCGCCGTCGCACATACGGGCGAGATACTCCGCCGTGGTCTCATCGCTCCGTCGGCCCGCCCCGCTCTCGTCGCTCCGTAGACGATCGGCGGCCGTGTCGAGGCCCTCCGCCGACAGCGCCGCCTGCTCATACGCTCCGGCAGCCAGCGCGGCGAGGAAGTTCTCGACGTGACGTTCCGCCTCGGCTCTGGTCCAGAGCTCGGAGTAGGCCTCGAGAGTCCGGGGATCGATGCCGTCGGGGGATGCGCCCGAGCCCTCAAGAGCCAACGGCGCCCATCCGCGCACATCCAGCGTCCAGTTGTCCGGGAGCCATGCGTAGTCGTCGGGATCAATCTCAGGGTCCTCGGCAAAGATTCTCACCGCGGCTTGGAGCGTCCGCCTGTCTATTCGGCACAACACCAAGTACCCGATGCAGTAGAGATCGTCGCCGAAGAGGCCCAGGGAGCGCGGCGTGAAGGTGGGGAAGGGGAAGGCCTTGACGATCTCGCCCGTCTCCGGGTCGAGTAGAAGAATCTCGGCGTACTCGCCGAGATCGACGTAGTCCTTGCCGTAGGCCCCGGCCGCGTCGCCGATCTCCGAAGGCCGAGGAATCTCTCCCGGCGACGGCGTGGAGATCACCCAAGCGCCTTCCGCCGTTTCGATGCGGCCGACGTCGGTTTCCATGCGACTGAAGTCATAAGACGGCCGAATCTCGTTGACCCGCTGCTCAAGAGGCAGCGCGGCGATCTCGGGGACGATCCCGTCGCGGGCTGCGTCCACGGGCGACTGGCTTGGCGGCGGCGCGGCTGCGGTCGTGGCGCCCGGCGCCGCGAGCGTCACGGTGGAGGCCGGCTCGGTCACCGGGGTCGTTCCTTCCGTGCTCGCCTCGGCGCACGCCCCGGCCGCAGCGGCGAGCCCGACCATGGCGGCGACACGGCTCAGAGTGCTCCTCTTCACACGCCTGGGAACGTCCCCTCTCCCCCATCGGTTCCCGGGCCCGTGATCGTTGGGTGGCCCGTCATGAAGATGCGTCGGGGGCCGTTCTCAATGCGCAAACTACGGTACAGGCGAATCCGGAGCATTAGGAAACCGGTCTGGGGGGTCAGGGTCGGGGGTCGGGGGTGAGGCTCACTCCCGCCGAGGCGGTCACCGGGATGGCCGAGCCGCGGGCCCCGATCACCGACTCGTATCGCGCCAACGCCTCGGCGGCGAAAGCCTCCAACTGCGACGTGGCCGCCAGAGCGACAACCGCGCCGCCGAAGCCGGCGCCGGTCATCCTGGCGCCGAAGCAGCCCGGCGCCGCCTGCGCCGCGGCCGCCATCGCGTCGAGCGCGGGCGTGGTCACCTCATAATCGGCGGCGAGGCTGGCGTGCGAGGCGCTCATCAGGGCCCCGGCGCGCTCCAAGTCTCCCGCCCGCAAAGCCGCGGCGGCGCCCGCGACGGCGGCGTTCTCGTTCAAGACGTGCCGGGCGCGCCGAAACGCGACCGGGCCGAGGCGATCGGCCGCATCGAGCAGGTCATCCATCTTCGCGTCGCGCAGCGTCGGCACGCCGAGAGCCTCCGCCGCCGTCCGGCAGGCGGCGCGGCGGTTGTTGTACGCGGAGCCGACCAACTCGCGCCGCGTGGCCGTGTCCATGACGACCACCGTCGCCGACCGCGGGATCGGCGTGGGCGCCGTCTCCAAGGTTCGGCAATCCAGGAGCATGGCGCTCCCGGCCTCGCCGACGGCGCAGATCATCTGGTCCATGATCCCGCACTCCACCCCCACCCATCC
>Ga0209681_1000004_pt1 | contig 77507 bp, 65 predicted proteins | sample WorMetLIZISLAND2_3_FD_187416 | JGI IMG/M metagenome (GOLD analysis project Ga0209681, IMG submission 187416) | Marine gutless worms symbiont microbial communities from Max Planck institute for Marine Microbiology, Germany - Olavius clavatus LIZARD... ... | reverse complement strand
TAAAAGCACCTTCTTATTATAATGGACTCGTAAAAAGTCGACAATGACCAAACCACTATTAATAATTTCAATGGGTTACAGTAGAAAAATGCAAAATTATTCTCCCATTCGGGGGATGGGAGAAATACCCTTATTTAGGGTCTGTCGACATTCATTCTAACCAAAGATATATGGCTGCAACGAGCACAAAAGAGAAATACGACGCGGCCAATTTGTCATAACGGGTCGCCACTCTCCTGATTTGAATTTGAAGGTTTTTCGTCTCCTTTATAAAAAACTTTCAGCCGACTTGAATCTTTTGATTGAGACCAGTTGGAAAAAATGAGTGCCATAACAAAGGCAAATGACAACCCTCCTAAAAAACCTAAAGCAATTCCCCAAAGCCAGCCCAATTCAATTACAGCTGGAAAAGCTATTATAATTCCCCCCATAAAGAATTCTCGTTTGAATAATTCTTTAAAAGTTAACTTATTAGGCATATAGTTCCTCAAGTTTAAATATGACTTTTTCATGACTCCATATGCTCTCTGGAACACTATCGGCATGGGCCTCCTCCAACTGCAACAGCACCTACTCCAGAGACACCACCAATAGCGCCTCCAACCATAGCACCACCGACACCTCCAGCTAGGGCACCTACGGGGTGGCCCCTAGATGCCTCAAGCCCAACCAGTGCACCTCTTAACCCCATCGTAAAAGCCGTTCTTGCAATATGTCCCAATATGGTATTCATTGGATTGCTGACACAGGGATTGGTCTGCCCACCATACTCCCCATTCGGATCGTTCCCGGTGCCCATACCATTTGAGCCGCCCATGCTTAATCCGGTGTTTTGACCGCCGTATGATCCAGGGTTGCCAATCCCCAATTCACCAGCAGAAGGTATTCCTCCACTTGCCTGCCCACTGTTAGAACCATTATTTCCACTTTCATTCGAATCAGTATCGCCATCACCTTGGGGATCACTCGCAGCAGCATCAGAATCATTGTCACCTCCGGCGCCAGAGTCACCTCCGCCATCGCCATCACCACCCTCAGGGCCATTACCGGTAGCACCGCCAGGACCACTAGGCCCATCACCATCACCACCCATACCAGCATCACCACCAGTTGCATCTCCGTCTTCCAATCCCAAAAAATCAACCCGGTTAATGGGATTGTTGCGCACATACCGATACAGATTCATCCCGCCCCAGATGGAGATCGGATCAGGGGTGGTCCAGACGCCGGTCTCGGGATCATACTGCCTGAAATGAAAGTGGTACAGTCCGCTCTCCGTGTCAAGCCGTTTGCCGGTAAAGGCGTAGGGATTATTTTTCAGGCTGCCCTCAACCACTTCGCCAAAGGCGTCGTAGCGGTAGCGGGTCTTCAGCTTGCCGCGATGATTGGTAAGCCCCGCCACGCTGCCCAGACCGTCGTGCTCGTAATAGAGCCGCTTCTTTTGAGAACGTTTCTTATAGCGTGAATCCCTGGCCTTGTACTCCTGACGAGCCACCATCCGCCCGTTGGCCCGGTAATAGGCCGCGATGTGCTTTTGGCTGCTGCCCGACATCTCCTGAAGCACCCGGAGGCCGTCGTAGAGAAAACGGGTCTCCTTGCGCGAACGGTCGTCATCGTCATCGTCGTCGTCATCATCGTCCCCCCGCTTTATCGTCTCTTTGGCCGTGCGGCGCATAAAGGCGTCGTAGGTGTAGGTGGTCGTCGCCCGCCCCTTTTCGTCAATCAGTTCGGAGAGCAGGTTGTCGTAATTGTACTGATACCGGGTGAGGTGACGCCCCTCTGATTTGCTTACCCGGTTGCCGTTGGCGTCGTAGCCGTATTGCGTCTCTCCGGCCGAAAGCATCTGGTTGGCTTCATTGTATTGATAGTCCGTCACCTCGGCGTCGCGGGTCTGCTGCAAGCGGTTGCCCGCCGGATCGTAGGTATAGGTCACCATGTCGGGCAGCCCCGCCGCGGGTTTGTTGTCATCGTCGCCGTCATCATCGTCACCGTCATCGTCGTCATCATCACCGCCGCCACGGGGCCGATCCGGATAATCCACCGCCGTCAGTTGATAGATATTGTCGTACTGGTAGGTGGTGATGTAACCATCCTCCTCGGTCATGGAGAGGCGGTTGCCCACGTTATCGTAGGTGTAGGCGAAAGCGGAGGTGATACCCTTGGCGTCGCTTTCGCTGATCACCGACGCCAGCCGGTTGTCGCTGTTAAAGTTCCATCGGGTCTCCGTACCATTGGGAAAAGAGGCCTGAATCACCCGGCTCATTTCGTCATAGGCGTAAGTGGTGACAAGCCCTTCGGGGTCTACAAACGCCGTCAACCGGTTGCTGTCGTTATAGCGGTATTGATGCCGGCCGTTTTCCGGGTCGGTCATGGAAAGACGGTTGCCCGCCAGGTCGTAGGTGTAGGCGATGCGTTTTCCCGTGTGGCTGTCCGTGGTTTCAATCAGCCGGTTCCCGGCGTCGTATTGGCGGGTCTCCGTGGTGTCGTCGCCGGCCGCCTCAACGAGGTTGCCCACTGCATCGTAGGCGTAGGTTTTGGCCGTACCGTCAGGATAAGCGACCTCCACCAGGCGGTTGCGGGTATCGTAGGCATATTGAATGCGGCTGCCGTCCGGTTTCTGTTTGGCGGCGAGGTTGCCCCGGGGATCATAGCTGAAAAGGGTGGCGGCGCCGATCGCGTTGGTTTCCGACGCCATCCGGCGACGCTCGTCAAAGGTGTAGGTCATGGGATTGCCGTTGGGATCCACCACACGCAGCAGGCTGCCCAAGGCGTCGTAATCGTACTGGATGGAATGGCCGTTGGCGTCGGTGCGGACAACCAGGCGGCCCAGGGCGTCCCTCTCAAACAGGGTGACATGGCCGTTGGCGTCTTCCACCGACGTGCGCCGTCCGGCGGCATCGTACGCGTACCGGGTCTCCCTGCCGCCGGGAAAGGTCCGCTTTTCAACGAGACGGTTCCGGGCGTCATAGGTGTAATCAACCCCGGTCCGGTTGGGATACAGCTTCTGGACGCGGTTGTTGGAACCGTCGTACGTGTACGCCATGGTGTTGCCCAAAGGATCGGTGATTTGGGCCAGGTTGCTGCGCGGCGTAAAGGCGTAGAACCAGGTGTTGCCGTTGGCGTTGGTGATCTCCACGGGGCGGGCCATGGCGTCATAGACGACGTTGGTTTCACCCCCCAGGGGGTCAACCACCCGCTCCACGCGGCCTAAGGGCGTATATTCAACATCAGTGGTATGACCGTTTTCATCGGTCACGGAGAGCAACCGGCCCATAATGTCGGCGTCATACAGTCGCCTGGCCCCGTCCGGAAAAATCACCTCGGCGACCTGGCCATACGGATTATAGGTCAGCCGGGTGGTGTGACCGTTTTCGTCGGTCACGGAAACGGCCAGGCCCCGGCTGTTGTATGCAATCTCCCGTGCAGCGCCGTCTTCCCGGACAATCCGTATCCGGTTGCCGTTGGCGTCGTAGGAAAATTCCCGGGTCTCTCCCAGGGCGTCGGTGCGGTTAGTCATCCTGTTGAAATCGGGTTCGTAGGTGTACCGGGTGACGTTGCCCAAAGCGTCGGTGCGGGAGGTGATGTTGTTCATGGCGTCGTAGGTGAATGATGTTGTTTCACCGTTTTCATTGGTCACCGACGTGCGGTTGTTGCGCTCATCATAGGTAAACAGCCTTTGGGTACCGTCGGCATAGACCTCCCGTTCCACCCGGTGGGAAGCGTTGTAATGGTACGTGGTGGTCAACCCGCGACGGTCAGTCATCGTCGTGGTGCGGTTTTCCGGATCGTAATCGTAGGTAAAGGTATAGCCCTCCTTGTCGATCTCCTTGGTCACCCGGCCCCTGTGATCGTAAAAGAACTGGTAAACGCCGCCTTCGGGATCGCTGCGGGAGACCAGGTGCCGATCCTCGCTGTATCCGTAGCGCCACACATGGCCGGCCGGGTCGGTATAGGCGGCCAGGTTGTCGTTTGCATAGGCATATTGATGCTCGTGGCCGTAAGGGTCGGTGATTTTCCCGATATACCCGCTTTCGTTGTACGCCAGGGTGGTTTCACGACCCGAGGAATCGGTGATGGTGGTGAGCCTGTCGCCTTCCCGTGTAAACGTAATGGTATTATTATTCGGGTCTGTCTTTCGGGCCAACAGCGAAGTGCCCGCACCGGTGTTGAGATAATCGTTTTGATAGCCGTACTTGGTGGTGATCCGGTAACCGCCGTTGATGGGCGTCATCGTATCGGTATAACGGCCGTCGTCGGAAACCGGCTTGTAATCACCGTTGTTTTCCATCCTGAACAGAATCGGTGTTCCTGTGACAGTAATCAGTTTCACATAATCGGCGCCAAAATAGCGCGCCGGGTCTTCCGGCCAGGGGTCTAAGGGGAATCGTTCTTCAACGAGACGCACCGCTTCGGCCGCATCGGCCGCTTCCCGGGCCATGTCAGCGGCGTTACGGCCAACCTCCTGGCCGGTCCGGCGTATATCCTCAATGACAGGCGGCATACCGGACACATCGCCCTGAATATCTGCCAGTGTTTGCGCAGCCTCAACGTGTTTCTGATTCACGCCATTTTGCGCAGCAGCCGCCTGGGCGGCGTCATGGGCCGCCTGGTTGGCGTATTGGCGCGCTTTTCCCGCACTCTCATCTGCATCCGGGAGATTGGCAATCGCCGCTTTTTCTTCCGACAGCCGGGCGGCGTCTTCCGCCGCCTGGACATGCCCGTTCAATGTAACCAGGTTCGTCTCAATCCGGCTTTTCAGATCACCGATCAGGGCGGCCGCTTCCTGTGCCTGTGCTTCAAATTGACGGGCCTTTGCAAGAGCCTCTTCGGCTTTCAGCAGCTCGGCCTCAACCTGGGATACCAGGGCAGACGCCTGGTTGGCCAAATCCGCGGTCAGTTCCATCTTCTCTTTCAGGAAAGGGGTGCGGCCAACAACGAGATGGGTGTCATAATTAAAGACCCAGCCGTACCCCAGGGAACCCAGGGTCTCTTTCAGGTTACTCCGGTAGCGCCGTATAATTTCGATGTTGGTGCGAATATCCTTGTAGCTGAGATCCTGAACCCTGTAATCTTCAAAACCGCTGGCAAGAATCACCGGGTCGCCGCCGGTCGGCCCCTGGGCATTTTTGTTTTCACCTTCAATGTCATTTCGCCGGCCCTCCTCCTCCTCAACCTGCAACTCCACAAAATCACCCACCATAGGGGGAAATAGCATCATCTCATCCGAATGCCGGGCAGCAGCCTCACGAGCTTGCCGCGCCCTCTCTTCCTCTACTTTTATGTTGGCTTGATGGAGAAGTAACGCAATCTCTGCAGAATCAAGTTCATCGGCCAGGGATATAACCAGGTTTTTCAGGATGGCCGCGGCTTGAGTCCTGGAAAGGGTTTCCTGCATCGCCCGAAGCGCTTCTTCGGCGGCGGCGCGCTGTTCATCTGTGGGCCCTGGCGGGTCGGTGGGTTCGGGATCGGTCGGACCGGGGTCAGTCGGACCGGGATCAGTCGGATCGGGATCAGTAGGATCAGTCGGATCTGGGTCAGTAGGATCAGTCGGACCGGGATCAGTAGGATCAGTCGGACCGGGATCAGTAGGGTCGGTCGGATCTGGATCAGTCGGGTCAGTCGGACCGGGATCAGGATTGCACGTTGGGCCGGAACCGTCGCGGCAAGCAAAATACTCCGGGTATAGGCCTAGTTCCCAATTAGATCTATCATCACAAGTGTTACTATCTGGACAAAAACACGAGCACTCTAAATACGACGCGGCAAAAGCATTCGGGGTACAAATTGCGAAGGGTAGTAAGAAAAGGATTCCAAAGAGTAAGAAAGGGGTCAGTTTCTTCATTCTGTGCTCCTACGTTTTTTCGGTTCCGGTTCTATTTTGGACGTGGCGTTTCGCCGTAGGCGAAAGCCCCGTATCGAGACACAGTTACGTATAAACGAAGATTCAGATTCAGATAAATATGTTGCCTGAAAACAGAGGGTATTTGTTATGCAGAGATCCATAAAATGCCGACACTGTTCGTTAATGAGAATATTTTCTGGACGAGCCGGGGGCTTACGCCATTGTTTTTTAGCCATTGGTCCCAACTATATAAGACAGGGTCTGTTGACCATTCATATACCTCTTTATATGAGAGTTCTTCTAATTTTTTCCCCATTAAAACTGTTATGGTTCGGTGATAAAATCCCGAACATCAAGAGACGAAGCACCTGTTGAGTAAAAATAATTTGGCTTGACGATTGGAGCCCATATGATTTACATTGCCCGAACAAAAAGGGCGTGTCCCCAAAATCATGTCTAATCCGAAAGGCCACCAGGCCACGTAAAACAGACATAACCAGGGGACACGCCCGTTTGCGTGTATCCCTGCTGCCATATCGTCTGTTTTACTTCTTTAATCTGGTGGATTCGGATTAAACGACAAAGACAAATTATTTTTATTCTATCTTAAAACATGGAGAGCCTCCCGTTTGAAGATTATGTGAAAACTTTGAAGACCTTAAACAACCATGATTGTTTTTGCAAGAGTTTTTTTATGGCACTGTAAATTTCAGGCTGAGACACTACCGGAAATCTTATTGTAACCACTAGAGTGTGTGTTGGCAAATAGAATTGTCCGGTTTTCCCTTGCCTGTATAAAGCGCCTCTCAGGTCACTCCCAGCGCCTTGATGTGAGAATGGAGCCACAGGATTATCCGTCGGAACATCTACGGTTCATATTGACTGGCGGTGAACAGTCTGATTACAAACAGGCATTGAATCTTCTTGACAGGCAAGACGCGTCTTTTGTGTTGGCAGATAAGGGATACGATGCAGATTATATTCTTGAAGAAATATTGGCAAAAGGTGCGCAGCCTGTGATTCCGCCAGGTCATATAACGGACAACGGGTTCATGAGACAGACCCTCACCATCGCCGGAACCAACTTTCGCCATAGCCCATTCCGTTACGTTTCATATTGCACCCTTTTGGTGATCTGTTTTTCACAGGGAATCTGTGTTTATCTATACTAACGGTCTATATGTAGGTCGGCATTCCCATGCCGACAGGCGGGGGTTGCAACCTGCAGGCGCCGACGCCTTGCTTGGCGGCAAAGGGTTTTTATGTAGGTCGGCATTCCCATGCCGACAGGCGGGGGTTGCTTTTATGTAGGTCGGCATCCCCATGCCGACAGGCGGGGGTTGCAACCTGCACGCGCCGACGCCTTGCTTGGCGGCAAAGGATTGCCGCCCTACCACCCTCATCGGCGGCAAAGGGTTGCCGCCCTACCACCCTCATCGGCGGCAAAGGGTTACCGCCCTACTTTGTCCGGCGGCAAGGGATTTTTATGCAGGTCGGCATCCCCATGCCGACAGGCGGGGGTTGCAACCTGCACGCGCCGACGCCTTGCTTGGCGGCAAAGGATTGCCGCTCTACTTTTACCAGGTGAACGAAGGCTCGAATTACCATAAGGTCTTTTTTATTTTTCCACATAAAACGATGAATCGCCGGTTTTTCTCCCATTCCCCGAATGGAACAATAAAACCCCGCCGTTAGACAGCGGGGTTTGCAGGTCGCTAAAAAGGTCCTGCTGAAGTTTACCCTTCCGGAAAGATCAGCGGCGGCTTGGTGGTGTCACCCGTGGCATTGGGAAAATCTTCCGACACATAGGCCTTCTCGCCGGTTTCGATCAGGTGGTTGGCCTCTTCCATGTAGTTGGCAAAACGCAGCTTGCATTCGTAAAAGCCGTGCCACCAGGCATAATCCGGCGCCATCATCATGGCGCCCATACGAGCCCTGCGGCCTTCGTGATGCCACAGCTCGTAGTATTCGACCTCGAGGCGCTCGTCGAAAAACCTGGTTTTGTCAAGCAGACCCTTCTCATAGAGTTCGGTGAGCTTGGCTTTGGCCGGTTTAAAATAGACTTCGTTATACTCTTCTACAGCCTTGTCAAAGCCGTCGTAGAAGTCATTGATCCAGGAGTCGCCATGGCAGGCTCGGCAGATATTTTTCATCTTATTGCGTTCGTCTTCCCAATTGGTACCCGAGGGGAAGGGTTTGAAATCCTGAGGCCGTACTGTCAGGGGTGCTTGGGTTTCCCAGGAGAGCCGTTGCGTCACGTCATGACTTGTGGGTTCCGTACCCGAGCCCGACATATGACAGGCTGCGCAAGTAGGGGCGCGGTAGTCTACGCCCGCTGTCCAGGTGCCGCCGGCGGCATCGAAATTGTACTCATCCTTGTAGGCATGGTAAATGGTGCCGTGCTTGGACTCTTCATAAATTTCGATTTGGGGATGATCCGGCCCCAAATGACACTGATCGCATGCCTCGGGCATGCGCGCCTCAGCGACCGAGAAGCGATGACGGGTGTGGCAAGAGGTACAGGAGCCTTTGCTGCCGTCTAAGTTGAGCCGTCCCACTCCGGCATTGGGCCAGGTGCCGGGATCGATTTTACCCTTCTCATCAATCTTGATCACCGTACCGTGGCAGTTGAAACAACCGGTTTTACGCTCGTTATCCGAGTTCATCCCTTTGTTCAACCAGGGGTCAAGCTTCCACATGATTTCAATGGTGTTGGCGTGCTTACTCTTACTGTACTGAGTGGCCTCGTCGGGATGGCAGCGGGAGCAATCTTTGGGCGTGACGATAGATGCCACCTGCATTTTGTACCTGGCCTCGCCCATGGGAAGGTCTGAGCGGCCGTAATACTTCTCGTGATCCTGAGCCGCGTCCTGGTCTTCAGGCTGAACGAGATGGCAGTCCAAACAGGTGATGTTGGCATTGGCATGGCGGCTCTTGGCCCAATCCGCAAACACCCCGGGCGTGGTCCGGCGGTGACACTCGATGCACGCTTGAGCTTCCGGCGGGACGCTACGCTCAATCCGGTACTCTTTGACCGTGGGGAAATTGGTCTGCTTAGCCATGGCTCCGACCGACAGACCGACGGCCAGTATTCCAATGGTCAAAAACAGTAGTGTTCTCCTCATGGGTCCGGCTCCTTTCCGTTTGGCAAATAATGCGAAATAGAAATTCCGATGTTGGTTAAATAGGTTTATAGCTTCCGCAACCCCTTGGCCTGATAGGGCGCTTCCCGGCTCTGGCGGAACATCACCCGGCCCTTATTGGAGTGAACCAGGTCATAATGACAGTCCACACATTTTTTTTCATATCCCGGCCGTGCGTGTATAACCGACCGGTGAGCCAACATGGCGCCCCGCTGTGTGGGCATGTGCAGCAAGTTGCGATGGCATTTCCGGCACACATCATTATCGAAGGCGGCATAGGCCGATTCGCGCGCCTCTTCACGGTCGTATCCGTCACCAAAGAAGTGGAGGACTATGTCTTTCAGGCCATGATAGGTTTTAGCGAAGAAAAAATCGAACGTCTTATGGGGAGCGGGCAAGTGGCAGTCCATGCAATCCACCACAACGCCGGATGCGTTGTTGAAGTGGGTGGAGGCGCGCCATGCGACCACAGCGGGTGTGATCTCGTGGCAGGAAGCGCAAAAATTGGGTGTGGAGGTGCGCACCATGGTGTAGTAGGACATGCTAAACAGGGGGAACGCAATCAGGATACCCACCGCAATCCATAAACCGGCTTTAACGGTTTTTCTCATACCGTCTGTCCATTATTGGGGGTTGATTGGGGGTTGGCATACTCGCATAACACCATTTTCAAACAATACTGATGAAATTATTCCTATCAAACAGCCGTGTAAAAGGGGGGTAAAAGTGTGTAAATATTTCTTTACACAGGTGTTAAAGGGCCTGCAGTTTGAACCTTTGGGACTATTTTGATAAAGTACCGGACGTGTGACGCAGCACGCATATTAGAATGAATTTTCTTGACACGCGCACATGAGGTGACCGCGAGTAAATTGCTACGCTATATTCGCCAGAGAATCTTTTTAAAGTTCCTGCTCGCCACCACTATTCCAATCGTGCTGGTTTTTGGGCTGCTCTATTTCTGGATGGCGCGGCAGCAACGTCAGATGCTTATTGCCCAGGTGGAAAAGCAGGCCGTGATTTTGCACAAGCAGATTACCCTGACCCGCCAGTGGGTGGCCGATCACAATTACATTATGGTAGCGGGCAAAACCGACGATAAGCTTCACGATGCCTTGGAGGCGCCCTTTGAAACGGGCCCCGGCGGACAGGTATACACCAAAATAACCCCGGCCATGCTGACCCGGCGGCTCTCCGCCTATGCCGAACAGGAATCCCTCTACGCCTTTAATTTAACCGGCACGGACGGCCTGAATCCCGCCAACCGGCCCGACCCTTTCGAAACCGAAGCGATCGTTCGGTTTCGCCAAGGACGCCATGAAGGGGTCAGCCGGATTGAGACCCATGGCGATAAAGTGCAACTGCGTTACGCCGCTCCGCTCTTTATCAATCAAAGTTGCCTCTCATGCCATCAGGATCAAGGGTTTGTGGAAGGGGATGTGGGCGGCTGCATCAGTGTGCAGATCCCCTTTGAAAACGCCCGGGCCGCCATCCACAAAAACAACCGGACGCTGTTGGGTTGGATGACCGGTCTCACCATCGCTGTGGTCGCTTCGATTTTCTGGTTTTCGGGCAGCTTTTTTTTAAAGCCCATTCGCAATCTTCGCGAGCAGACCCGCAATCTCATCAACACCGCCGATGCCGACCTGGAAAAAACGCCAAAAGACGAACTCCACGAGTTTGCCAACGTCTGTTATCTTTTGGACGAACAGTTAAGAAACCAGCATTCGGATTTGGAAAAGCGCATCGCCGCGGCCACCGCCAACCTTTCCGCCACCAACATCAAGCTGTTAGAGGCCAACAAAGTCCTTGGGGCCCTCAATACCTCCAAGTCGGAGTTTTTATCGGACATCTCCCATGAGCTGCGCACACCGCTGACCGCCATCAAAGGTGCTGTGGACATTTTGCGGCGTAAACAAGATGGCGCTCAATCGCAGTACTTGGATATCATACATAAAAACAGCGCCTTTTTGATTCGTACGATTATCGACTTTCTGGATTACGCAAAGATTGAGGCGGGCCGCTTGGAGCTTGAAAAAAGCCGGCTCTCCGTAACAGATGTCGCCACCGACGTTATCGGCGCCTATCAGGGGATGGCCGCCAAAAAGCGGATCACCATTTCTCTGCAAGGTGAGCCACAAACCGAGGTGACCGCCGACGGGCATCGCATTTATCAGGTAATCGCCAATTTGTTGGCCAACGCCATTCGCTTTGCGCCTCAAAACAGCCGCATCACCATCGCCGTCACCGAAATGGAAAATGCAGTCAAGGTCGCCGTGTCGGACCAGGGTCCGGGCATCCCCGTTGCGCAACAGCCGTTCATTTTTGATAAATTTTATCAGATCCCCCAACACAAGCATCAGAAAAAAAACGGGCAACGGGCCTCTTCCGGCATCGGACTGGCCATTTGCAAAGGGGTGGTCCTGGCCCATGGCGGCCGGATTTGGATGGAAAATCGGCCCGCAGGGGGCAGCCGCTTTTGTTTTACATTGCCCGAAGTCCGGGTGATTTCAACGACATTGTAAAGATGATGAACGAACCCAAAACCATCTTAGTGGTAGATGACGATCCCGATATCTTAACAATCATCCGGGGCAACCTGGTTTTAGACGGCTATACCGTACTCACCGCCCAAAGCGGTGCGACGGCCCTGGAACAAGCCGAAACAGGAGCGCCCGACCTGGTGATTTTGGATCTGATGCTGCCCGATATGGACGGCCTCCAGGTTTGCCGTGCGATTCGCAGCAAAACCCGGATGCCAATCATCATGCTGACAGCCAAGGACGGCGTTTCCGATAAAGTACTCGGTCTGGAGACCGGCGCCGATGATTATATGGTCAAACCCTTTGATTATCTGGAACTGGCCGCCCGGATCAAAGTTCGTCTGCGAAGTGCGACCACCCCGGCCCCCGCAGATCCGGATACCGTTTTGACGTGTGGACCATTACGGCTCGATCTTTTACACCGCAAGGTCTTCATCAACGGGATTCAAGCGGAGTTGACCCCCAAAGAGCAGGCAGTGTTGCAGCTTCTGGTGCGTCACTGCGGTCAAGTGGTGCCTCGCGAACAGATGATCAACGAGTTGTGGCCCGACGCGGGATTATACGAAAACACCCGCACCATTGATGTGCATATCCAGCACCTGCGGGCCAAAATCGAAACCGATCCGGCCGACCCCAAACATCTCATTACCCATCCGGGGGTGGGGTATATGTGCCAGCGGTGAGGGGGTGTTGGCCTTCCCATGTCGAAAAGCGTCGAATCCGGGAACATGCCCTTAATTGGCTGTACTGTAATAAGGTTGAATGGACAATGGATTTAGCCGCTGTTAAAGCAAACTATGCCCAGGACCGCTTTGCCGCCTTGACCGGTGTGGAGATTGTGGCCGCATCCAAAGGTTACTGCAAAACAAAATTGGAGATTGAGGCCAGGCATCTCAACTCGGCCAATGTGGTCCAGGGGGGCGCCATTTTTACCCTGGCCGATTTCGCCTTCGCCGTGGCCTCCAACAGCCACGGCCAATTGGCCTTGGCCATCAATGTCAACATCTCGTTTTTAAAGGGGAAATCGGCGGGAACCCTATACGCCGAAGCCACCGAGGTGGATCCGCCCAAACGGCTGGGGGCGTACGATGTGTTGGTGACCGATGAAAACGGGACCACCGTCGCCCGCTTCAACGGTATGGTCTATCGCAAAAACGAGAAATTCCCCTCGGAACAAACGTCGTAGATGAGGCTTTTTACGGCGCCATCAATCATTTCCGTTTTCAATATTGAGAAGATGCCCCAGCTTCAATTTTTTACATTCCAGATAGCACTGATTGTAAGGATTGGCGGGGATCTCCACGGGGACCTGCTCGGTCACGCTTAAGCCGTAGCCTTCCAGCCCGACGATCTTTTTGGGGTTATTGGTAATCAGGCGCATTTTTCGGACTCCGATATCCACTAACACCTGAGCGCCCACACCGTAGTCGCGCAAATCAGCGTCAAATCCCAAGCGTTCGTTGGCTTCCACGGTGTCGAACCCGTCGTCTTGCAGATTGTACGCCTTGAGCTTGTTGATCAGCCCGATGCCGCGGCCCTCCTGGCGCACATAGAGAAAAACCCCCCGGCCCTCTTTTTCCATCAGCTCGAGGGCGTGGTGCATCTGGGAGCCGCAGTCGCAGCGCATGGAACGAAGAATATCGCCCGTAAAGCACTCCGAATGGACCCGCACCAGAATCGGTTGGTCCGAATCAACGGTTCCTTTAACAAGGGCAATGTGCTGATAATCATCCAGGTCGTTTTCGTAGACGACCGCGTGAAATGTACCACCGGCCTTTAACGGCAGGTCGGCCGCGGCCACCTTGCGCACCAGTTTGTCACGGCGCATGCGATGGGCGATGATATCGGCAATGGCGACGATGCCGATATCGTGGGTTTCGCTGAACTGTTCCAGTTCGGGACGGCGGGCCATATTCCCGTCGTCGGACATGATCTTGCAAATCACTCCGGCCGGCTTTAACCCGGCGATGGCGGTTAAATCGACAGCCCCTTCGGTGGCGCCCACGCGCACCATCACGCCGCCGTTATGGGCGTGGAGCGGAAAAATGTGGCCCGGCCGCACCAAGTCCGATGGCTTGGCATCGTCGGCCACCGCGGCCAAAATGGTGGTGGCGCGGTCGGCCGCTGAAATTCCGGTGGTAACGCCCTCGCGGGCCTCGATGGAGATGGTGAAATTATTTTGCCAGGCTGAGGTGTTGTTGACCGCCATGGGCGGCAGGTCCAAAGCCTCGATCATTGATCCGGCCATGGGCAGACAGATCAGCCCCCGGGCGTAGGTCGCCATAAAGTTGATGGTATCGGGGGTCACCTTTTCCGCGGCCATGAGCAGCGACCCTTCGTTTTCCCATTTGGGGTCGTCCACCAATATAATCATGCGGCCTTCCTGCAAGGCGGCAACGGCTTCATCAATAGTGTATAGCGGCATGATTTTCGTAATCGCCGATCGTAACCGTTAAAACTTGAAGCAACTGTAAAAAGTCGTCATGATGGAACCTTTTTACGATGCCATGAAAATTTGCTACCCAGAGTATAAACACTCCGGCGTCGTTGCACAAGCGGGGTAATAACCCCGGGTAATAACCCCGATGAGGAGGTTTGCAAAAAATCAGTCGCGGATTTTGGGCCCTTGATTTCGCTTGACTTTCCCCATTAGACCCGTTACATGAACCCCCCCCATCCTGAACAAAGCCTGCAAAAATGGGCTATGGGTGATTAAAGGGGATTAGCGCTAAACCATTGAATTTTATTTTTTCACAACCGTTTTGACACAAAGGATCCCCGTGATTAGTTGTGCGATGTCGACTCTCTCCAGCGCAATTGTCCATAGTGGTTTTTACTTTTCGTTTCCCGGCGCACACGGGATAGACATCTATAATAAAATAAGGATTACGGCATGGCGAAAAAGAAGCTGAAGCAGCATGTGATCAACCGTGAATGGTGCAAGGGATGCGGGATCTGCGTCGAATTTTGTCCCAAAAATGTCCTGGAATTGGACAAAGATGCCAAGGTGGTGGCCGTCCGGTCTGAAGATTGCATTTGTTGCAAAATGTGCGAACTGCGCTGTCCCGACCTGGCCGTTGAAATCGAAATTGAGCCCATGAAACAAGGGGAACCAGCATGAAGGGTACCGTCAAATTCGTACAAGGCAACGAAGCGTGCGTGGAAGGAGCCCTTTACGCCGGTCTTACCTTTTTTGCCGGCTATCCCATCACCCCATCAACGGAAGTGGCCGAGCTGCTTTCCATTCGGCTACCCCAAAGCGGTGGGAAATTTATCCAGATGGAGGACGAGATCGCTTCCATGGCGGCCATTGTCGGGGCTTCTTTGACGGGCAGCAAGGCGATGACCGCCACCAGCGGCCCCGGTTTTTCGCTGATGCAGGAAGCATTGGGTTATGCGATCATGGCCGAGATTCCCTGCGTGATTGTCAATGTCCAGCGTGGCGGCCCTTCCACGGGAAATCCCACCCATGTCAGCCAGGGCGATGTCATGCAGGCTCGTTGGGGCACCCACGGCGACCACAGTATCGTCGCTTTGACTGCATCCAACCATCAGGATGTTTTTCGGATGACCGTCGAAGCCTTTAACATCGCCGAAACCTACCGCACACCGGTGGTGTTGCTGTTGGATGAAGTGGTGGGTCATATGCGGGAAAAACTGGTGGTCCCCGAGGCGGGCAAGGTGCCGCTGGTCCAACGGTTAAGAACCGCTATGAGAGAAGGGATCGATTTCCACCCGTACCTTCCCCGTGAGGATGGTCGTCTACCCATGAGTGATTTCGGCGGTATCCACCGTTACAATGTCACCGGCCTTTTCCACGACATGTGGGGGTTTCCCTCCACAACCCCCGGGATTGTTCACGGGCTGCTGCACCATTTGGTGGATAAGATTGAAAACCATGCTGACCAAATGACCCACTACAAAGAACTGTATTTAGACGATGCCGACTGCATTCTGATTTCCTACGGTTCATCAGCCCGCAGCGCCCGTCATCTGGTTACCAGCCGACGCAAGCGGGGTGAACGCTTAGGACTTTTAGAGTTGCAAACCCTATGGCCCTTTCCGGCCGATATGATTCGCCAAAAAACAGCCCAAGCCAGCAAGATTGTTGTGGTCGAAATGAATATGGGACAAGCCCTGCAATCGGTTAAAGCGGCGGTGAACGACCCTGCAAAGGTCTATCTGGCCAACCGCATCGACGGACAACTTATTACCGACCGTGATATTCGCAATGTCCTTAGGGTGCTCCATGGCAAGGGTGTCTAGGAGGGTGCAATCTAGCTGTACATTGCGAAAATCGGGTCATACCCGTTTTTACGCCGCCAAAGGAAAAGAGGTGTAGCATGGCAATCAAACAGTATATTCGAGAACGTTTTTTTCCGCACATGTGGTGTCCGGGGTGTGGTCATGGCACCGTGTTAAACGGACTGCTGCATAGCATGGAAGATCTGGGAATGAGCCGCAATGAAGTGGTCATGGTTTCGGGAATCGGCTGTAGTTCGCGGATCAGCGGGTATGTCGATTTTCATACCCTGCATTCAATTCACGGAAGGGCCCTGGCGTTTGCCACGGGAGTTAAAATGAGCCGGCCCGAACTCAATGTGATTGTTCCCATGGGTGATGGCGATGCATTATCCATCGGCGGCAACCATTTTATCCACGCGGCCCGCCGTAATATCGACATCACAGCCATTGTAATGAACAACCGTATCTATGGCATGACCGGCGGCCAGTACTCGCCGCTGACCGGCCATGGCGCCATGGCCACAACGGCGCCCTACAGCAACATCGACCATGATTTTGACGTGGTGGAACTGTCCAGTGCGGCCGGCGCCACCTTTGTGGCGCGCACGACCTCTTATCATGTCACCCAGATCACTGACTTGATAAAAAAAGCGATTTTGCACGAAGGTTTTTCTGTCGTAGAGGTACTCAGCCAGTGCCCCACCTATTTCGGCCGTAAAAACCGTTTGGGTTCTGCTGCGGACATGATGCGCCATTTAAAAGAGAACACCACGCGGGTCGGCTCTAAAGCCAAGGCTGAAAACCCGGCCCTCATTGAACGGGGAATTTTCGTGGAAAAAGAGCTGCCGGAATATTCCCAAGAATATGATAAAATCATTCAACGTGCGCAAGAGGGGCGATAAATATGGAACGAACGCGATTTGTCTTTTCCGGTTCCGGTGGGCAGGGGGTCATCACCGCCGCCATTATTTTGGCGGAATCGGCCGTCTTATACGAAAATATCAATGCCGTACAATCCCAATCCTATGGACCTGAGGCGCGGGGCGGAGCCACCCGGTCGGATATTATTATCTCCGAAAATCCCATTAACTTTCCCAAAGTGATTCAACCCAATGTGCTGGTCTGCCTGACCCAGGCGGCCTACAACAAATTTTCAAGGATCGTCCGGCCCGGCGGCCTTTTACTGACCGACAGCCGTTTTGTGAACATTGAACATAAAATTGACGCCCAACAATATGGGCTGCCGATGTTTGAATCGGTGATGGAAAAACTCAAGAAACCGATTGTTTTCAATATCTGCATGTTGGGCGCAGTGTTGGGGCTCACCCGGGTGGTGACCCCCGATTCGATTCGCAAGGTGCTAAAAACCCGCATCCCGTCCCAGTTCATCGAGCTGAATGATCAAGCCTTGGAATTGGGTCTGGAGATCGCGGAAGCTGCCTAACAGGCGTCTCAACCGTGAGTCATCGCAGGCAGGCAAGCGAGTTGCCCGAAGATGCCGAATACACCTGCCCGGCAGGTATCTATCTCCACACCCCCTTTTGCCGTCAAAAATGCCGTTACTGTGATTTTGTCTCCGTAACCGATGTAAATCTCTTGGACGATTATGTGGATGCACTCTGCGGCGAAATCGAGCTGCGGCAACAGCATCAAATAGGGGTGGATTCCATCTATCTGGGCGGCGGCACCCCGACGCTGTTAGCCACGGATCAGGTGAACCAAACCCTCACTGCGGTCCGCAGCGCTTTTCAGATCCACCCGGATGTAGAAATCACCATCGAAGTCAACCCCGGGACGGTGACCCTTGAAGCATTAAAAGCATACGTCGCCATGGGAATTAACCGGATCAGTATCGGCGTTCAATCGTTTCAACCTCAACTTCTCGATCTGTTGGGACGCAGCCACGATGAAAAAACTGCCACGGATGCCTTAGAATTGTCCGGCGCAGCGGGTTTTAGCCAAATCGGCATTGATTTGATCTTCGGTATTCCCGGACAAACATCGGATCAATTCATTGACGACCTCCAGACGGCAATTAAATTTTCACCCCATCATCTATCCTGTTACAGTTTAACCATTGCGTCCAACACACCTTTACAAAGGCTCTGCCGTCAACAGGCCGTCACGCCTGCGGATGATTCACAGGTGGCGCGCTTCTTCATGGAAACAGACGCTTTTTTAACGAGTCATGGGTACCAACATTACGAAATTTCCAATTTTGCCAAACCCGATTGCCGCTCGCGGCATAACCGGAAATATTGGCGCGGTATCCCTTATTGGGGTTTTGGTGTGGCGGCTCACTCCTTTCAACCGCCGGTCCGGTCATGGAATGTTTCATCCATTGGCCGCTACATCGCCACTCTCGACCGGAACCGATTACCCATATTAGACCACGAAACGTTGAGCCTAAAAGAACAGGCAGTGGAAACCATCATGCTGGGATTGCGGACAGACCACGGGGTTGAATTGGCGTTTTTGGATGGGCTTCAACGGGGTGATAACGGTAATGCCAAGGCGCGGTTGATTCAGCAGTGGGTCAATGAGGGCCAAGCGCGGATTCATAAAGGCGGATTGGTTTTAACTGTCAGCGGCATGTTGGTCGCCGACGCGTTGACAAAAGAGTTACTTGAGCTGCTTATGTAGTTTGTTCCAGTTGGTGTATTCTTTTCTTCACAGTAGCCGGATCAACAATGATGGGCCTGTAAAACGTCTGATGTTGCAGATGTTTATCCATTGGAGATTCCGTTGTGGCGAATGGCGCCCAAAATCGGCCGGATGGCTCATTTTCCGGCATGTAAAAAGAGAAATGCGCATCCATCGGACGTGAAGTGATTTGAAGAGCCGCAATGTGGCTTCAAATGAAGATCATACACATGTAGGCGGTGGATTTGGGGCACAAAGAACCGCTTGACAGGCCGTTGATGATTAAGTAGGTAATCGGCAGGAACCCTTATTTGTCTGTTTCCGGAATCGAGGTTGAACCTATGAGTCCTACAAATGAAATCCCCAAAGTGAGCATGACCAACACCAAAAAAGAGCTGCTGGAAGCCTACGAAAGTTTAAAAACCAGATACAGGACCCACGCCAAGGATCTGCTGGATGCGAAAAATGCCCGTAAAGAGATGGAAAAGAAACTCTCCCTGGCTGAAGCGGAGTCCCAAAGTACCCAGGATCCGATCCAGCGATTGCATCAGTTAAGAGGCGACATTAACGGGACGTTGCTTGAACTTGCCGACAAGTTTGAGAGGGAACTGGACGCCTTTAAAAAGATCCAGTTTGCCGTAAAAACGCGTCAGGAGGATTTGCAAACCATCTATGGTGTTGAAACCGCCGCGTCGGATCTGGCCGCGCTGATTGAGGCCCAACGGGTCCGCAAAACATCCTTTGAAGAGGAAATGGCCACGGCCCGCAAAGAGTGGGATGCCGAAACCGCGGAACGAGAACGGGTGCAAAAAGAGGCCGCTGAAAAAATCAAAAAGGAGCGTCAACGGGAAAAGGAAGAATTTGAATATCACTTTTCCCGTGAAAAAGAGCAGCTTCAAAACCGGCTTGATGACGAGACCCTGGCCTTTGAAAAAAAGAGGGATCAAGATCAAATCGATTTTGAGAAAGTTTGCCAACAACGCACAACCGATCTGGACGCTCGGGAACAGGCCGTTGAGGAGCAACAAAAAGCATTTACGACCCTTCAGGAACAGGTGGCGGCCTTCCCAAAAACCCTGGAGAATGAAATCAATACCGCGGTGGAAAATACCCGTGAGCGCCTCACCGCCGACTTTGAAAAATCCAAAGCACTACTGGCGGCGAAACACGAAGGTGAAAAAAATGTGTTGTTGAGCAAACTGGAATCCCTTGAACGGATGGTTGATTCGTACCAGGCCCAAATGACCGATCTGAGCAAGCGGCAAGAACAGGCCTATGAAAAGGTTCAGAACATTGCCAATCAGGCGGTGGGAGCCGCCAAAAGGGAATACAGCGCCCCACCGATTGTCCGGCGGGACACCCCGGAAACCTGATCCTACCTGTTTGCGGGGCCGATCCTTTTTTCCGTTGAGCGGGTTTCGGCACATGTTATAGGCGCTCCTTTTGTAGAATTTGACCTGTCCTACACTTTTCGTAACTTGCGGATATCACCGATGCGGATGGTGACATGTTGATGATCAAAGTATTCGATTAAGGGTATCACATACTTACGGGAGGCTCCGGTCATATTCTTAAATTCGGGGGTTGAGATCTCCCCCTTTTCCTGTAAAAACGATACCAGCCGCTCCCGCAACACTCCAACGGCATAACGGTCGTAAAAAAGCCCCTCTTTGACCTTGATGAGTTCACCGGTCTCCACCAGATAGGATAAAAGTTCCTGTACCGTTTTATCGGGTGCGGCCACCATTTTGACCAAATCTTTGACGGAGGGCGGTGTCAATGCCGCATCTTTACAAATGGACACGATTTTTTCCCGCAGTTCATTCTCATCAACCCCTAAAGCCGCCTTATGACCTGCCAGCCGAACCACCTTCTCATCCACCACCACGTTTTTTTCCCGCGCCAGTCGGTTGAGCTTCAGGGTAAAAAGTTTACTGGAAATCCGGGGGAACTTGGATTTCAGCTCCTCTTTTGAAATGCCCGTTTTTAAAGGGTTTTTTTGGTGATAGGCCTGTAAGGTCGCCAGCATCCGGTCGCCGACCCGCTCCACATGCGCCGGATGCATAAAAAGCCGCGCTTCTTTGTCGATCAATATAATCTCTTTGCGCGACAATGCCAGATCGAGCAGATGGGTGAGTTTTTTTTCAGGCAGGTTTGTCATGATCCGCAACACCCCGAATGAAACGCCATTGACACCGGCATCCCGAATATTCTGACGGACGACCTCATTGGGATCGCCTTCGGCTAAATGGGACAGCGCCTTTATTGTTTCGTTATGTAGCCGTTTACGCTTAGGCGCCATGGGGTTAAGGATTGTCCCGCCGCCGACGGTACGTACCGGTGAGTAACTGCGCACCACAAAGCGGTCCTGAGCCACAACGGCAACGGGATTTTCCAGCCGCAACTGCACCACCGCCGTATCGCCCGGCGCCAGATCTTCCCGATCCAGTAAAATCAACACGCCCATAATTTCACTGGTCCCCGTATGAACCCGCAGACGTACCCTGTTTTTCAAAGGTTTGGGCAAGCTGTCCAGGCAATGGAGCCGGGCGTCAATCATGTAGCTGACCTCAAGCGTATCCGCATGGGCCAATACATCCCCCCGATTGGCTGCCTCCTTGGACAGCCCCTGAAAGTTGATGGCCGTTCTTTGGCCGGCATGGGCCTGTTCCACACTTTGGCTGTGCACCTGAATGCCGCGCACTTTGGAGATTTCGCGGGAAGGATAGAGCATCACCGGATCACCCACGGTAACGGTGCCCGAGGTCAGCGTCCCGGTGATCACTGTGCCAAAGCCTTTCATGGTAAAGACCCGGTCAATGGGCAGACGGAAAAAACCGGAATCCGAGCGTTCGGGGATCTGTCCAGCCGCTGTTTCCAACGCATCCGCCAACGCCTCCAGCCCGGTCGCATCGGTGGATGAGACGGGTACAATCGGTGCATCCTCCAAAAAGGTCCCCTGGACAAATGCGGTGACATCATCGGTCACCAGCTCCAACCACGCCTCATCCACCAAATCTTTTTTGGTCAACGCCACCAGCCCGTGTTTGATCCCCAACAGGCTGCAGATCTCCATATGCTCGCGGGTCTGGGGCATCACCCCCTCATCGGCGGCCACCACCATCATCACCAGATCGATACCCGTAGCGCCGGCGACCATATTCTTCACAAACCGCTCATGCCCGGGCACATCCACAATTCCCAAGTGTTGACCATTGGGCAGCACCAGGTTGGCAAAACCCAGTTCTATGGTAATTCCCCTTGCTTTTTCCTCTTTCAGTTGATCCGTATCGATGCCGGTCAAGGCCCGAATCAGTGCGGTTTTACCGTGGTCAATATGACCGGCTGTGCCGAGAATAATCTGCTTCAAGGTGGTATTCCTTTTCCCTCTTTTTAGGAGGCTATCGGTTACGGTAATAGTCCAGCAGGTAGGCCGCGCCCACCAGAAAAACAGCCAAAATAACGGTAAACAAAGGGCCTGCGCCGGGTCGAAACAGCCGCGCAATCACCACGGCCATGACGGCGCCGATCACCGCCCGCATGATAAATAGGGGAATTGCGTTCAAGTGCGATCTCCTGTCCGGTTGACCACATACGGTTAAATTTATAATTTAACCCGAATGATAGCTCGAATCAATCCCCCCCCTCACAATGCGGGTAAGCGCCGGATTGAATTTGCCATTGGGGTGTCGAAAGACGAGGCGGTGGTCCGGCAGATCCAAATTTTACGGAACACGCTGGATCAAACCTGGCATCGCCACGAGGTGCAAACGCTTCGCTGGCGGCTTTATGAGACGGCGGGCAAGGTTGTGTATCATGCGGGCGCATGGTGGTTACAGGTGCGGAGCGACATGGAGGCGTTGTTTTCCGGTATACGGCATCGGAGTTGGTTGTTTGCCGAGGGATAGGGGCCGTCAGGCCATGTCTCTTTTGAGTTGGGGTGGATAGTTGCGTCCGGAGGCGGGTATTTGTTGTTTTTTGGAATCATCGCGTCGTCGCTGTTCCATAATCATCATGCCGGGATGATTTTATAGCGATTCGCGCTGTTTTTGGGGCCGATATGGGCCCATGAGCCGGTTTGCAAAAAATCAACAGCGGATTTTGGGGGATCGCCTTTTGCTTGACTCCCCCAAACCATTCAGCTACGAATAATCGCTTATGGAAAAGCGGTGCTCAAAGGCTTTTTTAGCTCTGCGCCATTAGAAAAAGGAGAGTGATACCCTAAAAGAGACACTATTTGACGGGCAGGTTACCCAAAAAGATGACATCAACAAAACACTCGGAATTGGAAGTGCGGCGCCAAAAGGTGGCCGATTTGGTTCAGGCGGGGCATAACCCGTATCCAAACGGAATTGTGGTAACACATCTCATCGAAGAGATTTTGGCGGCGATTCAGACCATCGAAGCATCCGACGGCCCGGAAGGTGTTTTTCAGGCGGCAGGCCGCGTTATGGCCATCAATCGGTTTGGTAAATCGACGTTTATTCGTTTTAGAGACCGTTCCGGGCAGATGCAGGCTTACATACGCAAAGACAAGGTGGGGCCGGAACCCTACGCGCTCTTCGGTAAAGTTGATGTGGGTGATTTTATTTCGCTGAAAGGCGGTATTTTTCAAACCAAGACCGGCGAGTGGACAATCTTGGCCGAAGGGCTGGAACTGGTCTGCAAATCGGTACGGCCGCTACCGGAGAAGTTCCATGGGGTGCGGGATCCTGAAAAACGGTATCGCCGTCGCTATGTGGATCTGATTGTCAACGATGAGGTGCGGGCGCTTTTTGTTAAACGCAGCCGCATTATTCAGGCGGTACGGGAAGTGATGTTGCAGCATGATTTTTTAGAGGTGGAAACCCCCATGATGCAGCCCATGGCCGGCGGTGCCGAAGCAACACCCTTTGCCACCCATCACAATGCATTGGATATGCCGCTTTACCTGCGGATCGCGCCGGAGCTCTATTTGAAACGGCTGGTGGTAGGGGGGTTTGAGCGAGTATTTGAGATCAATCGCAACTTTCGCAACGAAGGGGTCTCCACCAAACATAACCCGGAATTTACCATGATGGAGTTTTATCAGGCCTATGCCACCTACGAAGATTTGATGGCCTTTACCGAGACAGTTTTTTTAAAGGTGTGTCAGGTGGCTACCAGTGGTAGGGCCAGCGTGGTCTATCAGGATCACACCATCGACTTTAACGGTCCTTTCAAACGCATGACTTTAACCGAGGCGCTGACCGGCGTGGGCGGGATCGACCCTGATGCCATCACCGACCGGGGTGCGTTGCTAAAGATTGCCGCCGAAAAGAAGATCCGGGTGGAAAAAACCGGGCGCTGGGGCAAGATCGTTATGAAGCTCTTTGATATTCTGGTGGAGCCGCACCTGATTCAACCCACCTTTATTACCGGCTATCCCGTGGAGGTATCGCCGCTTTCCCGCCGCAGTGAAGTCACGCCGGACATCACCGATCGTTTTGAGCTGTTTGTCGCCGGTTTGGAAGTGGCCAACGGATTCTCGGAGTTGAACGATCCGGAAGAGCAGCGATCCCGCTTTGCCCGGCAGATGGAAGATCGCAAGGCCGGCGACAAGGGGGCTCATCAGATGGATCACGACTATATTGAAGCCTTGGAATATGGGATGCCGCCCACGGCCGGCGAGGGGGTCGGTATTGATCGGCTGGTGATGCTTTTAACCAATGCAGCGTCTATTCGGGAAGTCATTCTTTTTCCCCATATGCGACGTGAAGATGAAGCGGGTAAAACCAATTCAATTAAACCAACGCCATGACATTTGAACGGTTCATTGCCGGCCGTTATTTAAAGGCGCGGCAGCAACACTCCTTTATCTCGCTGACGACGCTGCTCTGCATCGCCGGAGTGGCCACGGGCGTGATGGCGCTGATTGTGGTGATTGCCGTCATGGCGGGATTTAAGGCCGATCTTAAAAGGCGGATACTGGGTGTGGAGTCGCACCTGGTGGTTATGCGCCACGGCGAAGCATTTACCCGGTATCCCGATGCGTTGAAGACGATTCGGAACACGGATGGTGTTTTGGCTGCCACACCGGTGGTTTACGATCAGGTCATGCTGCGTTCGGCGGCCGATGTTTCCGGCGCCATGGTGCGGGGCATTGACCCGGACAGTGTTGCCGATGTGGTCACCTTGCTGGAAGATGTTGACCTAAATGGGCTGCGTCAAAACGGGGTGGAAAGCACTGTTCCCGGCATCATCCTGGGTAAAGAGCTGGCCAACGCGCTGGGGGTGGTTCCAAAAGAGAGCATCTATCTAATCGCGCCACGTGGTATTTTATCTCCGATGGGGCACATGCCGGCCATGCGGCGGTTTCAGGTGGTTGGAGTGTTTGAAGCCGGAATGTATGAATACGACGGTTCCTTGGCCTATGTGGATCTAGCCGTGGCCCAAAAGTTATTCAAAATGAACCGTGCGGTCAGCGGGGTCGAAGTTCGCCTGGCCGATGTGGACAGCGCCAATGATGTGGCCGGTGTATTGACGGAAAAGTTGGGGTTTCCCTACTGGACCCGCACCTGGATGCAGCTCAATCGGAACCTGTTCTCTGCGTTGAAATTGGAAAAGACCGTGATGTTTATTATTTTGGCGCTGATTATTCTGGTGGCGGCCTTTAATATTGCCAGTTCGCTGATCATGATGGTGATGGAAAAGACCCATGATATCGCCATCTTAAAGGCCATGGGGGCCACGAACTACAGTGTTCGCAAAATCTTTGTGTTAAAAGGTATGGCCATTGGGACTACCGGTACGGCCTTGGGTGTGGGGATGGGTTATCTGCTCTGTTTTCTGCTAAAACGCTACAAATTTATAGAGCTCCCCGGTGATGTTTACTACCTGTCCACCCTGCCGGTGGCGTTAAACACCGCCGATGTGGCGGCCATTGCCTTGTCGGCCCTGGTAATCTGTTTTGTGGCGACCCTCTATCCGTCGGGTCAGGCGGCTAAACTGGATCCGGTTGCGGTGGTGCGCTATGGTGGGTAACGGGTCGGTGGACAGCGCGCAACCATATTTGATGGAGGCCCAAAAGCTCACCAAATCGTTTGCCGACAAAGGCTCACGGATTACAATCCTCAAAAATTTTGACGTTTGTTTAAATGCGGGCGAGGCGGTTGCGGTGGTGGGGCCGTCAGGGGTCGGCAAGTCTACGCTGCTTCATATCTTAGGCACATTGGACCGGCCTGACAGCGGCACCTTGCGAATTTCAAACAAGGATGTTTTTAAATTGGAGTCCAATCCATTGGCCGCCTTCCGAAATCGGTCCATTGGGTTTGTCTTCCAGTTTCACCATCTGTTGCCTGAGTTTACGGCGGTTGAAAATACCATGATGCCGGGCTTGATTGCTAAAAAATCAAAACAGGCTTGTACCTTGGCAGCGGAAGAAATACTGGTTCGTGTCGGGTTGAAGGATCGGCTGCACCATCGGGTCAACACCCTATCCGGGGGTGAGCAGCAGCGGGTGGCTCTGGCCAGGGCGTTGGTGTTGGCCCCCAAAGTACTGCTGGCTGACGAACCCACCGGGAATCTGGATAAAAACAATAGTGAGGCGGTCCATCAACTGCTCATGGAACTCAACAGTGAAATGGAAATGACCATGGTGGTGGTGACCCACAATACCGAACTGGCCGCATTGATGAATCGGCGAATTTCAATTAACGAAGGACGGTTAATGGAGATTGGATAATATGACCCGAAAAATCAGTTTGATATTGATGGCAGTGGTGATCAGCGCAATGATCGCGTGGCCCGTGGCGGCGCAAAAGAAAGAGCGGGTGATTATCTTGCCCTTTGAAATATTATCCCAGGATGACCTTGGTGACATGGGGCAGCAGGTCAAAAATTCATTAGCCGCCACCCTGGCCGACCAGGGGGCGCAGATCATAGCGCTCCCCGAAGCCATATCCACTCAAAAAAGCGCAGCCGAGGCGGCCGAAGACGCCCGCGAGTTCGGGCGGGAGCAAGGGGCTGATTACGTCGTATGGGGCAGCATGACTTGGCTGGATGACCTGTACAGTCTTGATACGAAAATGGTGCGGACCTTCGCCCAGGATCCCATCGAGTTCTTTTTTGACAAGGGCCGCGGCGCCGAAACAGTGTTGGCAACGGTTCAAAAACTGGGGGGCCGCTTAGGAATAAGGATTTTTAAGCGTAGCCTGGTGGCGCGGATTGTAATTGAGGGAAACCAGCGGGTTGAAGATGACGCTATTCGCCGGCAAATTGAGACCCGGACTGGTGAGCCTTTTTTGGCCAAAACCGTTTCGGAAGACTTAAAGCGCATCTTTGCCATGGGGTTTTTTGGTGATATTCGTGTGTCGTCCGATGCCGGCGCTGATGGTGAGGTGATCACCTTTTATGTTACTGAAAATCCGACGATTCGGGAAGTTCGGTTTATGGGCAACAATGCCTACAACACCGAGAAACTCAATGAGGAGTTGGATATTCGGGCAGGCTCCGTCATGAACCGCTATAATGTCGAGCGCAATATCAAACGGCTGGAGGATTTGTACAAAGAGAAAAATTACCATAACGTCAAGATCGATTATACCATCGAAACACTTGAAAATAATCAGGCCGATCTTGAATTTGAGGTGGTGGAAGGTGAAAGGGCATTGATTCGGGAAATTACCTTTTCCGGCAACAGCAATTTTTCCGACATGAAACTGAAAAAAGTGATGCGGACTTCGGAAAAAGGGGTCTTCTCCTGGATTACATCATCCGGTGATCTCAATATGGAAGACCTGGATCAGGATGCACTTCGCATTAAAACGTTTTACCAAAATGAGGGCTTTATTGAAGCACGTGTCGGTGAGCCTGAAGTCTCTTTTGAAAAAGATGGCATTTACATCGCCATTAAAGTTTTTGAAGGCGCCCGGTATGAAGTGGGCCGGGTGATCCTTTCAGGGGATGACATTGCCGAAAAAGAACAGTTGATTGATCAGGTGAAAATTACCAATGAACCGTTCTATAACTTGGAAATTCTTCGTAATGACATTTTGCAGCTCAAAGATATCTATGCTGACAAAGGGTATGCCTTTGCCGAGATTTTTCCGGACATTGACCGGGATCGGGATAATCGGGTCGTTAATATCGATCTTCAGATCAATAAAGGCGCGCCGGTTTTTTTCGAGAAAATTATTATTCAAGGCAATAAGCGCACCCGCGATAAGGTGATCCGGCGAGAACTGGGGGTCTACGAACAGGAGACCTACAGCGGTGTAAAGCTCAAAAGAGGTATTCGCAACCTCTACCGGCTCGGTTACTTTGATGATGTCCAGGTGAATACGGCAAAGGGCGGCGCGGATGATCAAATGATCCTGACCATTGAGGTAAAAGAGCGCTCCACCGGCAATTTCCAGATTGGTGGTGGTTATAGCGATGCGGACGGTTTTTTTGCATCGGGCGGAATCACCGAAAGTAATTTTATGGGTAAAGGCTGGGTGGTCAGCCTTTCGGCTGAAGTGGGCGATACGGACAGCCGGTTTAAATTCAGTTTTACGGAGCCGTGGCTCTTTGACATTCCGTTGGCGGCCGGATTCGATATTTACCGATGGGAAAGAGAATACAACACTTACGATAAGGAGAGTACCGGGGGGGGCTTTCGAACGGGTTATCCCATCTTGCCCGATACCCGTTTTACCTTCCGATACAACTATGATGTATCCGAAGTATCCGATGTAGACGAGGACGCGTCACGGCAGATTCAGGAGTTGACCGGCGAATACGCCACCAGTTCGGTGACGGGGAGTCTTCGGTATGATACCCGCAATCACGCCTTTTTGCCTGACCGCGGCCAGGATCACCGGCTGACCATTGAATATGCAGGTATTGGCGGTGATATCAAGTTTATCAAATACATCGGTGAGCTGGGTGTCTACTTTCCATTGTTTAAAGGGCTGGTCCTCTTTTTGCACAGCGAGGGTGGCCATGTAACCCAACAGGGGGGGGAACTGCTGCCTGATTACGAACGGTTCTACCTGGGCGGGATCAACTCACTGCGCGGGTTTGAGCATCGCGGGGTTACGGCCGAGGATGAAGAAGGCCTTGAAATCGGCGGTGAACAATATGTTCAGGGCAACGTTGAGCTGATCATCCCGTTACTCAAGGCGGCCAATGTCAACGGTGTTCTCTTTTACGATACGGGGAATGTTTTTGGTGAAGATGAGGACATCGACTTGGGTAATTTACGCCAAACAGCGGGGTATGGTATCCGCTGGTTTTCCCCTGTAGGCCCGATCCGCCTGGAAAGGGGACATATCCTTGATCCCGAGGAGGATGAGGACAGCTCCGGGCGATGGCAATTTTCTATCGGAACGACGTTTTAATGGACGCAGTAAACTGATAAATTGAGGAGAGATCATGGGCTTTAGACGGTTTTTTGTTATAGGAATACTGATTGCAGGGCTTTTCCTTCCGCAGGTGGCGGCGGCGGAAGCCAAAATCGGCGTCGTTGATTTTCAACGCGTTCTCGAGGTTTCCGAGGCGGGCAAGACGGCCCAGGGCGAGATCAACAGGCAGGGTAAAAAAATGGAGGCGGATCTCAAAGAGCGTAGCGACGAAATTGCGGCCCTGGAGACCAAGCTTGAACGGGAGTCCATGGTCATGGACAGTGAGGTGCGCGAGGAAAAAAAACGTGAGGTGCGTATCAAAATAAATGATATCAAGACGTTGCAGAAAAAATATATCACTGATTTTAAGAAAATGGAAGCCCGGATCATCAATCAGATCGAAAAAGATGTGTTTGCCGTAGTTGCCGAAATGGGTAAAGAGGCAGAATATTCGCTGATTTTGGAAAAGCGGGCCGGGGGGGTGATCTATGCGTCCGACACCCGGGATATCACCGATGCGGTGATCGAAAAGTACGATGCCGTGTTTGAGAAAAAAAAGGCCTCTGAATAATCCTATTATTTAGCCAAAGATCGCAAATTGTGATGCAAATTATACTCAAAGAGCTGGCCGAACGGCTGGGTGGGGAGGTTGTCGGTGATAATCAGATCCGTATCACAGGTGCGGCGCCTTTTGAATTTGCCGGCCCGGATGAGATCACCTACGCCTTTAGGCCGGGCTATTTGAAAAAAATTGATCAGACTGAAGCGGCGGTGGTCATTGTTCCGGAAAATAGCGTTTCCAAAACGTCGGCAAAAACCGTCGTAAAAGTGCCAAATCCTTACGCAGCCTTTGCCAAAACGCTGCAATATTTTTGCCCCCCGACCCATCCCGATCCCGGTATCCACCCAACAGCGGTAGTGGATCCGAGCGTGGTTTTTGGAGACGCGCCTGGAATCGGCGCGGGGGTGATTATGGAAAAAAATGTGGTATGCGGCGACCGGGTGCACATCCATCCGGGTGTCTATGTGGGTCCGGATGTGCAAATTGGTGATGACGCTGTGCTCTATCCCAATGTCACGGTACTAAAAAATTGCCGTATCGGTGATCGGGTGATGATCCATTCCGGTGCGGTGATCGGGGCCGACGGTTTTGGATTTGCGCCGGATGAGGAGCGATATGAGAAAATTCCCCACTTCGGCACGGTGGTTATTGAAGAAGATGTGGAAATCGGGGCCAACACCGCCATTGATCGCGCCACCTTTGGCGAAACCCGGATCGGTAAAGGGGTCAAAATTGATAATTTGGTGCATGTGGCCCATAACGTGGTGGTGGGTGAGAATACCGTGCTGGTAGCCCAGGTGGGGATTGCCGGTAGCTGTAAAGTGGGTAAGCATGTGATTTTAGCCGGACAGGCGGCTGTTTCCCCTCATTTGGAAATCGGTGATGGGGCTGTTGTGGGACCCCAGGCAGGTTTGGCTAAATCAGTCGCCCCGGGTGAAACAGTTTCCGGCTCCCCGGAAATGCCGCATCGTTTATGGCTGCGGGTTCAACGTATCATTCCACGTTTGCCGGAATTAATGAAACGGCTCAAGGCGCTTGAGCGGAAAATAACCCCGGAGTAAAGTAAGAGGTGGTCATCAAATGGAATTTCCTTTTGATATCGAGACTATTTTTAAAATGTTGCCCCATCGTTATCCCTTTTTGATGATCGACCGGGTGCTTGATTTTAGACCGGACGAGAACATTACGGCGCTCAAAAATGTGACCGTCAATGAACCTTTTTTTCAGGGACATTTCCCCCAAAAGCCGGTAATGCCGGGGGTGATGATAGTGGAGGCGATGGCTCAGGCCGGCGGCCTTTTGGTGCAGGCCTCGCAACCACCGGATCGGTGGGGGCACAAACTGTCGTATTTTATGGGAATGGACCAAGTGCGCTTTCGCCGCCGGGTGGTTCCCGGCGATCAGTTGATTCTCAAGGTTCATATTTTAAAAAAGAGGGCCAAAGCGGTGAAAATTGCCGGGGTCGCCGAGGTCGAGGAAAAAGTGGCCGCCCAGGCGGAACTGATGGCCTCGGGAGTTTAAATGACCATTCATCCGACAGCAATTGTTGATACAAGTGTAAAGCTGGGAGCCAATGTACATGTCGGGCCGTACACAGTGATTAGCGGTGATGTGACGATCGGTGAGGGGACCACCATCGGCTCCCATAGCACCATCGATTCTTACAGCGATATCGGACCCAATTGCCGGATTTACCCCCACGTTTCCATCGGCGCACCGCCTCAAGCGATTAAATACAAAGGAGAAAAGACGATCACCAAAATTGGACGGGGGTCCATCATCCGGGAATTTGTGACCATTCACCGGGGCACAGCTTTTGGCGGGGGGATCACGGAAGTAGGTGAGGAGAATTTTCTCATGGCCTATTCCCATATTGCCCATGATTGCCGTATGGGAAAAAGAGTCATAATGGCCAACAACGCCACATTGGGCGGACATATTACTATCGGTGATTTTGTAACCATTGGCGGTCTTACAGCGATCCATCAATTTGTCCGGATCGGGGATTATGCTTATGTGGGAGGCAAATCGGCCCTGGTCAAGGATATTATTCCCTTTGTGATTGCAGCCGGTGACCGGGCCAAACTGCATGGCATCAATAAAGTGGGACTACGCCGCATGGGTTTTTCCGAAGAGACCATTACGGCTATCAGAAAAGCCTATCGAACCCTATTTCGTCTGGGGCTGACCATCAACGAGGCGATGGAGCGGCTAGCGGCCCAAGGTCCCTTGGATCCGTCGGTGGAGCTGATACTGAACTTCATAAAATCCACCGAGCGGGGCATTACCCGGTAACCTGACGGGAGGCCCCGATGCTTGATTTACACTAGGGAGCGGGAAGTTCATCTGATATTTCTTAAACAGTGGGAGGTGTCACCTCAAATGGCGAATATTCCAGTGGGTGTTGTCGGGGTCGGTTATTTTGGGCAGTTTCATGCCGAAAAATATGCCTGCATGGAAGGGGTCGAACTGGTGGGTGTTGTGGATCAGGATCGCTCCCGGGCCGATGCTGTGGCCCAAAAGTTGTCAGTTCCCGCATTTTACCGTATCGAAGATCTTTTGGGTCAAGTGGATGCTGTCAGTATCGTAACACCAACCCCCTCCCATTTTGATGTGGGCAAGGCTTTTTTAGAACACGATGCACACCTGTTTATCGAAAAGCCGATCTCACGAACTCTCACAGAGGCGGATAAACTGATTCAGATGGCCGCGGAGATGGGAAAGATCATCCAGGTGGGTCATGTTGAACGATTCAATCCGGCATTTCGGGCATTGCCGTCCGATGGGCCTGCACCGTCTTTTATCGAGGCGCGTCGAATTGATGTTTTTAAAGCACGCGCACTTGATGTGAGCGTCATTATCGATTTGATGATCCATGACCTTGATCTGGTCTTGAGCCGGGTTAAAGCACCGGTGGCAAAAATGATGGTGAACGGCGCCGCTGTCATCACCCCGTATGTTGATATTGCCAATGCCCGGCTGATATTTGAGGGAGGCTGTGTGGCCAATATCACGGCCAGCCGCATCGGCTTTGCGCAAACCCGCAAGTTTCTGATATTCAATGGCACCGGATATCACACCATAGATTTTGTCATGCGGGAGCTGGTCTCGGCCCGTCGGGATCCCGGCGTGGTTGACGGCCCTGTTCCGGGAATGATGGTATCCCGAAAAGAAGTCGGTCAGGCGGATACGCTGAGAACGGAACTGCGAAGTTTCATCAATGCCGTCGGCGCCGGGTCGCGGCCGGTGGTCTCAGGTAGCGATGGCCGCAATGTGCTGGATCTGGCCCTTGCCATCGAAGCGGAAATTGTGCGTACGATGGCGCCGCCCAAGGACGCCCCTTCGGAAGCAGGCGTCTGAATGACCCCGCGGCGTGTGATGATTATTGCCGGTGAAGCCTCTGGTGATATGTATGGCGCTGAATTGGCAAGCGCCATCCACCGTTTCGATCCGGATATTCAGTTTAAGGGAATGGGCGGTGACAAAATGGCCGCCGCAGGTGTGGGGCTGGTTGCGGATGCCGAGAGTGTTTCCGTTGTGGGTATTGCCGAGGCGATCCCTGCGCTGGAGCACATTATTACCACGCTGAGGGCGGTTCGGCGGACATTGAAACGCTGGCGGCCGGATCTGTTGGTGCTCATCGACTTTCCTGATTTCAATCTGAAGGTGGCCAAAGTGGCCCACGCCCTGAAAATTCCCATCCTCTATTACATCTGCCCCCAAATTTGGGCTTGGCGGAAAGGACGGCTCGCTCTTTTTAGGAAATTGATTGATCGCTTGGCCGTTATCTTGCCGTTTGAAGAGACCTTTTGGCGAAAAAACGGGATGAAGGCTACCTATGTGGGACATCCGCTTTTGGATCTGCCGCCATTTGACGCAGAGAAAACAGACCCTGGAAACGGCGCCCAAAGAACCGTGGCCCTTTTGCCCGGATCGCGGCAAAAAGAGATTCATACCCATCTGCCGCTGTTATTATCGGCGGCTGGGAAAATGAGACAAATTGATCCGACCCTTAAATTTTGCATCGCCCTTTCAGGAGATCGATATCAGCAACTGGTGTCGGATTCTTTGGGGGCGGTCAATATGGAGGCCGTTTGTGAGGTCACCATCTCTGGCGCCCGTATGTTGTTTCCCCGTTGTGATCTGGCAATCGCCGCATCAGGGACGGTTACCTTGGAAGCCGCTTTGGCCAAAGTCCCGACGGTCGTTATCTATAAAGTGTCATCCATCAGTTATTGGGTGGGTAAATCGATGGTTCGAGTACCCTTTATCAGCTTGCCCAACCTGATCGCCAATGAAGCGGTCTTTCCGGAACTGATCCAAAAAGAGGCCAACGCGGAAAATATTGTGCGTTCGGCCATGGCCTTTTTGGAAAATGATGATCTTCGCCGACGTGTGATCCAGCGCCTTGAAGGGGTTAAAAGACGCCTGGGAAACGGCGGGACGGCTGTTAAGGTGGCTCGGATCGCCCTGCAGATGATGTCGCGAAAGATGAACGAAAATTCAGAGAGTTTTAAAATTCATTGAAAGCGCGTCACCATGAAATATTACAGATGATTCGTGCCCGCCGGGTGCGGCTGCTGGGGGCCTGCCTGGGAATGTTGGCCGAGGGGGCCGCCACGGCAGCCATTGCCTGGTTGCTAAAGCCCGTCCTGGATGATCTGTTCGTTACCAAAAACATGGACGCCCTCAATTTCATCCCGTTGGTGGTATTGGGAATATTTTTTATCAAGGATGTGGGGATGTATTATCGCGCCTATTTGATGAAATATGCCGGTGAGGGGATTGTTACCCGGTTAAGGGAAGATCTGTACAGCAAGATTCAGGATCTACCTGTCTCTTTTTTTCAAAAAGAAAAGACCGGCGTACTCATGGCTCGAATTACCCACGATGTAAACCTCGTGCGTGAGATGGTGTCGCGGGCCTTTACCGGTGTTTTGCGTGATGGCTTCTCCATTGTCTGTCTGATTTTTGTCATCTTTTATCGTGACTGGAAGCTGGCCCTGGTGTCGCTGGTCATTATTCCGGCGGCCTATTACCCGATCACTTACTTTGGCCGTAAGATTCGACGCTATTCTACCGGCTACCAGGCCAACATGGCGGACATGAGCGCCTTTTTACATGAAACTTTCGCCGGAAATAAAATTGTTAAAGCGTTCGGCCAAGAGTCCTATGAGAAAAAACGGTTCCGGGTTTTTTCGCGCAAGCTGTTCAGCCTGGAGATGAAACAGGTGGTGGTGCGGTCGCTTTCGTCACCGGTGATGGATTTTTTAGGGGGTATCGGCATCGCCTTTGTCATCTGGTTTGGCGGCAGCCGCGTCATATCGGGTGAGTCCACGGTGGGGACCTTTTTCTCTTTTATGGCGGCTGTTCTTATGCTCTACCAACCGGTGAAACGGTTATCCGAGTTTAACAATACGATCCAGCAAGGGTTGGCCGCTGCGGACAGGGTGTACGATATCCTCGACGTTCCTTCAAATATCATGAGTGCCGAAAGGGCTGTTGATCTGCCGTCCGGCCCGCACCGGGTTACTTTCGATGGGGTCGATTTTCAGTACGGGCATGATCAAAAGGTGCTGGAAGATATCAATCTCAGTGTCGAACCGGGAGAGGTCTTGGCATTGGTGGGGCCCAGCGGCGGAGGTAAAACCAGCCTGGTGAATCTGATACCCCGCTTTTTTGACGTATCGGCCGGGAAAATCACCATCGACGACATTGATCTGCGGGACCTCACAGTGGCGTCATTGCGTCGGCAGATCGCCCTGGTCACCCAGGAGCCGATTCTGTTTAATGAGACGGTCGGCCGCAATATCGCCTATGGTTGTCCCGATGCCGCCACCGACGAAATTGAAGGGGTGGCCAAGTTGGCCTTTGCCCATGAGTTTATTGAAACTTTCCCGAAAAAGTATGCAACGCCCATTGGCGAACTGGGCGGACGTTTGTCCGGCGGCGAGAAACAGCGTATCTGCATTGCACGGGCCTTATTGAAGGATGCCCCGATTCTGATTTTGGACGAAGCCACCGCCGCCCTGGATTCCGACTCCGAAACCATTGTCCAAAAAGCCCTGCACAACCTCATCAAGGGCCGGACTACTTTCGTCATTGCCCATCGGTTATCAACCATCCGTCACGCCGATCGGATTGTGGTGATCAAAGCGGGTCGTATTGTGGAAGAGGGCCGGCATCAACAGTTGTTAGCCAAGGAGGGTGAATACCACCGGTTCCACCAACTGCAGTTTCAGGAGGAACGGGTATGATCAAACCCAGTGGGGTCATCTACCGATATATTTTCAAAGAGATGATTCTCCCTTTTATCATCTGCGTTGTCTTTTTTATGTTTGTGTTCCTGATGACCCAGTTGCTTGATATCATCAACTACATTGTCAACTACCAGGTCAATGCCCCGGACATCTTCTGGATGCTGGTCTATTCCATGCCCTTTTCGTTGCTGTTTGTTTTACCCATGGCCACCATGATGGCCATTTTGCTGACTTTTATACGCATGACCAACGACAACGAGGTGGTGGCCCTCCAAGGGGGCGGTGTCAGTATTTATAATGTCATCCCGCCGGTGCTGCTCTTTTGTATACTGGCTTGGCTGGCCGCCTTTTTTGTGACGGCCAAAGCCATTCCCTGGGGGAGCACCTCGTTTAAGAATTTAACCATCCGGTTGGCTGAATCCAATTTCGAGATCGGGATCAAGGAGCATGCCTTTAATGATCAGTTTGATAATATCATCTTCTATGTTAACGGCATGGATCCCAAAACCCGCCGGTTGACCGATGTTTTTATCGAAGATCAGCGTAAAGAAGGGGTGGTGGCTACCATTGTGGCCCCCGCAGGACGGATCTTCAGTGATCCGGAAAGGCATCGGTCGCATATCCGCCTGTTTAACGGGACTTTGAACCAGGTCGACTTTAAGACACGGGCGGTCAATACCATTAATTTCAAAACCTATGACATCACCATGAAGTTCAAGCAGTCGGATCTTGCCGCTCAAAAAAATCGCAAACTACGGAAAGAGATGACATTCGCCGATCTGCGGAGCTACTTTGCAACCCAAAAGCAGAAAACCACCTACTACTATGTCCTGCAGTTGGAATACTACAAGCGCTATGCATTGCCCATGGCCTGTTTCCCGTTGGGATTGATTGCACTGGCATTGGGGTTTCAGGGACACTCCCGGAAACGCTCCTGGGGGCTCGGGCTGGCGCTTTTCTTTTTTATTTTTTACTACGTGATTTTGACTGCAGGAAGGGCGTTGGGCGAAGATGGCGCCTATCCTCCCATATTGGGGATGTGGATGCCCAATTTTATTTTAGGTGTGCTTGCGATTGTCATGACCATGCAAACGGCCAAAGGCCACACCCTGGACATGGAGGGATTAAAAAAGCTGTGGCAATGGAAAAACCGTTTTGTACGGGCTAGTGGATCATGAATATTATTTCGCGGCACATTACCACGGAAGTCATTAAATTTTTTATCCTGATTCTCATTGGAGTGGTGGTGATTTACCTGGTGGTCGATTTTTTTGAAAAGCTGGATAATTTTGTGGATGCTCAACTTCCCGGTCCCCGGATCGCTCTGTTTTTCCTGTTAAACGTTCCCTTTGTCATTTTCCAAATCACGCCACTGGCCGCTTTGTTGGCGGTGCTGATGGTGTTGGGACTGATGAACAAGCATAGTGAGATCATCGCGTTAAAGGCCGGCGGGGTGAGCCGGTTCACGATTTTAAAACCGGTTTTTGCCGTTGGGTTGGTGCTTTCGTCGGCCCTCTTTCTCTTTGCCGACCTGATGGTTCCCATGACCATGGAAAAGGCCAATAAAATTTGGCTGGGAGAGGTGCGCAAAAAAGAGCTGATCACCACTCGCCGGAACAATATTTGGCTGCGGGGCCGGCAACAACTGACCAAAATCAAATTGTTTCGACCGGCGCGTAAGACCCTTCACGGCGTTACCATCTATCGGTTTGATGATCAGTTTCATCTGATCAGCCGGTTGGATGCCCAAAAAGGGGTCTACCGTGACGACAATCACTGGCAGCTTAGCGATATTATGCACCAGGAACGTGAGCCCGGCGCCAATGAATTTACCACCACCTTTTTAAAAGAGATGAACGCTGATATCGATATAGAACCGGAAGATTTTCAGCAGGTGGTAAAACAACCTTTGGAGATGCGGTTTGCCGAACTTCTAAGCTATATCCATGATCTTGAATCCCAAGGGTATGATGCATCGGAGAACCGGGTTGACCTGCATGCCAAAATATCGTTTCCCTTAGTGTGTTTGGTTTTGACCATGGTGGGCGCCGGTTTGATTCTGCGGCCGGGTGACAAAGAGGGGCTGCCCGTTAAGATTGCGTTTGGTCTGGGTATTGCCTTTTTATACTGGATGCTGCACAGTTTTTTTGTTTCGTTGGGCTATGGCGGGGTGCTTTTCCCGGTTTTGGCGGCATGGATGACAAACATTATTTTTACGGGCGTCAGCGCCGTGTTGCTCTTAACAGGCGAATAGTCCGGCTTATCCTCCCCTAAACGCCGCCTGACTGATCGAACAGTATGGTGCCAGATGCTTTCTTCACAGCCGTTTAGCAAACAGGCCCTTCATCCGGTTGACCGGATGATCATCCATGATCTGCTTGTATTGGGCGGGTACGAAGAAAACGACCCATTGGTAGACGTTTTGGTAAACCTGTTTGCAGCCTTGGAGGCGGGATCCGTCTCCATTGATTTGACACCCACTGGAAATAGTGAAAACCCTGCAGGGCTACCGTCTGCGAATAACAGCGCCATCGTAGATCGCTTTTTGCCACAATGTCAAAAAGGTGCTTACGATGCCATTGTGGCCTGGGCGCCGGATATCGATAAACCATTGGTACTTGTAGAACGGGATAAAAATTACCGGCTCTACTTCCAAAAATATTACTATCATGAATCACGCCTGAAACGTCATTTAAAAGCTTTTACAAGAGAGCCGGCAGAGCCTTTGGTTACCAACGCAGAACAATTCATTCAGCAATTGTACCGCCCGGAACGTGCTCTCCGTAAGGGGCCCGAAAAGTCGCCTCTAGATAGAGATACGCATCAGGTGGCGGCCATTCGGCAAGTGATGCGATCACCGCTGACCATCATTTCAGGCGGTCCGGGAACCGGTAAAACCACGGTTATGGTCAATTTACTACGCTGCTTGGCCGATTGCGGGGTTACCCCTGACAGGATCCTTGTAACCGCCCCCACCGGACGGGCGGCCCGGCGGATGACCGAAACCCTGAAACAGTTACTGCTGTCCATTTCAAAACCGACACCTCAGGAAATCGCGCTGCAGGCCGTTTCGGGCCAAACTGTGCATGCGGCCTTGGGTTATCGCCATCCGGGACAATTTCGTTACACATCCATCAATCCCTTGCCCAAAGATGTCGTCATCGTGGATGAGGCCTCCATGGTGGATGTCATTTTGATGTCCCAGTTTATTTCCGCCCTGGATCCAACCACAACACGGCTGGCTCTGTTAGGCGACCCGGACCAGTTGCCGGCCGTGGCCGCGGGATCCATTTTTGCACGTCTGATGCCCTTTGACCAAGATACCGATCGTGGCGCAGCCTATCGTGTGGTACTTGACAAGGGGTACCGGTCCGGGTCCGAGTTGAGCCGGTTAGGAAGAGAGATTCGCCGGGGCCTGTTTCCCGATCATCAGCCGGAAACGGTGGAAGCCGCTTTTTCCAATAAACCATTCAAACCCTGGTGCAGGCTGGCATCCGCGGATTTACGGCAGTGGCCGGCAGCGCTCAAGGCCTGGGCTCGTTTTTACCAAACTGCGTTCCACCAGGCTTCTCGAAGGGCGCTGAACCATCTGCGTCAGAAGTCGATAACCGCTTTTTCACGGCCGGATGAATCGCTTTTGGAAAATGCAGCGAAGCTTTGGGCGAGTGCCACCATGGCCCGGATTCTGACCCTGGTACGCAAAGGGCCCTGGGGTTGCGAAGATATCAACGACTTCCTGAAACCACTGTTGGCAAACAGTCTGGATCAAGGCGGTCATCCGGCTACCGGTCTTTATGCAGGCATGCCCATTATGATTACCCGTAACGACAGCGAAAACGGGCTCTACAATGGTGATGTGGGGATCGTGATGGCGCTGAAAGAGGGCTACTACGCTCTTTTTCAGCCGACGGGTCGGTATGTCGCCATATCGATGGGTCATCTTACCGCATGGGAGCCAGCCATGGCTATCACCGTTCATAAGAGCCAGGGCTCCGAGTACAAACAGGTTTTTCTGGTGTTGCCCGATGATCCTGCCCACCGGCTCCTAAGCCGCGAGATGGTCTACACAGCCGTTACCCGGGCTCAAAAACGGCTGGTGATTTGGGGTGATGCAAAAACGCTTCATCAGGCCGTGTCTCATAAGGTGACAGAAGGCGTTGATCCACTGCTTGATTGAAGTGATCCGGCACCCGTCGGTTCAGTCAAGCGGGCGTTTTTTATGAAAGTGGGCCAGATAATTAACGTCCAGGCCGCCGCCCAAACGGTAACGTTTGTGAAAAGGATTATACTGCATTCCTTGCAGGTTGATCAATTCCAACTGTGCGGCCTTGCCCCACCGGCCAAGCTCATCGGGTTTGATAAATTTGCGCCAGTCATGGGTACCTGCAGGCAGCAGCCGCAGCACATATTCGGCGCCAATAATGGCAAACAGATAGGATTTTACATTTCGGTTTAACGTGGCAAAAAACACGCTACCACCCGGTCGCACCAGCCGGGCGGCAGCATTTACAATAGCGGCCGGTTTCGGGACATGTTCCAGTAGTTCCAGGCAAGTCACCAGATCGTATTGTCCCGCATGTTTTTGGGCCCACGCTTCCACGGTGCTTTGGCTGTACTGTATGGTCAGATTATTTTGGCGGGCATGGACCTCGGCTGCCTGTAACACCTCTTCGGCCATGTCGATGCCGGTCACAAGTGCGCCTTCCGCGGCCAAGGACTCCGAAAGGATCCCCGCGCCGCAGGCTACGTCCAAAACGGATTGCCCTGCTAATGCGCAACGCTGTTTGACATAGTCCAAACGCAAAGGGTTGATGTCATGGAGTGATTTGTAAACGCCATTGCGGTTCCACCACTCATCCGCCAGGGCGTTAAACTTGGCGATTTCGGCGGGATCGATATTGGGCGCCGCCTCCTTTCCGGTCATAGCCGCGGCCTTTTCCTGAAGCGCGTTGACCGTCGGGTACTCACCGTACACATCGTCACCCACGGGGGCTGTTACCATTTTTGCGCGCATGGCGTCGGTGGGTTGGGTAACGGTATCACTTCGCAGGTCAATGGTTTTCATCGGGGCTCACTTTACCGGGTGTTGAACCGTCTGGATATCGGGATATCACAAAAAGGGCTGTGAAAGATAGGGTGTCGTCGGACAGCGAAAACCACCTGGTATAAATTGGGGTGTATTCGCCGTTTTGCATCATGTGATGATTTTGCGCCACTATTTTAAATATGCGGCTTTCTGGGAAATTGCAATGCCCTGACGATAGAAGTGAAGAGTCGGAATAAACGGGGATGAACGCGTGAACTCCGGCTTTTCACGCCAGGCCATTAACTTTTGAACGAAAGCACTTTCGGCTCAAATGTCAACGTGGCGAAATGGTCTTTTCCCGTTTCGGCCCGGCGGATTCGCTCCACATGACCATCGCTGGTAAGCAGCAGTTCTTGCGGTCGCAACCGCCCGTTGTAATGAAACCCCATGGAATGGCCATGGGCGCCGGTATCGTGGATCACCACCAGATCGCCGTCACTGATTTTGGGCAGCTCGCGCTGGATGGCGAATTTGTCGTTGTTTTCGCACAGCGCCCCTACCACATCAACCACTTCGGTCGAATCACTTTTGGCAAAAGGAACCGAAATATGGTGGTATGCCCCATACATTCCCGGACGCATCAGAGATGACATGTTGGCGTCCACGCCGATGTAACGGCGGTAGATATTTTTATGATTGATGGCGCGGGTGACCAGCGCACCGTGAGGCCCGGTCATGTAGCGGCCGCTCTCCATGTAAAGCCGGGGCGTGTATCCGTGGGCCTGAGAAAAAGCACTCATGGTCCTGAGAATCCCGTCGGCCATGGCCTTTACATTGAAGGGCGCCTCTTCCGGTCGGTAGTTTACACCGATGCCGCCGCCGATGTTGATGGCCTCGAACTGAATGTTCAATGCGGCGCTGATGGCCGCTACCCGGCCCAGCAGCATGGCGGTGGTCTCAATCATATAGTTGTGGTTCAGCTCGTTGGAGGCCAGCATGGTATGCAGCCCAAATCGGCGCGCGCCGCGCGCTTGGGCTAAACGGAAGGCCCCGATGATCTGGTCGTGGGCCACCCCGTATTTGGATTCCAGGGGTTTGCCGATGATTTCGTTGCCACTGCGCCGATCACCGGGATTGTAGCGGAAAAAGATCAGCTCCGGCATTTGGGGAACTTTTTCCACCAGGGAGATATCATCCAGGTTGAGAATCGAACCCCGTCCCTCGGCAGCCGCGGCAAATTCCTCGTCGCTGGTGTTGTTGGAGGTGAACATAATATCGTCGGGCCCGGCGCCGGTTTGACGGGCCAGGATCAATTCGGTGATGGAGCTGCAGTCAAACCCGAAGCCCATCTCCTGCATCAAGGCCAAAATGCGAGGATTGGGCAGCGCTTTGACCGCGTAATACTCCTTAAATCCCTTTGCAGACCGGAAGGCTTCTTTCAACCGGGTTCCCGTATCACGAATGCCGACCTCATCATAGATGTGAAACGGCGTTCCAAAATGGCCGGCGATGGCTTCCAGTTTGGGATAAAGACGGCTTTCAAAATCAACTGACATGGGCATGGTAGAAGATCCTTTTAAAATGATCCGGGCAATTATATTACATGGATGTTATCCGGCCAGGGCGGTTTTGATTTGCGCCAGGGCTTTGGCAACATTTTCACGGCTGTTGAAGGCGCTGATGCGGATGCAGCCTTCTCCGCACCGTCCAAAACCGACGCCCGGGGTGCATACCACGCCGGCCTTTTCCAGTAACAGATCAAAAAAGCGCCAGGAGTCCGCGTCACTCTTGATCCAGATGTAAGGGGCGTTTATTCCGCCAATACAATCATAGTCCAGATCGGTCATGCCAGCGACGATAAGCCGGGCGTTTTCAAGATAGTCATCCACCAAGGCCCGGGTTTGGGCTTGGCCCTCCGGTGTGTAAACTGCTGCGGCAGCTTTCTGGACAGGGTAGGAAACACCATTAAATTTCGTGGTGTGTCGCCGCTTCCAGAAATCGTAGAGCAACAGTTTTTGGCCGTTGGCATCAAACACCCGCGCCGCTTTCGGCACCACCGTAAAAGCACAGCGGGTGCCTGTAAAACCGGCACTCTTGGAGAAACTGCGAAACTCCACGGCCACCTCTTTGGCGCCATCAATTTCATAAATGGTATGGGGGAGTTCATCGTCCCGGATAAAGGACTCATAGGCGGCGTCGTATAAAATCACCGCGCCTTCTTTATGGGCGTAGTCTACCCATGCCTGCAGGCCCTTTATATCAATGGTGGCGCCGGTGGGGTTGTTGGGGAAGCATAGATAGATCAAATCCACAGGATCTTCAGGCAGCGGCGGGATAAACCCGTTTTCCCAACTGCCTTCAAGGTAGCGAATGCCGTTGTAGCGACCGTTTTCGTGGATGCCCGTCCGTCCGGCCATCACATTGGTGTCCAGATAGACCGGATAGACCGGGTCGGGAATGGCCACGGTAATATCACGGGCGAAAAGCTCCTGAAAATTGCCGGTATCACATTTGGAACCGTCGCTGACAAAAATCTCATCTGCCTCAATGTCGGCCCCGCGAGAGTGGAAATCATTTTTCGCAATGGCTTCGCGCAAAAAAGGGTAGCCCTGCTCCGGACCGTAGCCACGGAAGGTGGCGGAAGACGCCATTTCGTCCACCCCCTCATGAAATGCGGCCACGCAGGCCGGGGGCAGGGGTTCGGTAACATCACCGATCCCCAAGCGAATGATTTCCCGTTCGGGGTTATTCTTTTGAAATTCAGCCACCCGCGAGGCAATATCCGCAAAAAGAAAAGAGGCTTTTAATTTGGTGTAATGCTCATTGATACGAATCATGGTGCGTCCTTATGTAAATGGTGTTGTTTATATGCAATGTGCAGGCTTATTTTCCCAGGCCCTTGGCAATGGGAATCCGGGCGCTCTCTTTATAGGTCTCCAAAACAATACCGCTACGGGTGGCGGCAATCCCCTTGATCGGTGCAATGGTTTCTTTAATCAAGGATGCTAATTCGGTGGTATCGGTGACCCTCAGCTTGACTAAAAGGGCGTCTTCACCGGCAATCCAATGGATTTCCTGGACTATGGGGATTTCGCCCAGTTTTTGACCGATGCTTGCCTGTTTCCCCGGCTTTTCCATTTTAACGGTGATGAAAGCCACCATGCTTTTCGCGAAACGCTCAGGGTTGAGGCGAACTTCGTAGCCGTCAATGTAGCCCTGCTGCTCCAACTTGCGGATACGCTCCAGCACCGCCGACGGCGCCAACCCCACCTGCCGGGCCACCTCCACATTGGGGATGCGGGCCTTCTCCTGCAGGATGTTCAATATTTTAAAGCTGATGTCGTCTAACATTCCCTATCCCTTATTTTAGCAGAACAATATTCATGTTTAACCATATTGTCAAGAACATAATTCAATTCACGAGTCTGTCCGCCAACCTGCCACAGGGCCGATATCATTTTCAACCCGAATTTTGCATGAAATTTTACCGGCGGGGAATGGGAGAAAAACCCTTGCCGTTAGGCGAAGACTTTTATATGAAAAGTCTTGCCAAATATGTACAATCCCGCGATGGTGACTTTATCATCGGTTCATCAAGACGCCTTACAGGCGTCACGAGGTTTGAAGCCACCGCCTTTAGGCGGTTGAGAATTCACATTATTAAATTGTCCAAGGGAAAAGAAGCATTTCCCTATATTCCACTCCGCTAACAAGGCGCTCGCACAAGAGACCATCGGCACATTATGACAACATCGGCGACACGCAATATTTCCTCCACCATGCACTGGGCAGCCTGGCTCAGCCTCATCTTAGCCGTCTTTGGTCTTTGGCTGCTGGTTGAAATTAAGACCCATAAAACCATCCCTTCACCGGATGAAACGCGCTATCCGGTCGCTCAACATGATTTCTTTGAAAATTCAGCCCCGTCCCAAGAACCCATGGCAAAAAACAAGCCCACATCTGAGACGATCACCGGCGTAAACGGGGTGGTTGAAACCATCCGGGTGCAGATGGATGGGGCCAGAGCCTGTACCGTGTTCATCGATCTGGATGGGGACCAACCGCCCGAAACAGAGGTGCTGGAAGGTGAAGTCCCCCGTTTGGTCAATGATTTTCCCGGTATGATGGCCGATCCCGATATCCTCCATACCATTTCCGTGCATAACGGATTGATCAATGCCATCCGGGTGGGAATTACCGATCAAGACCCCCTCACCACTCGCGTGGTGGTGGATCTGATACCGGGCGCTGATTATGTGGTGGATCCGGTCTTTTATCAGGAAGAGCAGACGTATGCTCTTCACATCAAAGCCAAAGAAGTTTGATGGTGTTGTGAAAAATGCCCATCTGCAGCGATGTTGTGTTTTTTCAGACTCTCAGCATACCAAATAAGTGATAAAAGCCCTTGCCAAAAAGTTGGCGTGGTGTTAGGTATTATATTATAAATACAACACGTTCAATGGAAACGGCATGATTTACAAAAAGAGCCACAAACAGCCCAAATCTTACCAAAATTCCGGAAAACAGGCGAAAAAAGCCCCTTGCGGATCCTGCAAAGGGCTTTTTGTTGGCGTGAACCGGGGAATGGCAAACCAGGTGTAGCAATTTTGATCCAACTGTGCAGCCCCACTCAAATCCTGCCTTCCTGATCTTTCCAATAAGCGTCTCGCATCTCTCGTTTTAGAATTTTGCCGGCCACATTTCGGGGAAAGTCCTCGAAGATGGCCACACCATGAATGCGTTGAAATTTGGCCCGTACCCGCTGGTTCACCCACGCTTTCAGTTCATCACCCGAAACAGCACCGGGTTCGTTTAGGACCACCGCCGCCAGGGGAGTTTCACCCCACTTCTCATGGGGAACGCCGAACACGGCCACTTCCCGCACCGCGGGATGCTGAATGACGATCTCCTCGATGTCCCGGGGATAGACATTGACGCCGCCCGAGATGATCAGGTCTTTTTTGCGATCCACCAGGTACAGAAACCCGTCTTCATCCACATACCCCAGGTCCCCCGAGTGGAGCCAGCCGTCGCGGATCGCCTTCTCCGTCAAGTCGGGGCGCTTGTAGTAGCCGGGGGTCAGGATGGGGCCTTTGCCGCAAATTTCCCCCACTTCGCCGGGGGGAAGCTCAATGTCGTTTTCATCCACGATTTTCATTTCAAAGAAGGGAGGCGGCACACCCACGGATGCCGGTTTGGCGGCCACCTGCTCCCTGTCGAGTACGGTGACGAAGCCTTCGGTGAGGCCGTAGAGCTCATAGAACCGGCCGGGGAGCCGTCGGTTGAGCTCATCCTTGTGGGCCTGGTGCAGGGGCGCTCCAAGGGTGAGGATCATTTCAAGGGAGCCCATTGTTTTTTCGCTGAAATCGGGTGAGGCCAACAGTGCGATGATCTGGGCCGGCACCAGGATCACATGGGTCACCTTTTCCCGGGCCACGGTTTCGATGTACGCCTCCGGCTCAAACCGGCTGAGCAGAATATAGGCGGCCCCCACGTAGACCGTGGGCATCAGATCCACAAATGCGCCGTTGAAAACAATGGCGCCGGCGTGCATGGTGATGCTTTCGGGGGTCATGCGATACGAGGCTGCAAATGTCGCCCCATACCACGCCCGAACCGAATGGGTATGGATGATGCCTTTGGGCATCCCTGTGGTGCCGCTGCTGTACATGATATTGAAAGGATCTTCGCCGTCGATTTGAATGCCGAGCGGTTCGTGATCGCCTGCCGCTGCCGTCAGGGCATGGTAATCCTCGAAACCGGCCTGTCCCTCCCAGTCGATCAGGAGATACCGGTCATCGGCAATGGCGGGAAGCTCGGAACGAGTCTGGTCCATGGTGGGGGCAAAATCGCCGTTGGCTATCACCATCACCGTATCGGAATCCCGCAGGAGCGACGACAGGGCCGGCGCCAGGAGCAGGGTACTCATGGGGACCACCACGGCGCCGATTTTTGCCGTGGCCCAGTAAACCTCCAGCAGTTCGAGACAATTGGGCAGTACGGTGGCGACCTTGTCGCCTTTGCCGATCCCCTTGGACAGCATGGCATTGGCCAATCGATTGATGCGTCGGTTAAACTCCAGGTGGGTGAGGCGCTGCTCCCCGAATACCACCGCCAGACGGTTGGGGCGGTATCGCGCTTGCCGGGCAAACAAATTGCCGATGTTCACAGTATCCTCCCGTTGGTAATCAAAACGGATGTTCGCCCGGGCTATCCATAGGCGACGGCTGGCAGCCAGATGACCAATTGGGGCCACATGGCAATGATCAGCAGACCGATCAACTGCAGGATGATAAACGGGATGACCCCCTTGTAAATGTCAATCAACTCTATTTCGGGCGGGCATACGCCCTTGAGATAAAATAGGGCGAATCCCACCGGCGGGGTGAGAAACGATGTTTGCAGGCTCACGGCGATGAGCATCACAAACCAGACCAACTCGGGGTTGTCCACTACGCCACGGCCGTCGATGTCGAATCCGAGGGACTGCACCACCGGGGCGATGAGCGGCAAAACGATGAGGGTGATCTCGATCCAATCCAGGAAAAAACCAAGCAGAAACACCGATGCAAGTATCACCGCCATGATGCCGTAAGGTCCCAAGGGAAGTCCCGTGAGGACGCGCTCGATAAATTCGTCGCCACCCAGACTCCGCAGTACCAGGGCAAAGCAGGTGGCCCCCAGGAATATAGCGAAGATATAGGCCGTGGTGTTGAAGCACGCCTTGGCGACTTCGACAATGACCTTCCAATTGAGTTTTTTGTTGATCGCTGCCAATATCGATGACCCCAGGGCGCCCACCCCGCTGGCCTCTGTGGGTGTTGTGATACCGGCGAAGATTGATCCCAGCACCGCCAGGATCAGCATGGCCGGGGGCAGGATATTTTTGAGGACATCCCAGACCATGTGCCATTGAAGCGGCTCGCGGGCCGGATCCAGGGGAGCCGCATCGGGTTTGATGAGGCAGTAGATCAGAATAAAACCGATATACAACAGCCCTAAAATCACGCCCGGAACCACGGCTCCCATAAACAGGTCGCCCACCGAGAGACCAAGCTGGTCGGCCATGATCACCAGCATGATGCTGGGGGGAATCAGGATCCCCAGGGTTCCGGAACCGGCGATGGTGCCCAGGGCCAGGATTTTGGAGTACCCCTGCTTCATCATGGCCGGCAGGGAGAGCAGTCCCAGCAGCACCACCGAAGCGCCGATAATACCGGTGGAGGCCGCCAGGATAATACCGATGGTGGTGACCGTCACCGCCAGGCCGCCGTGGACCTTGCCGAAAAGATTCTGCATGGAGCGCATCAGTTTCTCGGCGATGCCCGAGCGGTCCAGCATGAGCCCCATGAAAATAAACATGGGCAGGGCCACCAATACCCAGTTGTCCATGAATTTGAAGATACGGTTGACCGACATGCCAAGCGTCAGATAATCGAGCCCTGTCCAGGTGCCGAAATATAGATCGGAAAAATAGCCGATACCGGTGAACAGAACGGCGACGCCGCCCAGAACCCACGCAACCGGGAAGCCCGTGAACAAAAGGCCCACGAAAGTCAGAAACATCGCTATGACCAGATAATCGTTTGCTTCCATAGGCTTAACTTCTCCTCAGGGTCGCTATGATTCGCAGGGCACGTGAGACGGTGGCAATGAACAACAACCCGAAACTGATGGGAATGACCGCCTTGACGGCCCACCGGAAGGGCAGTCCCAGAGGAGCGGCGGACCGCTCGTTCACCCGCCATGATTCATGCACGAAATCAAGGCTCTGGTGGAAAATGATAATGATAAAGGGCAGGAGCAGGACAACAATGCCGAACAGATCCCAGCACAATTTCCATTTTTCGGAGAGGCGCGAGTGGATGATATCCACACGAATGTGGGAGTTCATCATCTGGGCGTACGAGGCGCCAACCATGATGCCCAAGGCGTAGAGGTGCCACTGCAGCTCCTCCAATACCACCAGGCCATGGCCAAAGCCGTAACGCAGGATCACCTGTAAAATGATGACGAAAATCAGGATCACATTGGCCCACATAACAACGTGTCCGATGGAGCGGATCATGGTGTCCAGGCCGTCGCAAAATTTGCTTGGCGCCTGTTCCGTTGTGGTTTCCGTTTGCATAATTCCGTTCCTCTCAACTCCGGGCGCATAGCGCCGTGTGGCACTCGTGGGCCAGTTGGAGGCGTGTAAGTGACCACCATTCAAAAAAACCGGAACAAAAGCAGATGTCCTGCAAAGGTCTCAAGATGGGCCGGGATCTTCAGCATTGTAATGTGCCGCCGCCCGGCCAATCTCTGTCCCCAATACATCCATTACCCTAAACACAACAAGCCGAGTGCACTCAAAGCATGTCGGCTATTGTTTCGGGGGCTCGGGACGAGGCAGAAATCCGTAAGTCTGCCACAATTTGTACTCTTCTCTGAAGGCGCTGAGGTCATCCCAAACCTTTTTGAAGAACGTGTCTTTGCCTGCCTGCTCGGCCGCCACCTCTTCCCACGCCTTTTTAAAATGATCCAGCATTTCATTGGACCAGTACATGTTGGTAACGCCCCGTTCCTCGACATTCTTTTTCATGGAGGCAGTCTGGATAGCCTCGGTCATGGCAAAGGCATCGGCTGTGGCCGCACGGGTAATCATCTCCAGGACCATTTGCTGATGCTCGCTCATGCCGTTCCAGACATCCTTGTTGATCAGCAACTCGAAAACGGTGGCCTGCTGATGCCAGCCCGGAAAGTAGTTGTATTTGGCGATCTTGGCGAAACCGAAACGCTCGTCGATGGCGGGCATGGAAAATTCCGTCGCGTCAATGGCTTTTTTCTCTAAGGCCGGGAAAATTTCACCTCCGGGAAGGAGGCTAACCGAAGCGCCCAGTTTGGACAGGGAATCGCCGCCGAACCCGAAGAAGCGAATACGCAGGCCCTTGTAATCCTCGATGCTCTTCACCGGTTCCTTATACCAGCCGGAGGATTCGGGGGCGATGATGCCCAGCACCAGAACCTTTACATTGTATCCGTGTTTGTCATACATTTCCTGGTACAGATCCATGCCGTTGCCGTGCCAGAGCCAGGCCAGGTATTCCCCGGCTTCCGGGCCGAAAGGAACGGCGGTGAAAAACGGAGAGGCGGGGATCTTACCGGCCCAGTAGCCCGCGGTGGAATATCCCGCGTTGACCTTTCCGGTGGAGACGGCATCGAGAATTTCAAACGGCGCCACCAGTTTCCCGGGTTCGAAAACCTCCATTTTAAGCGACCCCCCGCTGGCGACCTCAATACGATCGGCCACCCAGGTGATGGTGGTGCCCAAACCCGGCAGAACCGTTGCAAAGCAAACAGGCACCTTCAGCAAGATTTTCTTTTCTTTGTCCGCCGCCTGCGCCGTGCTGACGGTCAGGATAAACATAACGGCCAAAAGTCCCATCAACAATTTGGAGCCAAACTGTTTTCTCATTTTTCTCTCCTCCTTTACGCTACTATTCCTTGGGGTGAAATCCGAATTTGCCATTCATTCCAAATCAAACAGGTATCACCTCCCTTGCAATAACAGATAAGGCCGGATACACCAGCCCGTCCGCCGATGATCATCCCCGTTATGCCGTAGCCGTTTGGGGTTTTGTTTCCACGTGCGCTTTAACGACTCCGCCATCAAGGAGCAAATCATCCCCCGTGGTTGGCCCCGGCGCCGTTGCTGCAATTCTCCATACGAGGAATACGAGCCGGGAAAGATAGAGGGGGTCGTTACCATGAGGATCTTCATCCATATCGTAAGTCTCCATGGGGAAGCTCCTGATGGCGCCGATTCGCTGAATCCCCGCTATATTGGCCGGATACTTGATTCCGAATTATGCGGCGAAAGCCTCCAATAGACCTTACCGCACCCCATTTCACCCGTTTTCAATACCTCTGCCTTGGTTTGAATGCCAGAAAGAGACCTTTGCAGGACATCTATTTTTGTTCACGTTCAAGGAAGGCAAAAAATGGAACCGGATGAATATATTGAATATTTCCAGGATACCATTTTGAGCCGGACGCCGGAATCGGACCAAAAGGGGTGTTATGCAAAGGTCTCAGAAACCGACAAAAAACAGTTGTGAAATTCAACTTATCGCGGATCTGTTCTTTCCGCCTGTCAGACCCCTTCTTCTGTATATTTCAAATATATCAGCCCTGCCGACACTTTGCAAGCTGTCTTTCAAATTAACCGCCATGGCCGTAAACAGCCACAACGAACGATGAAAGTCTTTCTTTTTGTACATATTTGGTAAGACTTTTCATATAAATGTTTTTTTACAGAAAACGCGGCATAATTCGAGTTCACCTGGTAGCGCTTACTCGGGATAATAGATCCCTCTGGTGTTGAAATGCAGTTTGCGAATACCCTCGATGGGCGCCACCAATTGCTTTATCTCGGCGATGATTTTGTCCTGGTGCAAACGAGGGATCGCTACCTGGATGTGGGCGTTGCTCCCCTCACAGCAAACCGCCGCCTTGGGGAAATAGCGTACCAAACGGCGCTGTATTTTTGCCGCCTGAAGCAGGTTGGCCAACTGCTTGCGGGTCGCCTCGGTGGTTTGAAAGGCCGGTTTCCGGGCCAAATGGGAAAGTGTTTCCACGGCGTCCGCAACAGATAGCTGGTCAATATGCAGGATCACATCGTATTGTTGAGGGTCCCGGGTGTCGATGCCATACCGCAAGTGGGCCCACTCGCGTTGGCCCTTGTCGTCTTTTTGCAAAATAGTGATCGCTTTCGTCCTGCTGTAATTTTTCGCCGTCATTAAGGCCTGAATCCGATCTTCGGTGTTGGTGACAATCCCAACCTTGAGGATATTGGGTGCATACTTGACAAACACATGGGCTGATAGACCGTGATAAACAATGTCATCATGCTGAATCCGCCTGAGAAACGCCTCCCGAATAAATGCCTGGTAGCGTTCCATCCCGTTGGTAAAACGGTCGAAGAAAGAGGGGGCTCCGTGCTGAGCGCGTAAAACCTCGGTGGCGGAGATGTTAAATTTTTCTGACATAGCGGCTATGTCATCACGGGAGAGACAATGGTAATGTAGCTGCCGGGCCAGTTTGACGGCAATTTCTTTGCCTTTACTATAGGGCATTCTTGAAATCACGATAATTGACATGGTATCACTCCTTTAGGGTGTCGTAGCGATTTTGTCATTTTTGGGGTAAACATGTCAAGGCGTAATCATCCGTATTGCCAATAAAGGCAGCAGTATCAGTGTGTTAGGTGATCTAAAACCACGTTTCGATACATCAAGGTTTGACCTGCAACAGGCAATTATGCTAAAAAAATTACTGGCCGGGTTTATCAGATTGAGCGATGAGAGCGATGGCGATATTTCTATTGAAACGAGGCCTGCAATGACGTTTTTCAAGCAGTGGGGCGCGGTTATGATGTACGGCGCGCGGGCTATGGCCCAATGGGAACGAAACAACGCCCGTACCATCATGGGTAGTAAAAAACGCCTGTTGATCATCGGTTTACTCCTCTTGCCGGTCCTTTTTGGCGGCTGGATTTTGGCTGAAGATATGCACACCGCACTGCCCGATGTTTTGGGCGGTGAACACGCCTACAGCCCGGCTTACTATAGTCTGGGCATTTTTTTAGTGTCGATTTTCATCGGCCTGGGCGCCGGGCTGATCACCGGCTGTATCGGCGCCGGCGGCGGGTTTGTCATTGCCCCGGCCTTGATGAGTGCCGGCATCAAGGGTATCCTGGCCGTAGGAACGGACCTGTTCCATATCTTTGCCAAAGCAATCATGGGCAGCATTATCCATCGCAAGTTAGGCAATGTCTCGGTGCCGTTGGCCATTGTCTTTCTTATCGGCGCGATTATCGGGGCCACGATGGGCGGTATTCTCAACCGGGTGCTCTACAATATCAATCCGGTATTGAGCGATGCCTTTATCACCACCACTTATGCCCTGATGCTAGGCTTTTTGGGGCTCTACGCGCTGCTGGACTTTTTACGGGCGCGCAAAGGTGGAGAGAGCGGTGACGGCCATGGCGATGGAAAAAGCGAAGGAGCTGAATTGGGGGCGTTTCCCAAAAAGATTCAGGCAATCAACATCCCGCCGATGATCAAATTTGACCACGACCTGGAGCCTGGCGGCCGCAACATCTCTTGGTTGTTTCTGGTGCTTTCCGGCGCCTTGGTGGGCTTGGCGGCGGGGATCATGGGGGTCGGCGGCGGTTTTCTCACCTTTCCCATTTTTGTTTATACCCTGGGGGTTTCTTCCATGACCACGGTGGGCACCGATATTTTTCAGATCATCTTTACCGCCGGTTACGCCGCCATCAGCCAATACGCTATTTACGGGTTTATCTTCTACACGTTGGCCATGGGCATGCTTTTGGGATCGCTATTGGGGATTCAGGTGGGCGCCATGGTGACCCAGGTGGTGCCGGGCATCACCATTCGCGGGTTTTACGCCATGGCCGTGCTGGCCGGATTCGTCAACCGGATTTTCGCATTGCCGGCCAAATTGGGTACTTTGAAAGTGTTGCCAATTTCCCATGGGGTGGGGGCCTTTTTGGAAACCATCGGCATCTGGGCCTTTTTTATCGTAATCGGCGGGTTCGGCGTCTGGGTGATCGGCACCTTCTTAAAAAATGTAAAAAGGCTCAGGGCCGCGCCCCAGGGAGGCCGCTGATGATTATCGACAGTAAGACCTTTACCAGGGGCCTGATCATGCTGGCGCTCTTTTTGGGTGTGCTGGTGCTCCTGTTTATGCCGCTTTTCAACGGCCAAAACAGTATGCAGTATCTGGATGCGCTCTATAACTCCATTTCCAAGGGTTCGGCCTATTATATTCCCGAGGTTCAAACGGAAACTGAAAATGTACGCGGCCAGGTCGTTACCTTGTCTCTGCCCTACGACAACAAGGAGCAGGCGCAACAGACCCAAATGCTACTCGCAAAGACGGGGGTCCAGGTCAGTGTGGAAGAGGGTCGGCTCAATATCAAAGGCGATTTAGGACAGATGATGGAGGGCTGCCTGGAAGACGCCGACGCCATGTATTACAACGACGGCCCCAAAGTGAACGGTAAATACGGCTATGATGAACGTCGGGTGCTCTATAACTGGGCCCATGTCATTGAGCTGGCCGTGCACGAATTGAAAGGGCAGAAAAAATTTGAAGCGGCCAAGATCCTGGATCTGGCTTTGGAAAAAGGGGTTCAGGCATCGTACAACTATTACCAGGTGGAGCCTCAATCGATTCGTGAACGGCTCGGCGTGGTGATCGTATCCCTTCTATTTTACGTCATCTATACCCTCTGGTACGGTTTTGCCATCATGTATCTGTTTGAAGGGTGGGGCATGCGGTTGAACCACTAGTCCGGGTTGTGACCATTGGCTGTGTTATGAAGGGCCCGCGGTATGAGAATACAGCTTCACCCTTGCTGCCTTGCCAATGAACCCATCCGTGGCGTCCAAAATCCGGGTGAGTGTTACAGGAGATCATCAATGGGAACGTAATCGAGACCAAAAGCATCTGACACACCTTTGTAGGTGACCTTGCCGTTGATGACATTGGCGCCCAACCTGATCTCTTCGTTTTCCGTCATAGCCCTTTTCCAGCCTTTGTTGGCGATCTCTACAGCGTAGGGCAGGGTGGCGTTGGTCAGCGCCATGGTGGAGGTTTTGGGCACGGCGCCCGGCATATTGGCTACGCAATAATGGACCACATCGTCAACAATATAGATCGGGTCGCCATGGGTGGTGGCTTTGGAAGTCTCAAAACAGCCGCCCTGGTCGATGGCCACATCCACCAACACAGCCCCTTTTTTCATGGTTCTCAGCATGTCCCGGGTCACCAGCTTGGGTGCTTTGGCGCCGGCAACGAGAACGGCCCCCACCACCACATCGGCCTCTTTGACCAGTTCGCGGGTGGTGGCCGGGCCGGACATGAGCATAAAACAGTTGGCGGGCATGACATCGCTTAAGTAGCGTAGACGCTCCAAATTCATGTCCAGGATGTAGACCTTGGCGCCCAGGCCGCAAGCCATTTTAGCGGCATGGGTGCCAACCACACCGCCGCCAATCACCACCACTGTCGCCGGATCGACTCCGGGCACGCCGCCCAGCAGCACACCGTGGCCGCCCTGGGCCATCTCCAGATATTTTGCGCCTTGCTGAATGGCCATGCGGCCGGCCACCTCACTCATGGGGGTGAGCAGGGGCAGCGACCCGTCCTTTTTCTGGATGGTTTCGTAGGCAATGCAAATGGCATTGCTTTTGATCAATGCGTTGGTTTGCTGTTCGTCAGCGGCAAGGTGGAGGTAGGTAAAGACAATCTGATCTTCACGGATCAAGTCATACTCCGCCGGGAGAGGTTCTTTGACATGCATCACCATATCGGCGCGGTCAAAAATTTCCATAGGCGTAGCGATCATCTCTGCGCCGGTGTTGGCATAGGCGTCGTTGGAGAAACCGCTACCAATTCCGGCGTTTTTTTCAACCATTACCCCGTGCCCGTTGGTAATCATTGTTTCTACGCCGGCGGGTGTCATGCACACCCGGTTTTCCTCTGTCTTGATCTCTTTAAGAATTCCAACCCGCATTTGCGTCTCCTTATTACATAAGACGATCCAATGGTTGCTACATCCGCTTTTGCTCACCATTTTGACCTCTACGCAAACATCAGGCCATCAGGCTTTTTGTAACGGTGATCGAAACAAAGATCAAGGGATATTTGGGATGTGCCCTTACATTTCTGTTGCTTCGATGATAAGAACAGGTTGTTCGCTCGTTCTCAAGTTTGGGAATGCAATAGATATGCGGCTATGGGTTCAAAAGAATCAAGAGGATATCTGATCCCATTTGCAGTATTGATGAGATTAATGTGGTGTTTAATGAAGGAGAAGTCAGAAAGTACATTATTTCAAAAAGGTGAGAATAGAGATGAGTACGGTTCAAGATTTGCTGGATACCATAGATCGATATTCAAAAACGTATAGAAGATATGATGTGCCACAGCTAAAAATCAGCAAGCTCTACGATCTGTTTCCAGAAAAAGGAGAAGCTAATTCTGAAGTTGAATTGTCGTGGCCTGACAAAGTCCCTTATGAAGGTGATGCAGGGGTATATGTGTTTCTGGATAAAGGGCTTAAATTATTATATATTGGTAAAGCTTCTATGAATAATTCGTTGGGTGATAGGCTGGGTGCATATTATAAATATGATGGTGCGAAACGGTGCCAATTAAAGCATCCCTGGAAGGTTGAACCACGATATATTATAACAATTGCGGTCCCAGCTAAAATGCGGTTTGAAGCCCCAGCCCTGGAGGAGTTTTTAGTGACTAATCTTGAGCCAACAGAGAACAAAGTCGGCAGATAATGCTTCATAGATGATTTTTCGTTTTGCCAGACAGGAGGAAAATATGGCGAACAGAGCATCAATCACAGATACTCCAATTCTATCAAATTCGGAAAACCTGCTTGGAATTGAGAATTACGCCCAGGCCCTTGGAGATTTTATTCTCGAAAGCGCGACGCCATTGACAGTTGGAATTCAAGGTCAATGGGGTACGGGAAAAACCAGTATGATGAACTTGATCCAGGAGATGTATGTTGCAAAAGATGTTGCCATCTCTTGGGTAAACACCTGGGAATATTCTCTTTTCAAGGAAGCCAATGAAACAACACCTAAGGTTTTGCGTGGCATGCTGGAAACCCTGAAAGAAGCCTGTGGTGATCAATGGTCTTTGTCCGATGATCTCAGCCAACGGATCAAAAAGGTTTCATCATTTCTTGGAAATTTGGCAAACCAGGCGGTGGCGGGGAAAACAGGGCTTGATGTCAAAGCCGCCGTTGGGAGCAATAAATCTTCAACCTATACCGAGGTGGCCCAAATAAAAATGGAAATCAATTCAATCATTCATGAATTGATTGAGGATTCGAAAAACAAATATAAAAAGGTGGTCTTTTTTTTGGATGATTTAGACAGAATTGACCCAACGGTAGCCGTTGAAATTCTTGAGGCGCTAAAAAACATTTTTGATATTAAAAATTGTGTTTTTGTGTTGGCGATTGATTACAATGTTGTAATAAAGGGCTTGGAAAAGAAATTTGGAAAAAAGACCGACCAAAATGAACGGGAATTTCGTTCTTTCTTTGACAAAATCATTCAAGTCCCTTTTTCAATGCCGATTGGGGCATACTGTATTGACAATCTTTTAAAAAGGAAGTTTTCGGAGTTGGAGTTGGAAATTGATGCCGAATTGGAAGAAAGCTTTCTTAGCCTGGTAAGCCTAACGGTCGGTTATATTCCCAGAAGCATTAAACGCTATATTAACACCTATTCTCTTTTAACAAGAATTAAAAAACAATCACAAGATGAAGAAAACCCATTTCTCAATTTCTGTCTTTTTGCTTTAATCGGATGCCAGATTTCCTACCCGGAAATATTCCGGTTGATTAACAAATCGCCTGATTTTCAGAAGTGGGATGAACGATTTGCTAAAAAACATGGAGTTGATGATTTAAGTACTATTGATAGCGACTATAAACTGACTGATGAAACATGGGAGAAATTTCTTTATCTTTATTGCCAAGAAGACGTTTATCTTAAATCCAGAGTGTATAATATTTTAGATTTTTTTAATCTCCTGAGGGACACAGCAGGCGATGATTTGATGGACGCAATGAACGGCGCCCTTAATTTCGCCTCGATAACCCGTGTAGATGATAACATTGAAAGTAAAGAGATCGAGCATGTTTTACAATCCGTCACAGAACGAATAAAGTTTTTTGGTGAATCGGCAAAAAAAAGACTGGCAAGAGTTGTAAAGAGATCGAGCATGTCCGACAACCTGTCACAGGACGAATAAAGTTTTTTGGTGAGTGCCTTCGCCGGAGGTGGTGTGGCCGAAGGCCCACCGCCTCCGAAACGTTTGATGGATTGTTTTTCACGGGAACCATGTCTATTTTACAATCTCGATTAGTTCCACTTCAAAGATCAATGTTTCACCCGGGCCGATGGCCGGGCCGGCGCCCTGAACGCCGTAAGCCAGATCCGAGGGAATAAAAAGCCTGGATTTACCGCCCTCTTTCATCAGTTGCAGTCCCTCCGTCCATCCTTTGATCACTTGACCAACGCCAAAAATGGCCGGTTCGCCCCGTTTGTAACTGCTGTCGAACTCCTGTCCGTTGAGCAGCGTACCTTTGTAATGCACCTTTACCTTGTCATCAGCCGTCGGCGTTGCGCCGGTACCGGCCCTCAGTTCTTTATACTGTAGCCCGCTGGCTGTGGTTTCAACTCCCTCTTTTTTGGCGTTCTCCCTCAAAAATGCGGCCCCTTCCTCTTTTTTTTGTGCGGCCACCTTTTTCAGACTGATTTGTTGTAACTCCATCATGGCTGCCTGGGCTTCTTCCATGGTCATTTTCGGCTCTTTGCCTTCAAGGGCGTCCTGCAGCCCCTGTAAGATCAGGGCGGGATCCACGGCATAACCCCGTGTTTTAAAATCACTGCCCATCTTCAAGCCCAGGCCGTAACTAAAACGATCTTCCAGGGTAACCGGTTTGTTGTCTCCCGCAATGGCCGTTGCTGCGATACCTGTTGCCAGAAGGACGATGATCTTCATCAATATTGCCAAACGCATTGGGTTTCCTTTCTAAAAAGCTTATAATTATGGCACTGTAAAAATGCTCGTTTTATATTTTTAAGCGTTTAAAGATCGATTCCGGGATACTGCAAATAATGATTTTGATTATCCGCCAGAACCAGGGGGTGTAAATAAAATTTGGTTTGCGATCCATGGCTTTACGGATGTCACGAGCGATTTGTTCCGGGACGGCCACAAGGAATGAGTCGGGATTGATAACGCCTTTCGTCATCTTGGTGTCAACGAAACCGGGCTTTATGGTGAGTACATGTACGCCCTTTCCGAAAAGCCGGTTGCGTAAACCGGCGGTGTAAGCAGTCAGGCCGGCCTTGGAGGCGCCGTAAATATAGTTGGTGGCACGGCCCCTGTCACCGGCAACAGAGGAAATAACAGCAATGGCGCCGCTTCCCCTCTCGGCAAAGTCAGATGCTACCAATTCCAGCATGCAAACAGCGGAGGTAAGATTGACATCGATAGTGTTCCTGGCCTTACTGTAATCGGACTGACATTCCGCTTGATTGGCCATGTATCCATAGCACAGTATAACTCGGGTGGGTTCACCGGCCTCTGTATTGCACATCTGTCGCCAGAACTCCTGGTGACGATCGAAGCTCAGCGCATCGAAAACAACGCTGCCGACCTGAACGGAATGTCTGATTTTCAGATCTTTTGCCATGGTCTCCAATTGTTCCCTGTCCCGGGCCGCCAGCACAATATTGTCCCCGCATGAAGCGAACTCTTGGGCCAGAGCGCGGGCGATGTCTGATGTGGCGCCTAAAATTACAGTGGTTTCATTCATATAACCTCCATAAGCCCCAATCGTCTGGCCTGGTCTGATACGATTTGCTGTTGAGGATCGACCTCGGACTTGATGCCCTTGAATTGAGGCAACTGCGGGTACATGGCTGAAAAGTTTTTTTTGCTTGTAAGCGTATCCTTGGCCAGATAAAGACGACCCCCATTATAAATTAGAATTTTGTCCAAATCGGCTGCCAATTGCCGCAGACGATCCCCCGTGTTTGGCAGATCCAGCGCAAGGGTGTAGCCTTGATCCAGGAACGATAGAATACCCTCGCGGCCGGCGCCACAGGATTTAAAGATGGCCAAAAATGAGGCAAAACCGGCTGCTGTGATTCGCTCCAAAATCTGTTGGTAGCCAATTTCGGCCGTGTCTCGAGGCAGAAAGGCCTGGTATTGGATAAACCCATTTTTGCCGTAAATTCGATTCCAGTTTGATACGTTATCCAAAGGATAGAAGAAAGAATCATAGTCGATCAGCTCGGTTCTATCATTATTTTTGGCATAATAGAGCCGGTTAAAGGCTTTTACAGTGAGCGGATTTAATACCCAGCTTGGGAAATCGAAGAAAAGCGTCTTGTGGCGTTTTCGCGCAATTCTAAAGGGATTTTGGCGGTAGCGAACCGGCACAATGTCTTCAGCAGCATCGTTGCCAAACATGCATATACTCCGGCCCATACGGGCGCCTCTGCTCACACAATCAATCCAGGCGACAGCGTGGCGGAACCTGCCGGCATTTTCCGCAAAAATGGAAAAAGTTTCGTTCAAATCCCTTGCGCGTTTGTAAGTAACCTCAACCCACGCGCTTTTCACAGATTTTAACTGGATTGTGGCTTGCAGGATAATCCCGGTGAGACCCATACCACCAATGGTTGCTCGGAATAGGGGCTGGTTTTGTGTGCGCGAGCAGGTTTGTATCTGTCCACCAGGCAGCAACAAATCAAAGGACCGAACGAAGGCACCCCAAGAGCCATCCATGTGATGATTTTTGCCGTGTACGTCAGCGGCGATTGCGCCCCCCACACTCACAAACTTAGTGCCGGGGGTGGTGGGCAGAAACCAACCGCGAGGCAAGAATACGGCAATAATTTCAGCGAGAGAAACACCTGCTTCGCAAGTGAGCATGCCGCTCTGATCGTCGAAATCCAGAAAATGGTTGCGCTGGCTTTGATGCAGGACACTGCCGCCGGCGTTGACTGCCGCGTCTCCGTAAGAGCGCCCGAACCCACGGGCGATGTATGTTTCATTAGAGGCGCTGATCCAACGTTGTAAATTCGCCCTGCTGTTCAGGTAATAGGCAGTACACTGACGCTTCTCATAGTTTCCCCAGCCACAGAGGTATTCCACTACCGACACAAAACACTCCTTCAAATAGAAACAATTGCTATTACGAGAATTACCAGTATGCAGGAAAGGCTAACGGGATCCCTCACGGCATCGATCAATGGGTCGTGGTGAAGCAGTCCACGGTGCGCCTTTATCCAGAAACGCAAAAGCCAGTACAATACCACCGGGCAAACCAGCCACAGGACGTTCGGGTGTGAATACATCTGCGTCACTTTCTCGCTGCCAATGTAAAGAGCCAGCATCAGCACGGAGCTGTAGGCTGACGCGATGCCCATCTGCTGGATCATGGGGAGATCTTTTTGTGTGTACCCGCGCCTCGAATTCAACCCGTCCCCCTCGGGTGGGTTCTTGTATAATTCGATACCCCGCTTGGCAAAAGCGATTGATGTGAACATAAAGGCGCTTACGCCCAAGAGCCAATTTGATACCGGTACACCAGCAGCCCAGCCGCCGGCGATGATGCGCAAAGTATAGAACGATGCCAGCATAAAAACATCCACCAAGACCTTTCGCTTTAACCGGAAAGAATAGATCGTGGTTAATATTATGTATCCGGATAGCCCGGCCCGGAAAAGCGGCGGCAAATACAAAGCGGCAAGCGCTGCCACAAAAAACAGCACTGCAATCATTATGGGGCCGTATTTGACGGGCAATGAACCGGAGGCAAAAGGCCGATTGCGTTTTTCGGAATGCATTCGGTCTGCCTCGATATCTACCAAATCGTTAATGATGTAAGTGGCAGAAGCTGCTGCGCTGAAGGCAATGAAGCCCAGACCAGCATGCAGTAACGATGCAACGTCAAAAGAGTGTGCCAAGAGCAGTGGCAGAAACAACAAGCAATTCTTGATGTAGTGATGAGGTCGGAGAGTCGCTATGGCGGATTTCGCCAAGTTGCGTTGTTGGTCAAAGATAACCACCTCCTTTCCGAATTTCCAGATGCGCCCTTTCATGTTATCACTCGGCCCAGCGGCATGGATTTGTGCAGCCCCACCTCATAATAATTAAGGTATCATTTTTGCCGTTTTGCTATCGGTTTATCCCCAATAGATCTTTTTAGGATATCATTGATCGGTTACTTATGCAATTGGCCGATTGGCAACGAACAGCAAGATCATAATGCGGCCCAATGAATTAAAAAGCCTTTGACAACCGATTTGGGCCGGTGGTATAGATGCGAGCGAGAGATTTTGAGGTGATCCCCATATATTTTTTATTGTTGCGGGCAAGCCAACCTTTTTTTACGGCATGCCCGGTTGAAACAGGCATCGGCTTTTTCCGGATGGATACGCCTGATATGGGCTTTAAAGTTTTTACTATCTATTTTGACAGGTAAATTTTGAAGGGGATGTGCCTATGATAAATATCGACGGGTCGCTTTTGATTCAAATCATCAACTTTCTGTTGCTGATCTGGATCCTGAATACGGTGCTTTACAAACCGATTCGGAGCATTTTACAAAAGCGCAAGGAAACGGTTGACGGGCTCTCCAGCGGCATCAAAAGATTTGAGGATGATACCGCGAAACATGACACCGCCTACCATACCGGCATCCGGGACGCCCGGGCAGAGGGGATGAAGGAGAAAGAGGCAATTGTCGAGACGGCCCGGGAGGAAGAGCGGGCCATCATTGACAAAATCAACGCCAAAGCCCAGGCGGAATTGGCCCAGGTGAAAGAAAAAATTGCGAATGAGGCCAACACGGTCCGGCAAGACCTTGAGAAAGAGGTGGAGGGTTTTGCCGATGCCATCGGTCAAAAGATTTTGGGCAGGGAGGTGTCCTAATGAGTTCACACTTTGCCCTAAAACGGGTTGGCCTGATCATCGTACCCTTCTTTTTATTGATTGCCGCATTCGCTTTTATGTTAAATGGTCCAATGTTGGCCGCTTCAACAGAAGACTCCCACGTCCCGGCGGGCGCCCACGCAACAACGGATACGGCTCACGGCGAGGCGGAAGGCCATGGTGAAACAGGCGATCACGGGGCCGGCTGGGTGGCAACAGACACCTATCGGGTAATGAACTTTGCGGTTTTGTTCATCGCCCTTTTTTTGTTGTTGCGAAAACTGGCGGCCAATTTCCTTTCGGGCCGGGTGGATGGTATTAAAACGGAACTGAGCGAACTGGAGGCGAAAAAGGTGGCCGCCGAAAAAGAGCTTTCCGTTTACCAGGACAAACTGGCTAAATTGGACGATGAAGCCAGGGAGATTATGGCTGAGTATATCCGTCAGGGGGAGGAAGCCAAAACCCGGATTTTACAAGAGGCGGAAGCATCGGCGGACAAGCTGGAACTACAAGCCAAACGCAACATTGAATCAGAGTTCAACCAGGCCAAAGAGACGCTGCATGCGGACATTATGGAGAAGGCGCTGGCCAAAGCCGAGACATTGATCAAATCAAAAATTGGCGCGGATGATCAAACCCGGCTGGTGGATGAATATCTGGAAAAGGTGGTGGAATCGTGAAGAATTTAGCTATCGCGCGGCGGTATGCCAAGGCGCTGCTCATGATCGGCAAAGAGGACGGCCGGGCGGAAAGTTATAAAGATGAGTTGGACGGAGTGACCCGCCTGATCCAATCCAACCGGGAATTGGAACAGGCCATTACCAATCCCCTCCATGACGCAACTGCACGCAAAAAAGTGTTGAACGCCGTGGTGGAGAAATTGGAGCTTTCCCGGGTGATGAAATCATTTATTACCTTGCTTTTTGATAAAGGCCGCATCGGATTCTTAGACGGAATCAACGCTTTCTATCAGGAGTTGGCTGATGAACTCAAAGGAGTCGCCCGAGCCACTATTGTTTCGGCCACGGAGCTTTCCGAGGAGGCTGTTGAAAAAATTCGTCAGGGGCTTTCCAGAAGAACCGGTAAAGAGGTGATCCTCGATGTGAAACAGGATCCCGGCCTGATTGGTGGGATTGTGACCCGCATCGGCGATCTGGTGTTGGACGGTAGCGTTAAAACCCAGCTTCTGAATATGCGTGACTCTTTAAAAAAGGGTGAGCGCGCGTAAGGCGGCTGGTAAAACGACAGTTTATATAGATATTTTTTAATATTGAAAAACTTTAACGGGGTGAGGGTGCCGAATGGAACTTAGAGCCGAAGAAATCAGTCAAATTATCAAGGATCAAATTACCGATTACGACAAAAAAGTCGAGCTTTCCGAAACCGGAATCGTCCTGTCGGTAGGTGACGGGATTGCCCGCATTTACGGCCTGGAAAAAGCCATGGCGCTGGAATTGGTGGAATTTCCCGGCCAGATTCTGGGGCTGGTCCTGAACCTGGAAGAAGATAATGTCGGTGTCGCCATTATGGGCGAGGACACGCACATCAAAGAGGGTGACATCGTCAAACGGACCGGTCGCATCGCCGAGGTTCCTGTTGGTGATGCGGTTTTGGGCCGTGTGGTTTCACCGGTGGGTGAACCCCTTGACGGCAAAGGCCTCATTGAGGGTGCTGAAACGGCTCGTGTGGAGATGGTGGCGCCGGGTGTTATCGCCAGAAAAAGTGTGCATGAGCCCTGTTACACCGGCCTCAAGTCTGTCGACGCCATGACACCGGTGGGTAAAGGACAGCGTGAACTGATTATTGGTGACCGTCAGATCGGTAAAACCGCTGTGGCGGTGGACGCCATCCTGGCCCAAAAAGAGACCGATGTGTACTGCATCTATGTGGCCTGCGGGCAGAAAAAATCAACGGTGGCCCAGGTCCATGCGATCTTGGAAAAAGAGGGCGCGATGGAATATACCACCATCGTTTCGGCCTCCGCTTCGGAACCGGCCACATTGCAGTATATTGCACCGTACGCCGGTTGCGCCATGGGCGAATATTTCCGTGATCGCGGCAAACACGCCTTGATCATCTACGACGATTTGTCCAAGCAGGCGGCCGCCTACCGTCAGGTGTCACTGCTGCTTCGCCGTCCGCCGGGACGTGAGGCGTTCCCAGGCGACATTTTTTACAATCACTCCCGTTTGCTGGAACGTTCCGCTAAACTGAGTGACGAGCTGGGCGCCGGTTCATTGACCGCCCTGCCGATTATTGAGACCCAGGCCGGTGACGTTTCGGCCTACATTCCCACCAACGTGATTTCCATTACTGATGGCCAGATCTACCTGGAGCCGGGGCTCTTTTTTGCGGGTGTCCGTCCCTCCATCAACGTTGGCCTGTCGGTCTCCCGGGTAGGGGGCGCCGCCCAGACCAAGGCGATGAAACAGGTGGCGGGAACCTTGCGGCTGGACTTGGCCCAGTACCGTGAGCTGGAAGCGTTTGCCGCTTTTGGCAGCGACCTTGATAAAGCCACCCAGCAACAGTTGACCCGTGGGGCGCGTTTGGTGGAAATCCTCAAACAACCCCAGTATCAGCCGCTTTCAATGGCCAAACAAGTGACAATCCTATACGCCGGAACTCGCGGTTTCTTGGATGAGCTGCCGCTGGATGTATTGGCCAAATACGAAGCCGGACTCTACCCGTTCATCGAAGATCGCTATCCTCAAATTTTCTCCCGCCTGGAAGAAAAAGAGGCCATTGATGATGATTTGGACAGGCTGATGACAGAGGCCATTACAGCCTATGGTGATGAATTCAAAGACACCATTAAATAGGTAAGCGCCGTATATAATATTCACTGATGGAGAGTATAATGGATTCAAACAAACTTGTTACAGCGTTAACAGCATATTATTTTTCGAATGTGTCAATAGATTAAGAGGTTATTGCTTCCGCAGAGTTCATCGTTCCTTGGCAACCTCTCGTTAATGAGATCGGCCGCATCGGGCGGCCCGAATTTCGATGCATGCAATCATTATGAACAGACAAAAGAGGCGTAACGCATATGCCCACTTTGAAAGATGTCGAAAACAAGATCAAGGCGGTCAAAAAGACCAAACAGATCACCAAGGCGATGAACATGGTGGCGGCGTCACGGCTTAGGGGCGCCCAGACCAGCATGGAAGCGTTTCGGCCCTATGCGTCCAAGTTTTCCGAAGTTTTGGGAAGTTTGGCGGAAAAATCGGGCGAAGAGAGTAGTCCGCTTTTGGCGCCGCGTGAGGAGGTGGCCAATGTTCATATTGTGCTTTGCACCTCGGACCGTGGCTTGTGTGGCGGTTTTAACACCAACCTGATTGAAAAGGCTGAGCTGTTTGCCGCTGCTAAAGCATCCGAAGGGGCCGAGGTGACCTACTCCTATTTTGGTAAAAAAGGCCGCGACTGGGGCCGTAATCAGGGTAATGCCAAGGTTGATGAATATATTGGGGTTGTGGGGGCTTCCTTTGGTTTTAGTGTGGCCGGTAATGCCGGCCGAAAGTTGGTGGACGGCTTTTTAAAAGGCCGTTACGACGAAGTCTACATGGTTTACTCCGACTTTGCGGGGATGGCCAAACAGGTCCCCACGGTTCAGCAGATTTTGCCCATCCCGCCCATTGAAGAGGTGGAGGCAAACGGTGAGGCGGCGCCCGGCGACTATCTATCCGAGCATATCTGTGAACCTTCGGCCAATAAACTGCTTGATGATCTGTTGCCGCGTAACATCTATGTGCAGGTGTTTAAAGCGCTGTTGGAAACATCCACGAGTGAACATGCCGCCCGGATGCTGGCCATGGATAACGCCACCAAGGCTTGTAACGATATGATTGAGGAGCTGACATTGATGTATAATAAGGCGCGGCAGGCCTCTATTACGGCGGACCTGATGGATATCGTCGGTGGAGCCGAAGCGCTGAAGGGTTAAGTTGGAGCAACGGACAATCCCGTCGGAACTCAATGAATAATCTTGGGATTTATAGATATAATCATTTTACCACTTTTTATGAACGTGGGAGGAATTGATGAGTGAGAATATCGGTAAGATCACACAGGTAATGGGACCTGTGGTCGATGTGGCGTTCACTGAAGGGAATTTGCCGGCGATTTTGTCGGCGCTGTTTATCACCAACCCGGCCATCAACGACGAAGAGGATAACCTCGTGGTGGAAGTGGCCCAGCATTTGGGCGATAACGTGGTGCGGACCATAGCCATGGACGTTACCGATGGTCTGGTACGGGGCATGCCGGTCAAGGATACCGGCAATCCGATCATGGTTCCGGTGGGTGAAGCGGCTTTGGGACGCGTCATTAACGTAGTGGGACGTCCGGTGGATGGTCTCGGTGAGATCAGCCAGGAAAAGATGATGCCCATTCACCGTGAGGCGCCCAAATTTACCGAACAGGATACATCGGTCCAGGTTCTTGAAACGGGTGTCAAGGTGATCGACCTTCTGGTGCCTTTCCCCCGGGGCGGGAAAATGGGCATGTTCGGCGGTGCAGGTGTTGGAAAAACCGTTATCATGATGGAGATGGTCCATAATATCGCCATGCAGCATGGTGGTATCTCCGTGTTTGCCGGTGTGGGAGAACGGACCCGTGAAGGCAACGATCTCTACCACGAGATGAAGGAGGGTGGCGTTTTACCCAAAGCATCGCTGGTGTATGGACAGATGACCGAGCCTCCCGGCGCGCGCGCCCGGGTGGCCTTGTCGGCCCTGGCCGAAGCGGAATACTTCCGGGATGTGGAAGGTCAGGACGTGCTGATTTTTATTGATAATATTTTCAGGTTTACCCAGGCTGGTTCCGAAGTGTCGGCCCTTTTGGGTCGGATGCCGTCGGCGGTGGGGTATCAACCAACCCTGGCCGTCGACTTGGGCGAGCTGCAAGAGCGCATCACATCCACGGATAAAGGCTCCATTACCGCCGTTCAGTGCGTCTATGTACCCGCCGACGACTTGACCGACCCCGCGCCGGCAACCACCTTTGCCCACCTGGACGGCACCGTGGTGCTTTCACGTCAGATCTCCGAGCTGGGGATCTATCCTGCGGTGGATCCCCTGGATTCAACTTCCCGGATCCTTGATGCCGCTTATATTGGTGATGAGCATTATGACACGGCGCGTCAAGTCCAGCAAATGTTGCAAAAGTATAAAGAACTCCAGGACATTATCGCCATATTGGGAATTGAAGAACTCTCCGATGACGATAAATTGACCGTTTCCCGGGCGCGTAAAATACAGCGTTTTCTCTCCCAGCCGTTCCATGTGGCCGAGGTATTCACGGGCAAACCGGGTACGTATGTGAAGATCGAGGATACGGTCCGTGGTTTTAAAGAGATTTGCGATGGGAAACACGACGACATCCCCGAGCAGGCCTTCTATATGAAGGGTGGTATCGATGAAGTTGTTGAGATCTCTAAAGAACAGGAAAAAGCGGCGTAATCGAAACGGCTTGAGTCAGTAAAAAGCCACAACAAGCTGAAGAAAAGTCCCGCCTGCGCCAAGGCCGCCGTAGGCGATGGGCCCTTTCACGCAAAGGGGTAAGGATGGCTGAAAATATTCGACTCGAAGTGGTCACTCCTGAAAAAGAGGTGGTCAGCGAAGAGGTACAAACTGTAATCGCACCGGGAGTATTGGGGGAATTTGGCGTACTCGTGGGGCACACGCCGTTTCTGACGCCGATTCAAACCGGCGTCATCCGTTATATGGATGCCAACGGTGAAGAACACGCTGTTTTTGTCAGTGGCGGGTTTGCCGAAGCGTTACCGGACAAGGTGACGGTTTTGGCGGAATCGGCTGAGCGACGTAAGGATATTGACACCAACCGCGCCCAAACAGCATTGGAGCGGGCTGAAAAGCGGTTGGCGGAAAAAAATAAAGATGACGAGATCGACTTTGTCCGCGCCAAGGCGGCATTAAGACGCGCCCTGGTGAGAGTTAAGGTGGCGGGCAGCCGCACCTGATCAGTCGTCCTTGAAATAGGATGTAGCTACCAGAAATAACTTGGTGTTATTGGTGATGAGACCTTACCATAACTCCCCCTTTTACCCAATTTCGGCGTCAGACTCAAAATGGTATCCTCGACATATTCAATATATTCCTCCGGTTCCATTTTTCGCCTTCCTTGAACGTGAACAAAAATAGATATCCTGCAAAGATCTCAATTTCTGGGCTTTCTGTGTCTTAAGGAACTTTGCCGGATGTTGATTTGGTGGCGATGCAGGGAATCGAACCCCGGACACTACGGATATGAGCCGTATGCTCTAACCATCTGAGCTACATCGCCAAAATCGTGGGGGAGTGCTTTTATCAGCTTGTTCGGCCCCCGTCAAGACTGCTGACGCAAAACGAATCGGGCCGACTTAAAACGATTTACCCTTTCCTGACTTTTGAGCTAGGAGACCGGTTCCGATTTCATGACTTTAACTGAAAACTCCTTTAGGCTCTCATCCAGATCAAAAAAGACCACCATAAAGGGAATCGACGCGCCCGCATCAACAACGGGCGCCGTATCCGTGGCGGTAAGCTTTGCATCAATCGCCTTGGGGTCAAGGGCGATCAAATCAAGATCCGACAAAAACCGTCCGCCCACGACCATTTTCTCGGCGAGTATGGTGTTGGTTTCATCAAACAGGGTTCCTTTTATTTGCACTGCCTGCTGAGGCGTATCATCCCGGTTAGCCAGTTTACCTGAAATCACAAAAAGCCGTCTCCCCTTACTATTGCGAACAATACGGCTGTTAATATTAATAGCTGCGATCATCTTAAAGGGCTCTTTTTTCATCGAATCCAGCGATTGGCTGATATATGGCAAATTGAGACCCTTCAACCAGGGCATTGACACCCCTTTTTTATCCAGCAGAACCAGAGCACCGTACGCTACAGCGGGCAGCAGCAATAATAGGATCATCATGGGTAGACACCCCTTTTTGGCGGGCGCCGTTTCCATTTTAGGGCCAACGCCACGTTCTTTATCAGCCGTTGAGAGTGTTTTGGGCGGCGCTTCATCCGCATCGGCCAGATCGGGATCTTGTTCCGTCTCAAAGGCCAGCGGGGGCTCGGGCCGGGTCTTGGGCGTATCATCGGTTTCGGGAGGCGCCATGTGCGCCTCTGCACGGCCCGCTTTCCGGGAGACTGCATCTTCGCCAGTAATTTTGCTTTCAATGTTTGGTGGCGTCGCTGTCGGTACAGGAGTGGTTTCAACTGCTGCAGGCACAGCATCAGGGATGGTCGGCCCTTGAGCAGGTGGATAGACGGTGAAAATTGCCTTGCACTGGGAACATTGCACTTTTGATCCCGATGGCTTGAGGCGGGTCTCATCCAGCTTATAGTTCCGTAAACAGCTTTGACAGGTGACAATCATAGCAATCCTCGAATATTCGCCATATAAGTCAGAAAATTCTTTATAGACCGGTTTGCGCCAACTGTGCAACCAGTCTTTGCTGCTCTTTGGAAAGTGTTTTGGGGATATCCACCAGGATACGTACGTAAAGATCCCCCCAGCGGCCCTGATGCATGTACGGCAACCCGGCCCCCGCAATCCTCATCCGGGTCTGATGACGGGTGCCCGCCGGAACTTTTAACCGCCTGCTATTACCATCGGGCATCTCGATGGTAACCGATGTTCCTAAAAGCGCCTCGGAAAGCTTGACCGATTGGGTGGTCGTCAGATCATGACCTTCAATGGTAAAATGGGGATGCGGAACCACTTTGGATTTGACGAGCAAATCACCGGCCGGTCCGTCATAGGGGCTTTGTCCCCCTTTACCCTTCACACGCAATTTTTTCCCCGTAATGAATCCTTTAGGAATCTTTACCGACAGATGGACCGTTCTCCCCTCGTGGGTATAGTGGATCGATTTATCCACCCCATTGATGACATCCACCAAAGAAAGCGCCACTTCATAGACCAGGTCCTGTCCCTTGACGGACGCCTGGCGGCCAAACCCGCTTCCGCCGAAATTAAACCGGGCGCTCCGTCCGCCGCCGCCAAAACCGCCACTGAAGCCAAATTCCCGTAAAATTTCGTTGATATCGAAATTGCGGAAAATATCCTCCTCGCTGTAGCGCTGTTGGAAATCGGCCGAACCATAGGTGTCGTATTGCTTGCGCTTTTCCGGATCACTTAATACGGCATAGGCTTCGCTGATTTTCTTGAACTTGTCTTCAGCCGCCTTGTCGCCTTTGGTGTGATCAGGATGGTACTTCATGGCCTTTTTGCGGTAGGCTTTTTTGATTTCCGCCGCGCCGGCCTTTTTATCCACCCCTAAAATTTTATAGTATTCCGTGGCTCCCATTCGGGTGACCAACTCCTTTTTCCTGTTTGTGGAAGAGAGGTATTATTTGTTTTATTTTAACAGGTTAAGTATAACTCAGGAGACACCACTGTCAATATTCAAAGAGAGCTTCTTTTCTGTTCGCAAGCGGTCGTGATGCATCTTGATGGCGACCATCAGCACCGATATGGCCGCAGGTGTCATCCCGTCAATACGGGAAGCTTGACCCAAGGAGGTTGGAGAAATATCCGTCAATTTTTGTCTCAACTCATTGGAAAGCCCTTGCAAGGACAAGTAGTCCATATCTTTTGGAATCAGAAAATGTTCCAAGGCTTTAAACTTTTCAACCTCCCTGTTTTGGCGCTGGAAATAACCTTCATATTTTAACTCGATTTCCACTTGGCGGATCACCTCAGCCGACGGCGGCACCGGCGCCGGCGCCAATGTAGCCACCGCATCGTAATCGAGCTGCGACCGTTTGAGCAGCCGGTCCAAAGGGACCCCGGTTTCAAGGCGTGGTGTCTTTTTCGCCTCCAGGTAAGCATTGACTTCGGGTGTCGGCTTGATGACGGTTTTACGAACGCGGGTAAGTTCTCTTTCAATGGCAGCCTGGTAATCTTCCATGGCGGCAATCTTTTCTTTGGGAACCAAGCCCATCTCGAAACCGATACGCATCAGGCGCAAATCGGCATTATCCTCCCGCAAAAAAAGACGGTATTCGGCCCGGGAGGTAAACATCCGGTAAGGCTCCTTGGTGCCCCGGGTCACCAGATCGTCCACCATCACTCCCATATAAGCCTGGGAGCGATCCGGAACAAAGGCGGGCCGGTTTTGCAGTTTGCAGGCAGCGTTGATCCCCGCCCACAGCCCCTGGGCCGCCGCCTCTTCATAGCCGGAGGTGCCGTTAACCTGACCGGCCAGGTAGAGTCCTGCCACGGCTTTGGTCTCCAGGGTCGGTTTTAGCTGGGCCGGATTGATGTAGTCATATTCCACGGCATAAGCGGGCCGCATGATTTCTGCCACCTCCAGTCCTTTGACCGACCGCACCACCTGCATCTGAATATCCAGCGGCAAACTGTTACCCAAACCACCGGCATAAATTTCCCTGGAATCCACCCCTTCAAATTCCAGGATGACCTGGTGGCTGTCGTGGTGCCCAAAGCGCACCATCTTATCTTCAAACGACGGGCAGTAACGGGCCGACACGCCGGAAATGGCGCCGCCGTAAAGGGCCGACTTTTTTAAGTTTTCCCGAACAATGCCGTGAGTGATTTGATTGGTGCGGCCGATATAACTAGGCCACTGCAACGGATGAATCCGGCCTGAAGAAAAGGAAAACGGCCTGGGTTCGGCATCCCCTTTCCGGGGCTCAAACTGATCAAAATCGATGGAATCGCGGTGCAGCCGAGGCGGCGTACCGGTTTTCATCCGCCCCATCTGAAACCCTTGTTTTAAAAGGCTGCGGGCCAAACCATAAGCGGCAAACTCTCCCGCCCGTCCCGCTTCAATGGAGCGCAGACCGACATGGACCCGACCACTTAAAAAGGTGCCCGCGGCCAAAATGACCACCGGAGCCACATAACCAAAACCGGTATGATCGATCACCCCGGTCACGCGTCCATTTTCCACCACCAGCTCTTCCACCAGCGCCTGCTTGAGATGCAGCCGGGGGGCCTCCTCCAGCACTTTCTTCATTGCCCCGTGGTAGCGCTGTTTGTCGTTCTGGGTGCGGGTGGAGTGAACCGCAGGCCCTTTTTTGGTATTGAGGGTTTTATAGGAGATGGCCGTCTGATCAGTGATTCGCGCCATTTCACCACCCAGAGCGTCAATCTCTTTTACCAACTGCCCCTTGGCCATCCCGCCGATGGAGGGGCTGCACGGCATAGCGGCAACCTTGTCCAGATCAATGGAAAAGAGCAACACTTCATGACCCATACGCGCACACGCCAAGGCCGCTTCGCATCCGGCGTGACCGGCGCCCACAACAATGATGTCGTAGGTGGTTGTACTCATGCGGGAAAGGTAACGCAGATGAACCGAAAAAGCCAGTTTTGGAAAACCGGCCGTCAATATCGGGTTTGTTTTAGTTGATTTTTAATGGCAAACCCGGATTTGATCACCAACGCTTCTATCCGGTCGATATAGGCCTCCACCGGCAATTTGTCCGGTACCGGCGCCAACGCTTCAATGGGAAATGGTGCGGTCTCACCTTTGGGGATAGTGGCGTATACTTTCTTTCCTTTGGGATAGGAATCGATAATACCCTGAAAGGGCCGGCGGCCTTTTTCAATAACGACAAAATCGAGGCCGTGCTTTTTCGCCCGGATGGCGCTGGCAATACCGCCCGGTCCCGCACCGACAATCCCGATATCGTATATTTTCATGGTGTTCATTCATTTAAATATAGACTACAATCGTTGGCTATCAATATGTATGGCTAAGAATCAGGGGGGTCAAGAAAAAAGTGAGCGTCACCAAACGGGAACGATACTATAGCCTAAGCGCCGATCTGCGCAAACGGTTCGGCTGCCGGGTGCAAAAGATCACCGTGGACGCAGGGCTCACCTGCCCCAACCGTGACGGCGCCGTGGGGGCGGGCGGTTGCATCTACTGCAATGCCGCCGGTTCCGGTTCCAGTGCTTTTGCCAAGGGGATGTCGATCAAAGAGCAGATTGAGATCGGTAAAAAGGCCATGATCCGGCGCTACAAAGCCAAAAAGTTTTTAGTCTATTTTCAATCCTACTCCAACACTTACGCGCCCGCCGACCATTTGGCCCACATCTACCATGAGGCCCTGGCCATTGACGGCGTGGTGGGACTCTGTATCGGCACCCGGCCCGATTGTGTTTCCGAACCGGTTTTGGATCTATTGGCCGATCTTTCCCGAGAGTATCTGGTTTGGCTGGAATATGGTCTCCAAAGCGCCCATGATCAAACCCTTGCCGTCATCAACCGCGGCCACGATTGCGCCACGTTTAAAAGGGCGGTGCAAGAATCCCAAAAGCGCTCAATTAGGACCTGCGCCCACATAATTTTGGGCCTGCCCGGTGAAAACAGGGCCATGATCGGCCAAACCGCTGAATTTTTGGCAAATCTCGATATCGACGGTATCAAGTTGCATCTGCTTTACGTTGTCAGAGGCACGCCCCTGGAACATCTCTATAACCAGGGCCAACACCGCTGCCTGACCCGAAAAGAATATGTGGATTGGACCTGTGATGTGCTGGAGCGGCTGCCGAAAACAGCGGTGATCCACCGCCTCACCGGCGACCCGCACCCCGATGAACTGGCGGCGCCTAAATGGTCTTTGGACAAACGGGGCACCCTCGCCGCCATCGAGCAGCGGCTGGAGGAGCGCGATACCCGGCAGGGGGGATTGGCAGAATGATTCCACTTTCAACGATCCCGGATATTACGCGTTTACAACGCCATCAGGAAGACCGATAGCGTTGTGCAATAGGATAACGCCGGCCATACCCAAAGGCTTTGGAGGTGACCCGCAATCCCGGCGCCGCCTGATGACGTTTGTATTCGTTACGGTCCACCCGCCGAATCACATCTTCGATGAGTTGCCGCTCAATTCCCATCTCAACAATATCGGCGACCTCCTTGTGATCTTCCACGTAGGCTTTTAAAATAGTGTCCAGCACATCATAGGAGGGCAGGTCGTCCTGATCCGTCTGATCCGGCGCGAGCTCCGCCGAAGGGGGTTTGGCGATAATCCGCGGCGGGATATATCCATACTGCTCCTTGACCTTGTGACACAGTTCATACACAAGGGTTTTAGGCACATCTGAAATCACGGCCAGCCCGCCGTTCATATCGCCGTAAAGCGTGCAGTAACCAACGGCCAGCTCCGATTTATTCCCCGTGGAAAGCACCAGGCTGCCTTTTTTGTTGGAGTGGGCCATTAAAATGGTGCCGCGAATCCGCGCCTGGATATTCTGTTCAGTGACGCCGGGTGTACCTGGCACAAAGTCGGGAGACACTTTGTGAGTAAACGCCTCAAAGATCGGGTCAATGGGAATAATTTCCAAATCCGCCTTCAGGTTGTTCGCCAACGCCCGGGTATCTTCGTAATTTTCCTGTGACGTATAGCCCGACGGCATAAAGATCAGTGACACATTTTCCGCGCCTGTGGCCATCACCGCGATGCAGGCGGTCAGGGCCGAGTCGATGCCGCCGCTGAGTCCGATCACCACCTTTTGAAAACCACACTTATACAGATAATCCCTGGTTCCGGTCACCAGTGCCTTGATGACCGACTCGGTATCCGTGGGGGCGATGGACCGCATCGTTCCCACCGCCCGGGTGCCGGCGGCAACATCCACCACAACCAAATCTTCCTCAAAATCCTTTGCCTGGGCGATCAACCGGCCCTGGGCGTCAAAGGCCATACCGGCGCCATCAAACAAGAGACTGTCATTGCCACCCACCTGATTGGCGTAGAGCAACGGCACGTTATATTTTGAGGCAATGCCTCCAAAAAGCCGGCGCCGCAACCGGATCTTGCCCATGTGAAACGGTGAAGCGGAAAGGTTGATCAGGAAATCGACCCCTTGTTCCGACAGATGGGCGCCCGGATGGGTGTGGTAACGCTGATCCGGGAAAACATCCTCATCGTTCCATAGATCTTCGCAAATGGTGATCCCCAACCGTCGACCCTTATATTCAATAGGCCTTGTAGGCTCACCCGGCTCATAAAAACGGTGTTCATCAAACACATCATAGGTGGGTAAGAGCTGTTTATACACTTTGGTCAGGATTTTGCCATTTTCAAGCAGCGCCGCAGCGTTGTGCAGCGGTTTGCCGCCCGGCTTGGCACTTTTATCGACATACCCCACCAACACGCCGATCCCCTCAATGGAATTGATCAGATCATCCAGGGCCGCCAGGTTGGCTTTTACAAAACCCTTTTTTTCTAACAGATCCCTGGGCGGATAGCCGCAAACAGCCAATTCGGAAAAAATCACGAGGTCGCATCCTTTTTCCAGGGCGTTGCGGGCTGCGTCACGGATACGTTGACAGTTATAGGTAAAGTCCCCTACAACCGGATTGACCTGTGCCAGGGCTATTTTCATAAGAATATGGTATGCTACAGTTTAAACGGATCACCCCCGGCGAAAGCCGGTGGTTTCGTCCAGTCGGTCGAACAATCATGCGGGCAGCACGTCGGCTGCAACGAACTTGTTGGCCGGCATTTCACGTGCGCGCTCTTATCGCGTGCACTTCCACAGCTTTCGTTTTCCCCGCCTCCGTACCCTCAGCGATTGTAAACTCAAAAAGGATGTTGCGGTTGGGTAATGCAGAAGTATCTACAGTATCCGGCAGTTCCGAATCGTGGCAGAATACGTTTCGGTACGGCGAGTTCGGATCGCGAGTGTCCGTGCGCCATAGCTCAGCCTCAACGGTGGTCAGGTAGCGAATCCAGCCAAATCCCCTGGAAGCGTCATGGGCATAAAATACGCCCCTTGCGAATCCATTTATTTCGCCCCATTTGTGCCGGGTAGCGCCGTTTCGTGTGATCGGCAACAGCCCTGGAACCAGGTATCCCGACATGTACAAATCCGCTTCTCGCCGAAGGTCAGCGGAGACGTTGTCAAACGCAATTACTTCCACCCGGCACCCTTTGTTTTGCAGCGCCTTTACAACCTGCACGAAATCCCCGTCACCGGTTGCCAAAACGACGCGCTCGATGGTTGCTGATTGCAGGAGGGCATCAACAGCCAAATCAAGATCCACGTTTGCCTTGCCGATTTTCGCACCACTCTCATCGGTGTACCATTTCGTTTCCTTCCGGATAACCTTGTACCCTACATCGCGCAAGGCTGAATGGAACCGAAACTGACCAAGTTTGTATTCCGTGTCGGTCTCGGCTCTGGTAGCGTCGTAACTGACATACGCATTCAGGCGGACGGCTTCCGCGGCGTCTCTACAGGCAAAAGCACGGAGCACTTCGTAACGCATTCCAAAGCCGCCGTTCATGGCAAGGTTAGTGGCATCTACGTAAACGCCGATCTTCATTGTTTACCCCTTTCGCAAAAACTGTCGGAAGTCGTCAGGCTGGCTAACGGTGAGTTCAGGGACGAGAGCTTGCGAGCGTCCCTTGAAACGACTTGTTATGTTTTTCATATTTTTGTGCCAATCTTTTGTATGCATTTAAATCATTTTGAAAAAGATCATCAATTGTTTCATACGCACCTGCTATAGTAAATATTATCGTTACTAATGAAGGCATTAGTAATGATTTCATGTTGCTCATTGGAGAAATATTGCCAACGGAAATTGATTTAGAATTTCTTCTGGTTTTCGGGTAATCATAAAAACGAATTGGTATATGATGATTGCATAAGTGGAAGTTTGATTTGTCGTCACCTTCCGCTTTGTGTTTTACTATGTTGTTAATAAATGACGCTAATTCGTTGATATTGTAACCATAATTTATGCTTAATATTGAGCGGATTTCTTTTGTTTTGATGGGGTTTTCTATGGATTGCCTATATATTTCTTCTAAATCACTCAGTATTTCGCTGACAACCAATAATACTTGAATGTAATATAAATAAAGAGTTTCGCAGTTTTTTTTGTTTGAGAAATCCATATTGTCATATCTGGTATCTTGTAGTTGTTGAGATAAACAACTTGCCCAAGCTCCAAAACTGCAAAATATACTTACATGTTTCTTATTCATATACTGCCAATCGCATTCGTATGAATTGCAAATGTCGTCACCCCATTTGTGGCATTGTCTCCCTGTAAATTCTTGCCATGCTTTAAGGGCATTTTTCCTGATTTCATCAAACGTCATTTTTCTCAAACATAACGTTTTAGTTAAGCGGCACCGTTAGGCGTCCGGTGGAGCTATCTTGCTGGGCGGAACATATTTGAACGCCGTGTTAGCCTGGTCATTGATTTCGGCATTAATTAGGGCTTCCTGAAAAACGCAAAAAACGGTCAAATCATGCAAATAAGCAGCGGTCGGGTCGGGTGGAGTGCATCCACATTATCTTGAAAAGGGCGCATCAAAGTCGCCGACCGCCCAAAGAGATCTT